>Ga0306921_10000060_pt1 | contig 72765 bp, 65 predicted proteins | sample sta12Cox44000080_FD_203760 | JGI IMG/M metagenome (GOLD analysis project Ga0306921, IMG submission 203760) | Lab enrichment of tropical soil microbial communities from Luquillo Experimental Forest, Puerto Rico - statoxic.12C.oxic.44.000.080 (v2)... | ecosystem: Environmental > Terrestrial >... | reverse complement strand
ACGATTGCGGAGCAGCCGCAGCTTCGAACCTCTGTCCTCGCCGCACTCCGTTTGTATTCCGCGCGGTGGCACCCGCGGTGACTATAGCGGGCAAAAGACCGCCCGCAACGCGCGAATTATCCACACCGCCCGTGTGCATTGACAAAGCACGAACCGCCGCCATTAAGTGGTCAGGTCGACGGTCTCTCGTGCGAGAGCGAACAGGGAATGTGGTGCGGAACTGCGGTTCCAAGTCCACAGCTGCCCCCGCAACTGTAAGCGGCGAGCCCGTGCCACAGAGCCACTGGGAAAACCCGGGAAGGCGGTGACGGGCGACGACCCGCGAGCCAGGAGACCTGCCGTCGATTCGGTCGCGGGCCGGGCGGGGTGCCTCGGCGCCGGTCGATTGCTTTTGGGCACCCGGACGATCGAGTCGCGGAGCGTTGCGGGTGCCATTCGTCGACCCGACATGCACGGCTGACCGCGCGGCAGGTGAAGCCGCCATCGTTTACGTCTGCATCACCTGTCGATACGCCGGCGATGCGGAAAGTGAGCCGCGCCCCGGCTCGATGCTCGCGGAAGCAACGGCCAAAGCCGCGCAAGGCACGGGCGTGATCGTCAAGCGCGTCCGCTGCCTGGCCAATTGCACGCGCGGGCCCAGCGCGGCCATGCGCTGCAATGGCTCCTGGACCTACATTTTCGGCGGGCTCGGACCAGACTGCGCGTCAGCACTGATCGACGGAGCCCGCCTGCTCGCCGGCGCGGCCGACGGGATCCTACCCTGGCGGGGGCGCCCGGAAGCTCTCAAGCGCGGCCTGATCGCCCGCGTTCCCCCGACCGACTTCGAACAGGAGAGCGCATGAACGCCTCGCTCGCGCGGGTGCCGTGCACCATCGTCACCGGCTTTCTCGGGGCCGGCAAGACGACGCTGATCCGCCATGTGCTGGCCAATGCCCGGGGCCGCCGGCTGGCCGTGATCGTCAACGAGTTCGGCGACGTCGGCATCGACGGCGAAATTCTCAAGGGTTGCGGCGACGCCGCGTGCACGGAGGAGAACATCGTTGAACTCGCCAATGGCTGCCTGTGCTGCACCGTGGCGGACGAGTTCGTCCCGGCACTCGACACCATTCTCTCGCGCAGCCCCAAAGTCGACCACATCGTCATCGAGACCTCCGGTCTCGCGCTTCCCAAGCCCCTCGTGCAGGCGTTCCAATGGCCGGCAATCCGAAGCCGCGTGACCGTCGACGGCGTGGTCGCGGTAGTCGATGGCGCGGCGCTTGCCGACGGCCGCGTGGCCGCCGACCTGGAAGCGCTCGCACGCCAGCGTGCTGCCGATAGTGCGCTCGCCCATGATGACCCGATCGAGGAGGTGTTCGATGACCAGATCGCCTGCGCCGATCTGGTCGTGCTCAACAAGCGCGATCTCCTCGACCCGGCAGGCTGCGAAAAGGCCTGCGCGGCGATCGCGGGTGCTCTGCCGCGCGCGGTGAAGATCGTCACGGTCGCCAACGGCAAGGTCGATCCCGCCGCCCTGCTCGGTCTCGGCATCGGCACTGAGGATGGCATTGATAATCGCCGCACGCGCCACGATCTGGAACCTGAGCATGATCATGACGATTTCGATAGTTTCGTGCTCGCGATCCCTGAGATCTCCGATCCGGCTGCGCTCGCCGCGCGCGTCGCCACCGCCGCCGAACGCTTTGCCGTGCTGCGCGTCAAAGGCTTCGCCGCCGTTGCGAGCAAGCCGATGCGGCTTCTGCTGCAGGCGGTCGGCGCACGCGTCACGCACCAATACGATCGACCATGGAATACGACCGAAGCGCGCGAAGGCCGCCTTGTCGTCATCGGACTAAAAGGACTCGACCGGGCAGCCGTGGCGCGCACATTGCTCGGGTGACTGATGCACCTGCTGGCGACCACCGTTACCACGCTCGACGAAATCGTCGAGCCGGTTGATCTCGGGCAAACGCCCGGCGACGTGGTCGTGCTGTCGTTCGCAGACAGCGATCTTGCCGGCCTAGCCGCCGCCTGGGCCCTGGAGCGAGATGCGTTGCCGAGCGTGCGGCTCGCGTCGCTGCGAGATCTGCGCCATCCGATGTCGGTCGATATCTGGATCGACCGCGTTGGCGTCCACGCCAAGGTGATCCTCGTTCGCCTGCTCGGCGGTCTCGATTGGTGGCGCTACGGCATCGAGCGGCTGTCGGCGCTCGCGCGAGAGAGTGGTACCGCACTGGCGATACTGCCGGGCGAAGATCGGGACGACCCGCGCCTCGCGGGAGCATCGACGCTTCCCGCGCATGAGCTCGATGCGCTGCTGCAGTTCTTCCGCGAGGGCGGATGCGAAAATCTGCGCGCGCTGTTGCGCCGGCTCGCGGGTCACGCTGGCGCGCCGGCGGAAACCGCCGAGCCACGACCGGTTCCGCGCCTCGCGGGCTACCTGCCTGGCGTCGGCGCGGTCGATGTCGAGACCCTCGCAGCGCAACTGCCGACCGGCCGGCCGGTAATTGCAATCATTTTCTATCGCGCATTGTTGCTCGCCGCCGATGCCTCCACGATCGATGCGCTGTGCGAGGCGCTCGCGGCGCGCAGTCTGGCGCCGGCGCCGCTCGTCGTCGCAAGTCTCAAGGACACCGAGGCAGCAGAATTCATCCGCAGCGCGCTGGCCCGGCTTTCTCCTGCGGTCGTCGTCACCACCACGGCGTTTGCCGCCGGCGGCGAGCCCGGACAACCGACGCCGCTCGACGCGGCAAACGTCCCCGTGCTGCAGGCGGTGATTGCCAACACCAAGCGCAGCGCCTGGCGCGACAGCGCGCGCGGACTTGGCGCTGCCGACCTCGCCATGCATGTGGTGCTGCCGGAGCTCGACGGCCGCGTTCTGGCCGGCGCCATCGCTTTCAAGGAGCCGCTCGCGCCCCAGGAGGCGCTTGCTTTCACCGCGCTTGTGAACCACCCGGAGCCGGACCGGATCGCGTTCGCCGCCGATCGCATCAGCGCGCTGGCGCATCTGCAGGCGACGCCGCGCGCGCAACGTCGTCTCGCGATCCTGCTGCCGGATTACCCGGCTGCCGCCGGGCGCGCCGGCTATGCAGTCGGACTCGACGTGCCTGCTAGCGTGCTGGCGCTACTCGCCGATTTGCGCGCGGCCGGCTACACGATCAACGACTGGCCGCAGACCTCGTGCGCACTGCTCGACGCTTTGCGCGAGCGCTCTGCCGATGCGTCCATGGCGCTCGAGACTTACGAGCACTTGCTGGCGCAATTAACGGACGACGTGACGCAACGCATCGCCGACGCATGGGGCGCACCCGCCGCCGATCCGGAGCTATGCGACGGTGCGTTCCAATTCCGCGCCCGCGCCTTCGGCAACGTCCTCGTTGCATTCCCTCCGGATCGGGGACGATCGAGCGAGCGTCGTGCCGAATATCACGATCCCAAGCTGCCGCCGCGTCACGCCTTGCTCGCTTTCGGCCTGTGGCTCCAGCACGTCGTGAAGGTCGATGCGCTCGTGCATATGGGCGCGCATGGCACCCTCGAATGGCTGCCGGGTAAGGCGGTGGCACTGACCTCGTCGTGCTTTCCCGAGGCCGTCGTTGGTCCGCTGCCCGTGATCTATCCCTTTATCGTCAGCAATCCGGGCGAGGCCGCTCACGCGAAACGTCGTATCGCGGCGGTCACCATCGGACATTTGCCGCCGCCGCTCGTCGCCACCGACCTCTCCGGCGCAGCGCGCGAGCTCGAGCGGCTGGTGGATGAATATGCCCAGGCCGAGGGACTGGATCGCAAGCGACGTGAGCGTCTTGCACGGCTCATCGTCGAGACTGCACAAGGCAGCGGGCTTGCCCGCGAAGCGCGCGTCGACGCCGAGCTCGCTCCCGACGAGGCGCTGCGCCGCATCGATGCATGGCTCTGCGACATCAAGGACCTTGCCATCAAGGACGGCCTGCACGTTTACGGCCGCCCCCCCGCATCGGATCAAATCGATCCGGCATGGCGCGAGAGCGCCTCCGCGGAACGCTCCGCCGCCATCGCTGCGCTCGACGGCAGGCGCATCGCGCCTGGTCCCGCCGGCTCACCGCTGCGCGGCCGCCGCAACGTGCTGCCCACCGGCCGCAATCTTTTCACCGCCGATCCGCGCACGCTGCCAACGCCGACCGCCACTGACTTCGGCCGGCTCGCAGCCGATGAGGTGATCCGCGCGCATCTTCAGAAACACGGCGAGATGCCGCGCGCGCTCGTCATCGATCTATGGGGCAGCGCCGCGCTGCGCACCGGCGGGGAGGAAATCGCGCTAGGTCTCGCGCTGCTGGGCTGCCGACCGACTTGGGACCACGCCACCGGCCGCGTTACAGGTGTCGAGGTGCTGCCAATCGCGCCGGTCGGACGCCCGCGCATTGATGTCACCTGGCGTATCTCCGGCTTGTTCCGCGATCTCTTCCCCGCGCAGATCGCGCTCATCGATGCCGCAACCAAAGCCGTTGCGGCCCGCGATGAAAGCGATGATGACAATCCGCTGGCGGCAGCCCGGCGATCGACGACGGAAGAAGGCGCAGCGCTCCCGCGCATCTTTGGCAACGCGCCGGGAGCGTACGGCGCCGGGATCGAGGGCCTGCTTGGCAGCGACGTTGACCGCGAAAGCATTGGCGCCGCCTATCTCGCGGCAGCTTCCCATGCCTACGGTGGGGCGGAGGGCGGCGGAAAATTTTCGCCGGGCGAGTTTGCCGCGCGGGTGGCAAGGGCGGATCTCCTCCTGCATTCCAGCGACGATCCGGGGCGCGATCTGCTCGAAGGCGCGGAGGACGCCGCCTTCGTGGGCGGCTTTGCCGCCGCGGCGGCATCCAGCGGACGCGCCCCCGATCTGATTATGCTCGATCTAACTGATCCGCGGCGCCCGCGCGTGCGGCCGCTCGATGCGGCGCTGGCGCGGATCGTGCGCGGCCGTGCTGTAAACCCGCAGTTCATCGCGGGGCTAATGCGGCATGGGCCGCGCGGCGCCGCCGAGCTCGCCGAAACGGTCGATCGGCTCGCCGATTTCGCGCAAACGACGGGGGCCGTTGCGAGTACCCTGTTCGATCTCGTGCACGAAGCCTATCTCGCCGACGCGCGCGTGCGCGATTTTCTTCTGCGCGAGAACCCGGCCGCAGCGCAGGCAATCGCCGAGCGCCTCGACGCGGCGCGCCGGAACGGGTTGTGGCATCCCCGGCGCAACGATATCGGCACCGATCTCCTGACTGTCGCGGCGGAGATGGCGTCATGACGAGCACTGCTCCACGCGGTACGTGCCCCGGCCTCTCCGCGCCCATGCTGACGGGCGATGGCCTGCTCGCGCGGTTTACTCCGAGCGATCGCATTGCGCTTGGCTCCTTCGTCGCGTTTTGCACCGCGGCGCGTCGGCACGGCAACGGCACAGTCGAGATCACGGCGCGCGGCAGCCTGCAGGTGCGCGGATTGACCAGCGCTTCGGCTGCGCGATTTGCTGCGGAGATCGCGGCCCTTGAGATCGCGGCGATCGAAGGCGTGCCCGTCATCGCCGATCCTCTCCCCGATGATCCCAACGCGTTCGTCGATACGGCAGCGGTGGCGACGCGACTGCGTCGGGCGATCGGCGACGCGCGGCTTGCGCTTGCACCGAAGGTCCGCATCATCATCGATGGCGGTGGCCGGCTGCATCTCGATGCCCTCGCTGCCGACGTGCGGCTGCGTGCGATCGGCACCCGGGAAGCCCCGCGATTTTACGTCGCGGTGGGCGGGACTGCAGCTTCGGCAATGCCGCTCGGCTCGATTGCGGTCGATATGGCAGTGACCGCGGTACTGCGCGTCCTCCACGTCATTACGGCGCGCGGGCCCACGACCCGTGCCGTTGATATTCTTGAGGCTGAAGGGATCAACGCCTTTTGTTCCGTCCTTGATGGCAACGTTGAGACTCGGCCTCGCCCGCCGCCGCGCCCCGCGGCCGATCCGATTGGCCGGCATCCGCTGCGCGACGGCTTCTTTGCCCTCGGCATTGCGCTGCCGTTCGGCCATGCGCATGCGGATGCGTTGGCGCGGCTCGCGCAGGCTGCTGCCGCGTTTGGTGTTGGTTCGCTTCGTCCTGCGCCCGATCGGGCGCTTTTGCTCGTCGGCGTCCGCGAGGAATCCGCAGCACCACTCACGGCTGCCGCCGAGCAACTCGCTTTCATCGTGCACACGCACGATCCGCGTCGTCGCATCGTCGCTTGCCCCGGCAAGCCGGCCTGCGGCTCGGGATTGATCGCGGCACGCGCGCTTGCGGCGGATTTGGCGCGCCAGCTTTCAGCGCAGGGCGAGGCCGTCCACATTTCCGGCTGCAGCAAGGGCTGCGCGCATCCCACAACGGCTGCGCTGACGGTGGTCGGAACCGAGCGCGGCTGCGGCATCGTCCGGCATGGTTCGGCCGGTGCGACTCCGAACTATCACGTGGAGCCCGCCAAGCTGATCCGCGAAATTGTGCGGATCATTGAAACTGGCGCGGCCGTCCATGCCTGAGCCGCAGGCGTACCTGCGCGACGGTGCCGCGATTTACGCGCGCTCATTCGCCATCATCCGGGCGGAAGCGGACCTGTCGCGCTTCTCCGCCGATGAGGCGGAAGTCGCCGTGCGCATGATCCATGCCAGCGGTGTCGTCGATGTTGCCAAGCACATCGTATTCAGTCCCGGCCTTACCGCTGCGGCAGCCTCGGCCTTGGAACGAGGCGCGCCGATCCTGTGCGACGCGGAGATGGTGGCGCACGGAATAACCCGCGCGCGCCTGCCCGCCGATAACGCGGTCATATGCACGTTGCGCGATGCGCGGGTACCGGGGCTTGCCGCCAAGCTCGGCACCACACGTTCCGCTGCTGCGGTCGACCTCTGGCGCGATCACCTTGCCGGCGCGGTCGTTGCAATCGGCAACGCGCCCACGGCGCTGTTTCGACTCATCGAACTGCTCGATGCCGGTGCGCCAAAGCCCGCTGCAATCATTGCCGTTCCCGTCGGCTTCGTGGGCGCTGCCGAGGCAAAGGAGACGCTTGCAGCGAATTCGCGCGGCGTACCGTCCCTGGTCGTGCGCGGCCGCATGGGCGGCAGCGCAATGGCCGCGGCTGCCATCAACGCGCTCGCGAGGAACGGTCTATGAGCGGCGCAAAACTCATCGGTGTCGGCGTCGGCCCGGGCGATCCCGAACTGGTGACGCTCAAAGCAATGCGCGTGCTCAAAGAGACTGACGTGGTGGCACATTTCGCCAAGGCGGGGCACCCGAGTAACGCGCGATCGATTGTTGCCTGCCATCTCAAGCCTGGAATCATCGAACTCGCGCTACGCTTTCCCGTGACGAGCGAGCTTCCAAGGACCTCGCCGCTCTACTGCAGCAAGATCGGCGCGTTCTACGATGATGCCGCCGCAAAAATTGCCGCGCATCTCGATGCCTGCCGCAGCGTGGCAGTGCTCTGCGAAGGCGATCCGCTGTTCTATGGCTCCTACATGCATCTGCAGGTGCGTCTCGCACAACGCTATCCAACCGAGGTCATCGCCGGGGTGACCGGGATGTCGGGCAGTTGGTCGGCCAGCGGGATCCCAATCGCGCAGGGCAACGACGTGTTCACGGTGCTGCCTGCAACGCTGCCCGAATGCGAGCTCGAGCGCCGCCTCGCCGATGCCGATGCCGCCGTCGTCATGAAGCTCGGCCGCAATCTTGCGAAGGTGCGCCGCGCGCTTGAACAGTCCGGACGGCTCGAACAAGCAATCTACGTCGAACGCGGCACGACACCCGATGCGTTGATGCTGCCGCTCGCCGCCCGGCTGGATGACGAAGCACCGTATTTTGCGCTCGTGCTCGTACCGGGCTGGGGGACACGGCCATGACCGGGAGTCTGGCCGTAGTCGGGCTCGGCCCGGGCGATGCACGCTGGCTCACGCCCGAGGCGCAGGCGGCGCTTGCGGCGGCCGACGTGCTCATCGGCTATCGTCCCTATCTCGAACGCGTTCCCGCCCGGCCGCAACAAACACGCCACCCATCGGACAACCGCGAGGAAGGCGCGCGCGCTGCGCAGGCGCTGCGCCAAGCTGCCGAGGGTGCGCGCGTTGCCGTCGTCTCAGGCGGCGATCCCGGTGTGTTTGCCATGGCCGCTGCGATCTGCGGGGAGATCGAGGCCGGACCGCCTGCCTGGCGCGATCTCGATCTGGCGTTTTTGCCGGGCGTGACGGCGATGCTCGCGGTCGCCGCCCGCGTCGGTGCGCCGCTCGGTCACGACTTTTGTGCAATCTCGCTCTCGGACAATCTCAAGCCGTGGGATTTGATCGAACGCCGACTCGAGGCCGCAGCCGAAGCGGGGTTCGTGATCGCGCTCTACAATCCGATCTCGCGGGCGCGGCCCTGGCAACTCGGCGTCGCGTTCGAACGACTGCGGCGCAAGCTTGCGGCCGCAACCCCGGTCGTATTCGGGCGCGCGGTCGGACGCGCAGACGAACGGGTTGCGGTGACCACGCTTGCTGCCGCCGATCCAGCCGCCGCTGATATGACGACGCTGATCATCGTGGGTTCACCCGAGACCCGCGCCATCGCGCGTCCAGGCCGCGGCCCGCTCGTCTATACCCCGCGCGCCACTCAGGGGCTGGCATGATCAAGCCAGGCGAGCGCCTCTTCCACGGTCTCGACGGTAGGCGCCGCCGACAGCGCCGGTCGCCGCAACACGATCACCGGCAGGCGCAGTGTGTGCGCGGCGGCGATCTTGCCGTACGTCGCACTGCCACCGCTGTTCTTCGTGACGAGAATGTCGATGCGCTGCTGAGCGAGCAGCACCTGCTCATCGGCTTGGGCGAACGGTCCGCGAGCGGTTATGTAACAGGCGCTCGGTACGGCGAGCGGCGGATCGACGGGATCGACGCTGCGGACGAGGTAATGGTGCTGCGGTGCGCCGGCAAACGGCGCAAGCTCCTTGCGGCCGAGCGTGAGAAAGACCCGTCGCGATGCCGTTCCGAGGGCGGTTACCGCCTCCATCACATCGGCGACCTCGGTCCAGCGGTCGCCGGCGACTTGACTCCAGGACGGCCGGCGCAAGGTGATAAAAGGAATCCGCACCTGCGCAACCGCACGGACGGCGTTCGCGGAGATGTTTGCTGCATAAGGATGCGTTGCATCGATCAGCGCATCGATCCGCTGCGCCCGCAAATAATCGGCAAGGCCCTCGACGCCGCCAAATCCCCCGATCCGCACCGGAACGGGCTGCGTGATCGGCGATGCGGTCCGGCCGGCAAGCGAGAGAACGACTGCGAGCTCCGCACGTCCGGCGAGGTGCTGGGCCAGCCGCCGCGCTTCCGCTGTGCCGCCGAGAATAAGGATGCGTTGCATGTCGCTCGCTGATCGGATCGCCCCTGAGACTGCCGCAGCGCGGCGCTGGCTGTCCATCGTCGGCATCGGCGAGGATGGCATTGAGGGACTGAGCCCGGTAGCGCGCACGCTGGTGAGCGGCGCGGAGATCGTGTTCGGCGGCAAGCGTCATCTCGCGCTTGCGGCGCCGCTCATCCGCGGCGCCGCCCGCCCATGGCCTTCGCCGTTTGAACGCGGCGTCGAGGAAGTGCTGGCGCAGCGCGGCCGACAGACATGCGTGCTCGCCTCGGGCGATCCTTATCTTTACGGCGTCGGATCGGTGCTCGCGCGCCACGTACCAGCTGAACACACTATCGTGGTGCCGGCACCGTCCGCGTTCAGCCTCGCGGCGGCGCGGCTCGGCTGGCCGCTTCCGGAAACCGCCCTCGTCTCTCTGCACGGACATGCGATCGATCGCGTGCGCCCGCATCTGCAGCCCGGCGCGCGCGTGCTGGCACTCACGTGCGATGGCGCGGGACCGGCAACGCTGGCCCGGCTCCTCACCCAGCTCGGCTTTGACGCCTCGCGGCTTACCGTGCTGGAGTCGCTGGGTGGCCCGCGCGAACGCATGCGCACCACGACCGCCGCCCAGTTCGATCTCGATAGTACCGGCGACCTCAACACGGTCGCGATAGAGGTGATAGCAAACCCAGGCGCGCGCATCATTGCTCGTGTCCCCGGCTTGTCTGACGCCCTGTTCGAGCATGATGGCGCAATCACCAAGCGCGAGGTCCGAGCGATAACGCTGTCTTCGCTGGCGCCGCGACGCGGCGAGCTGCTGTGGGATGTGGGCGCCGGCGCGGGTTCGGTTGCGATCGAATGGATGCTGAGCGACCCCATGATGCGCGCGTTTGCGATCGAACTGCGCGCAGACCGGGTGGCTTACATCAGGCGCAATGCCGCGGCATTCGGCGTGCCGGGCCTCGAGATCATCGAGGGTCGCGCGCCGGCTGCGCTGGAACCGCTTCCCGCGCCCGACGCGATCTTCATCGGCGGCGGTGCGGGCGATACGGGCGTGATCGACGGCGCGATTGCGACGCTCCGCTCGGGCGGGCGCTTGGTCGTCAACGCGGTCACGCTCGAAACCGAGGGGCTCATTGTTGCGCGACATGCTCGGCTCAGCGGCGAGTTGATCAGGATCGCAATCGCGCGCGCCGACGCGCTTGGCAGCAAGCACGGGTGGCGCCCGGCGCTGCCAGTCACCCAATGGGCATGGATGAAGCCATGATCGTTGCTGGCATCGGATGTCGCAAGGGCACCGCGGCTGCCGCGATCGAAGCAGCGATCAACGCAGCGCTCGCGCGCGCCGGCGTTGCGGCCGATGCGCTCGCGCTGATCGCAACGTCGGCGGCAAAACGGAAAGAGCCCGGGATCGCGGACGCGGCGGCAAGGCTCGGACTGGCAGTCGTCTTCATCCCGCAATGTGACCTCGAGGCCGGAGCTCATCGCGGCGAGATGCACTCTCAGCGCGTCATGGCGCTTACCGGCGTACCCTCGGTCGCCGAAGCGGCGGCGCTGGCGGCGGCGGGTGCGGCGGCCAAGCTGCTCGCTGCTCGGATTGCGATCGGCCCTGTGACCTGCGCCCTTGCCGAGGCGAGAGACGCGCTATGACCGTGCATTTCATCGGCGCCGGTCCCGGCGCTGCCGATCTCATCACCATACGCGGACGCGATCTGATCGCGCACTGCCCGGTTTGTCTTTATGCGGGCTCGCTCGTGCCGCGCGAGCTGCTTAGCCATTGTCCGTCCGATGCTCGGATCGTCGATACCGCACCGATGACCCTCGACCAAATCGAAACGGAATTTGTGGCGGCGCACGCGGCGGGCTTCGACGTGGCACGCCTGCATTCTGGCGACCTCTCCGTTTACAGCGCGTTGGCCGAGCAGCTGCGCCGGCTGGAGCGCCGCGACATTCCCTATACCCTTACGCCGGGTGTGCCGGCCTTCGCAGCGGCCGCGGCGGCGCTTGGACACGAGCTGACGGTGCCCGAGGTTGCACAAAGCGTGGTGCTGACGCGCATGCCCGGCCGCGCATCGGCCATGCCCGCAGGCGAACAGCTTGCCGCCTTCGCTGCTACAGGCGCAACGCTGGCCATCCATCTCGCAGTGCCGGCGATCGAGCGAGTCGTGCGCGAACTTGTGTCGTTCTACGGGGCTGACTGCCCGGTAGCTGTGGTCGCGCGCGCGACTTGGCCCGACGAACGCATCGTGCGCGGCACGCTCGGTGACATCGCGGCCAAAGTGGCGACCGCCGCTATCGAGCGTACCGCGATCATTCTCGTTGGCCGCGCGCTCGCAGCGGAGCAATTTCGCGAGAGTGCACTCTATGACCCGAACTATCAGCGCCGGTTCCGCGCGGGAGGACGGTCATGAGCCGACACGAAAGGCGCACGGCCGACGAGGCGCCCGTCGCGATCGAACACGGCTATCTCAATCGCAGTATCGGTCCCAGCCACCACGGCAATGGCAGTCGCCTGCGCGGCGCGCGCGACTGTATCGCCGAGCACCACTCCCGCCGCCGCGGCACGGGCAAAAGCCTCCGCCGCCGTATTCGCCGCCGCGATTTGGCCCTGCAAGACGGGAGGACCGCCGGCAGCTCCCGCAAGCGAAGCGAGTGCAGCGAAATCGACCGAGCCGCGCTTCGAATGCAGGTCGAGCAAACCCTGAGCGAGCTTGGTCATCTTGCCGACGCCACCGGCGATTGTGATGCGCGGCACCGGGTGCCGGCGCAAATACTTCAGCATGCCGCCGACGAAATCGCCCATGTCAATGAGCGCGATCTCGGGCAGGTCGTGCAGTTTTTGCACTGCCGTTTCAGAAGTTCGGCCGGTCGCTCCCGCGACGTGAACGAGCCCTGCGGCGAGCGCAACATCGATGCCTTGGCGAATCCCATAGATCCACGAGGAGCAGGAATAAGGCACGACAATTCCCGTCGTGCCGAGGATCGACAGGCCCCCGACGATGCCGAGGCGTGCGTTGAGCGTCTTTGCTGCCATCGCCTCGCCGCCGGGAATCGCGATCTCCACCACGAGATCGCCGCTGCCGTTTTGTGCCGTCGCCACCTCGGCGATGGCGTCGCGGATCATCTGGCGCGGCACCGGATTGATCGCCGGCTCGCCCGGCGGGAGCGGCAGCCCGGCACGGGTGATCGTGCCGACGCCCTCCCCCGCGCGAAAGCTGACTCCGCTTCCCGGCATGCCCAAGCGGACCGTAGCGAGCACAAGCGCGCCATGGGTGACATCGGGATCGTCACCCGCATCCTTCACCACGCCGGCGGTCGCCGAATCCGCGTTTCTGCGGCTTACCGCCAGCGGGAAAGACGGGCGCTCGCCGCCGGGCAGCCTGACCGCGACCGGATCGGGAAATTCTTCCGTCAGCAGCGCTGCGTAAGCGGCCTTGGCAGCGGCGGTCGCGCAGGTGCCGGTGGTCCAGCCCCGGCGGAGCGGACGCTCTTGGCTCATGCCATCGCCTATAGTGCGCCCGCTCGCCGGCGTCACGTTGGAGGGCGTCGGTAATGAACACTTGGAACTCGCTCGCGGCGCTGCGCAACCCAGTTCCGGTTCTTACCCCCGGGCATGTCTGGCTTGCCGGCGCCGGGCCGGGCGACCCTGGGCTGCTGACGCTCGATGCACTCGCCGGTCTTTCCCAGGCGGATGTCATCGTGCACGACGCACTCGTCGGCGGGCGCATCCTGGCGCTGGCGGGACCGCTGGCGCGGCTGGAATTTGCCGGCAAGCGCGGCGGCAAGCCGTCCGCGACGCAAAGTGATATCTGCAAGCGCCTGATCACACTTGCCCGCGCCGGCGAGCGCGTGTTGCGGCTCAAAGGTGGCGACCCTTTCGTATTCGGACGCGGCGGCGAGGAGATGTTCGCCCTTGCGGCGGCCGGTGTGCCATTCCGCGTGATCCCCGGCGTCACCGCCGGGCTTGCGGCGCTTGCCGCCGCATCCATTCCCGCCACCCTGCGCGGTGTCAATCGCGCCATCATCTTCGCGGCAGGTCATGGTGGTGAACACGATGTATTCGACTGGGCGCCGCTCGCGCGCACCGGGCAGCCGATCGTCCTTTATATGGTCTTGCACAATCTCGACCGGATCACCGGTGCATTGATTCGCGGCGGACTTTCCTCGCAGACCCCTGCCGCCCTCATCAGCAGCGCCATGACCGACCAGGAGCGAATTCTCGTCTCGACCCTGGAAGGGCTGGCATCGGATGCGCGCAAACACGACATCCGACCCCCGGCGATCGTCGTCATCGGAGAGATCGTGACCGCGCGCAAGCGGTTGCGTGAACTCGTTGCGGCCGAGCTCGTGCCGTGAGCGCACGCGGTCTCATCGTCGCCTCGCCGCGTTCCGGCAGCGGCAAGACGACGCTCACGCTAGCGCTGCTGGCCGCGCTCAGGCGCCGCGGCATTCCCGTGCGCGCGGCAAAAGCCGGGCCGGACTATATCGATGCAGCATTCCACGCGGCTGCAACCGGGACGAAAAGTTTGAACCTCGACAGCTGGGCCATGCTGCCGCCGCTGCTCGATGCTCTCGCGGCGGAGGCGGCGAGCAACGCCGAGCTGCTCATCATCGAAGGGGTGATGGGGCTGTTCGATGGCCTTCCGGTTTCAGCCGGCCGCCGCGGCAGCACCGCCGATCTCGCAGCCCGTTTTGGACTTCCTGTGCTGCTCGTGTTGGACGTTTCCGGGCAATCGCAATCTGCCGCCGCCGTCGTGCGCGGCTTCGTCTCTCATGACCCGGCGGTGCGCATTGCCGGTGTCGTGCTCAACCGGGTCGGCAGCGAGCGGCACCGCCTGTTGACCTCCCATGCGATCGGGGGCGTCGGCATTCCGGTGGTCGGCGCCCTACCGCGCGACTCGACGCTGGCGCTACCGGAGCGTCACCTCGGCTTGGTGCAGGCGGTCGAGCACGGCGAGCTTCCTGTCTATCTGGATCGCTTGGCCGCAGCGGCGGAATGCCATCTCGATATGGACGCCGTGATCGCCAGTGCGCGACCTCTGACCCTTGCGGCGCCGGGACGGCCCATGCCACTGCGTCCGCCCGGCCAACGGATCGGGCTCGCCTCCGATCGAGCGTTTACCTTCATCTATCCGCATATCCTTGATGGATGGCGCCGAGCCGGCGCGGAGATCGTCACGTTTTCGCCGCTCGCAGACGAACCTCCCCCGGCAGGTTGCGACAGCTGCTGGCTCCCCGGAGGCTACCCAGAGCTGCACGCGGGCGCGCTGGCAGCGGCGCAGCGTTTCCGGACCGGACTGGCCCAATTTGCGCGCACGCGTCCGGTCCACGGGGAGTGTGGTGGCTACATGGTGCTCGGTGAAGGACTTGAGGACGCCGACGGCGGTCGTCACGCCATGACCGGACTCCTCGGCCACGCGACGAGCTTCGCAAAACGCAAGTTGCACCTGGGCTACCGCAAGGCGCGCCTGCTGTGCGACGCCTCGATCGGAACCGCAAACGCGACATTGCACGGTCACGAATTTCATTACGCGGCGGTGGGTGGGGCCACGGGCGACCCGCCGCTTGCAGAGCTTGCGGACGGCCAGGGACATCCACTCGGCCAGTCGGGTGGCCGGCGCGGACATGTCACCGGCACATTTTTTCATGTGATTGCATCGGCGTAATCACGACACCTCTGCGTGGGCAGCTCAGGCCGATTTTCCCGAGACGTTGGCTTGCGAAAACGTCGCCATGCCGATGTGGCAGGCAAGCGCGGCGCGCAGCAGCAACACGGCAAGCGTGGCGCCTGAAGCTTCGCCCAGCCGCATGTCGAGATCGAGCAGTGGGCGCAGACCCAGTTCGTCCAGTAACATGCGATGCCCGGCTTCCACGGACGCGTGGGCTGCCAAGGCATGGCTCAGCGCATCCGTATTGAGCTTCTTAAGCGGCGCGACCGCCGCGCAGCAGACGAAGCCGTCGAGCAGAACCGGAATGCGGCGGTACCGGGCGGCAAGCGCCGTGCCGAGTATCGCGGCAAGCTCACGGCCGCCGAGCGCGGCGGCGGCGAGCAGCGGATCGCCGAGCACCGAAGCATGACGGAGAAGCGCCTTATCGATTGCTGCTTGTTTGCGCGCAAGGCCGAGGTCATCCACTCCCGTGCCGCGGCCGGCCCAGCGCGCTCCGTCGCCCCCGAACAGGGCCGCCGCAATTGCTGCCGCCGCCGTCGTATTGCCGATACCCATCTCTCCCAGGCAGACAAGGTCGCAATCAGGCGAAAGCGCGTCGTAACCTGTCGCAACCGCCGCGAGAAATGCCGCCTCGTCCATGGCCGGCTCGACCGTAAAGTCGGCCGTCGACTGCTCGAGCGACAGCGCCTCGACGCGCAGGTTGGCTCCCGCAAGGCGTGCGAGTTGATTGATTGCGGCGCCGCCCGCGGCGAAATTTGCCACCATCTGCGCCGTTACCTCGGCCGGATAGGCGGAGACACCCCGAGCCGCCACACCGTGCGTCCCCGCGAACACCAGCACCTCGACGTCATCGAGGCTCGGCGGACTTCGCCCTTGCCATTGCGCAAGCCACGCGACGAGATCCTCGAGACGTCCAAGGCTGCGAGTAGGCTTCGTGAGCTCGGCCTGGTGATCGGCCACGGCCGCGGCAGCAGCAGCATCGCCCGGTGGCAAGTCGAAGCAGGCCGACCGGAGTTCGGCGATCGAGGTAAATCGAGTCTGCGCTTCGCCCATCGAGGCAGCTATCCCCGCCCGAGTTGAGGCTCCGGCGCGTACAGAGCACCGGCACGATGATAGGATCAACTAGGGACATGGCGCGTCGCGCCTTACGCAAGTGCCGCAGATCGCGCGTGCAAAGTGCGCGGCCGGGTGGCCGCCAATTCGGGAGGGGGCAATGATATTTTTGCGCCGAGACGTTCTGCATCTCCCGGCAGGTGCGGCAGCGCTTGTCATCTCCGGCATCGCGCGCGCGCAAAGCTCCTATCCGACGCGGCCGATCCGATTGATCGTTCCGTTCCCGCCCGGCGGCGCATTCGACACGATCGGCCGGCCTTGGGCGGAACAGATGAAATCGCGGCTCGGCACGTTCGTCATCGAAAATATCGGCGGCGGCGGCGGCTCAGTTGGCGCCGCCCAGGCCGCACGCGCCCGGCCTGACGGCTACACTCTCCTATTGGGGGGAGCCACCACGCACATCACCGAAGCGCTCTTGAAGAATCGGCCGCAGTACGATGCGCTCAAGGATCTGGAGCCGATTTCCGGCATCGCCATTACCGCCTTTGCGCTGGCAGTACACCCGTCGGTGCCGGCGAACGACCTCAAGCAGTTGATCGCCTATGCCAAGGCCAATCCGCGCAAGCTGGCCTACGGGAGCGCCGGGACGGGCTCGTTAAATCACCTCACCGGTGAAGCGTTCAAATTGCGCGTCGGCCTTCCCGATCTCATCCACGTGCCCTACCGCGGTGCCGGACCGGCGATCGCCGACATCCTCGCGGGCCAAGTCCCCATGATTGTGCCCGCCATGACCAATCTCGTGCTCGAGCTGCACCAAGCCGGCAAGTTGAAGATTCTCGCGGTGACCCATGGTATGCGCCTGGCCGCCGCGCCCGAGCTGCCGACCGCAGCCGAACAAGGCTTTGATCTCGTCACGCCCAACTTCGTCGGTGTATTCGCGCCTGCGGAAACGCCGAGGGCAATCATCGACCAAGTGGCGCGGGCGAATCTTGCGCTCCTCGCTGATGCCGAGTATCGCCAGCTCCTGATCTCCGGGACGTTCGAGCCGCATGGCGGGATGAATCCCGCAGCGTACCGGCACTACGTGGAAAGCGAGCTCGCGCGTTGGACACCAATTGTCGCGACGCTGGGCCTCAAGATCGATTAAACGCACCGATTTTCACCCAACGTGACGACGAGCCCAAAGCGACCAGCAATCCGGGATGCAGATATGGATACGCCGGGCGCTCTACTCTACCGCCTTGCAGTCGACCTCAAGACCAGCATCGTTTTCTGCACCCGGTGGCCCCTTGCCCATCCCAAGCCGATCACCGGCGAAGACGTTGCGCGCGCGAGCTGGGCACTTCCGATCGCAGGCGCGCTCGTCGGAGCCGCCGGCGCACTGGTCTATTGGATTTCCTTTCGCTTGGGGTTGCCTGCTGCGCTCGCCGCTGGCCTAGCACTTGCTGCGACGCTGATCGCAACCGGCTGCCTGCACGAAGATGGCCTCGCCGATACCGCCGACGGTTTCGGCGGTGGCAAGACCGTCGCCGACAAGCTCGCAATCATGCGCGACAGCCACATCGGAACATACGGCGTCTGCGCGCTCATGATATCGCTCGTTCTGCGCTGGAGTGCCGTAACTGCCATCGCTTATCCGCCAACCGTGACGATGGCATTGATCGCGACGCATGCATCGGCGCGTGCGGCTTTGCCGATGTTCATGCGTTGGGTTCCGCAGGCACGCAGCGATGGCCTTTCCACGCAGGTCGGCCAGCCGCCGGCCACCAGCTCCGTTGCCGCCACGCTGCTTGGGCTCGTTGCCCTCAGCCTTGCGCTTGGTCCGATCGGGGCGCTCGCTGCTCTGTGTCTGCTTTTGGTCGCTAATGTCCTGCTGGCATGGCTATGCATGGGTCAGATCCGCGGCCAAACCGGTGACGTGATCGGCGCCACCGAGCAGGTCAACGAAACCCTGGTTCTGCTGACTTGCACAGCGCTGCTGAAGGCGTGAATCAGGCCGTGAGCGAGCTGATGGCTTTCGACGACACCTTTCGCGCCCAACTGCGCGATCTGTTCACGTGGCGTCGCGACGTGAGGCGCTTTCGGCCCGATCCGCTCCCCACCGATACGTTTGAGCGCTTGATTGACGTAGCCTGTCTTTCGCCGTCGGTCGGCCTAAGTCAGCCCTGGCGTTTCGTGCTGGTCGACGACTTGAACCGGCGTCAAACCGTGCGCGAGGAATTCCGAACGTGCAATGCAGACGCGTTGAGATCGTATTCCGGGGCGTTGGCCGCGCGCTATGCCGAACTCAAACTGGCGGGACTCGAGGAGGCCCCCTGCCAGTTCGCTGTGTTTGCCGACTGCGTCACGGAGGTCGGGCACGGCCTTGGGCGAAGGACCATGCCTGAGGCCGTCGAATACTCGGTGGTGACAGCCGTGGCGATGATGTGGCTCGCAGCGCGAGCCGAAGGCATCGGGATGGGTTGGGTGTCCATTCTCGATCCATCGCGCATGAATGACATTCTCGACGTTCCGCGTGCTTGGCGATTCATCGGCTATTTCTGCCTCGGATACCCCCTATTCGAAAGCGACCGGCCGGAACTCGAGCGCCTGGGTTGGGAGCAGCGACGGGACTCAGGCGCCTGCATCGTCCGTCGCTGATCAGGACCGCGCCTTCGCGTCAATGAATGGCTGCTTCAGCGGATACCTCCATCGCGTGGGCACTGCGGCTGCATCGGGTTCAGCGAGCGCGTCGGCGAGCCGCTGGCCGGTGAGATCGATCGTCACCGGTTCGAGCGCGGCGCTGCGCGCGCTGACCAGCCCGATGATCGCGGCATGCGCGTAGCCTGCGGCGCGCAGCGAAGTTACGCACGCCTGCGCCGCGCCGACCGGCACCGCCGCAAGCAGCCCGCCAGCGGTTTGGGGATCGAACAGCAGCGGATAGAGCGGATGCCGGCCGACGCTCCCGACCTCACTGATGGCACGCCGCAACCGCACGTTCTGCGGCTGCAGGGACGAGAGGATGCCCATGGCGACGGTTTCGCGCGCCCCCTCGATGAGCGGCACACGCTCGATCGCCACCGTTACGTCGACATCGGAGGCCCGCACCATCTCGACGAGATGACCGATCAGGCCAAACCCCGTGACGTCCGTTGCGGCGTGCACGCCATGCCGCCGAAGGATATCGGCCGCCTTGCCGTTCGACTGGATCATCTGGGCGATTGCACCCATCACCCAGCGCGCTTTGGCTTTGCCGCGCATGTCCGCGGCGAGCAGGGTGCCCGTGCCGATCGGTTTGGTTAGTATGAGCGCGTCTCCCGCGCGCATCCCGCCTTTGCGGATCGCTGCCGCGCGCGGGACGAGCCCGTTGATCGCGAAACCGAGCGCCAGCTCAGCGCCTTCGCTGGTGTGCCCGCCGACCAGCGCGCAACCCGCGGTCCGCAACATCTCGTTGGCGCCGAGCAGCATCGCCGAGAGGTCGGCTTCCACCTGGGCCTCGAGCCCGTACGGCACGGTGGCAACCGCCAGCGCGGTTTGCGGCTCGCCGCCCATCGCATAGACGTCGCCAAGCGCATGATTGGCGGCGATCTTGCCGAGCAGATAAGGATCATCAACGATGGCGCGGAAGTAATCGACGGTCTGTAGGGAAAGCTTGCTCCCACCCACGTCAACGAGCGCTGCATCGTCCGGTGCATCCAGTCCCACCACAATGTCGGCGCGTTGCGCCGGCTCGATCCCGCCGAGTACACGCGCGAGCACGGTTGCGCCGACCTTGGCGCCGCAACCGCCGCAGCGCATGGCAATGGCGGATATTTCCTGAAGCGCCTGCCGATCGGCCAGCTGAGAGCGCGCAGCGGCCGCCGGCGGCATTTCCGGAAGCTCGTTGAACTTGCGCATGAAACGCCGGTCGATCCAGTCCTTCCACCGCCACACCCACGCGCCCGCAACGGTGATCCCATTGCGCGTGCCCACCGCATAGCGCTCCCCGGTCGAGACCAAATAGAGCGCCCTGCGCTGCGGGCGAAACGGGCGCAAGGCGCGACCGGTCAGGCTGCGCCGGATATTGTCGGCGAGCACTGGTCCCGCGCGCACCGCGTACACGCCCGACTTCGGCAGCGTGCGCGATGCAAACGCAATGATATCGCCGGCGGCGAATACATCGGCGCGGCCGGCGACCCGGAGGGTGTCCTCGACCCGGAGGAAACCGTTCGAGTCGAGAGGAACGCCGGCCTGCGCGAGCCAGCGCGCCGGCGCAGCCTGAGTCGTCCACAGGAACTCGTCGGCTTCGATTGGCGGATGATTTTCGAACAACAAACGCCCGGCTTCGACGCGAGCGACAGCGGCACCGGTTATGACGGCGATGCTGCGCGCGGCGAAAATCGCGAGAAAGCGCGACCGGAACGCCGACGGAAAGTTTTGCAGGACTTCATCCGAGACGAGCACGAACGATAGTCCGGTCGTATCGAGTCTGGCACGCGCAACCTCGCGCCGCAGCCGACGTTCCACGGAGAGCAGAAGCTCGACGCCACCGGCGCCGCCACCGACCAGGGCGATGCGCGTGCGTCCCTTGCGCGCGAGCACACGCGCGACCAGAGCCTCGAACCGGCTGAGAAATCCGTCGATCGGCTTGACCGGGATCGCGTGCTCGCTTGCACCTGGCACGTCACCGGTATTCGGGGTCGAGCCGATATTCAGTGAGAGTAGATCGTACGCGACCGGCGGCCGATGCCGACAGATCACGCGCCGGCCCGCGAGATCGAGGCCAATGGCCTCGTCCTGGTAGATCCGTGCCCGGGCAAAACGGGCCAATGGTCCGGTATCGATATGCGCTTGATCAAAATCGTACGTGCCGGCGATCAGGCCCGGCAGCATGCCGGAATACGGCGTGTGCACCTCGCGGGTGATCAGCGTGAAACGCACGCCGGGGATCGGTTTCATGCCGAACCTGCGCAGCACCGTCACATGAGCGTGACCGGCGCCGACCAGCACGACATCTTTGATCACGGGCTGGTCCAGGCCTTGCATGCGATGCGTCTTCGCCGGTTCGTTGAAAAGCGGTTGTAACGTTCTTATCAGCTAACGGCTGATCCGGCCTCGACGCAAGTCTCCACATCCGCAGGGCAGGTGCGCCCTTTGCCGGCGCCGACGAGAACGCGCTGCGCGAGATTTCTTCATGACGTCGCTGATGAGACGCTTCCATGCCCTCTTCTCGCACGCAGGCCGGAACAAGCGAGCGCGCTGCGCGATTGCACGCTGCAAGCGCACCAGGAAATCCGGATCGGCCTCGATCCGTTGCAGCAGTCGCGCAAGCGCGGCGGTATCGCCCACGCCAAAATAACCCGGGTAGTCAGCGCCGAGCAGGCCGACCGAGCCGTCGATACGCGAAGCCAAGATGGGCACGGCCGCGGCGACAGCCTCCGAGACGACATTGGCTCCTCCTTCACTTCGCGACGACAGCACCATGGCACGTGCCCGCGCAAGTAGCCGGCGCACTTCGGCGCGCGGCCGGTCGCCGCGCCAGACGTAGCGCGGATTGGCCTTCATCTCGGATTTTGCCTTGGCCGCCCAGCGCGGCGATTCGGCGCCGCCGAGGTGCACGATGCGAATGCGGGACGTCGCCGGCAGCTGGCGCGCCGCCTGGGCGGCGCGAAACGGATCCTTCACGTGGCGCAAGTGACCGATCACCGCAACGTCGAAACTGCGGGGTTCGCGAGCGGCACGGCGAGGCAGGGCGGGCGCCGACTGATGAATGACACACATCTTTCGGCGAAACCGCGCTGGCAAGCGTCGCCGCACCAGCTCCTGCAGCGCAACCAATCGATCAGCGCACTCCAGCGAATGCAACGTCGGCACCGGGTCCCGATCGATATAATGGTAAATATCGGTGCCGCTCAGAGCGACGATCAGGGGTCGGTCCGGATGGAGGTCATGAAAGCGCCGAATGCTGTCGGCGCTGCGCCAGGCGTGCAGCGCGATCATCAGATCGGCAGACCCACCGTCGTAGCGATCGGCAACGCAAACGTCATGCCCCAGTTCGCGCAGGATGCGCGTCCAACGCATTGTCGTGGTGGCGTTGCCCGACCGTGACGATGAACGGGGCGGCGTGATAAGAACGATGCGCATGAACACGAGCCTCGTAGAGCGACCAACGAGCGGCGCGACCGCAAACGCACTGGCCGGTCAGCTGCGCGAGGTGCGCGCGCACACGCGCTGCCTCACGGACGATCTTTCGGCCGAGCAGTTGATGGGGCCGATGCTGCCGATCGTCAATCCGGTGCTCTGGGAAATTGGGCATGTCGGCTGGTTCCACGAGTTCTGGACGCTGCGTCACCTCCACAGCGAGGCGCCGCTGCTCGATCGGGCGGATCGGCTGTGGAATTCGAGTACCGTCGCCCACGACACGCGTTGGGACCTGCAACTGCCGGACCGCGCCGGCGTGTTTGCGTACATGACGGATGTTCTCGGGCGACAAGTCGATCGCCTCGGGCGCGGCATCGATGGCGCGCAACAATATTTTTATGAGCTTTGTATTCGCCATGAGGACATGCATGTCGAGGCGCTCGCTTACACGCGACAGACGCTGGGCTATGCGCGACCGGGAGGTCTGGCAGATGCAGCCGAGAAAAACGCCGGTTCTTGGCCGGGCGACGTAGAAGTCCCGGGGGGACGGTGGTGTCTCGGTTCGACTGGGGTTGATGGCTTCGTATTCGACAATGAGAAATGGGCGCATGAGATCGAGCTTGCGCCTTTCCGCATTGCCAAGGCCCCGGTAACGAATGCCGAGTTCGCGGCTTTTGTGGAAGCCGACGGTTATCGCACCGAGGAATTCTGGAGCGCCGAAGGTTGGCGATGGCGCGAGCGCGCACGTGCCGAGCGGCCCGTCTACTGGCTCGCGAAGGACGGCGGCTGGCATCGGCGCCACTTCCACGAGATCGAGCCTTTGACTCCGAACGCGCCGGTCGCGTTCGTCAACTGGCACGAGGCGGATGCCTGGTGTCGCTGGGCCAATCGGCGGCTGCCGAGCGAAGCGGAATGGGAAGTCGCGGCGCTCGGCGAGGCGAACGGCGGCCGCTTGGCAAAGGTGAAGCGTCGTTGGCCCTGGGGCGAAGCGTCGCCCGGCGCCGAACGCGCCAACCTCGATCTCATCATCGACCAACCCGTCGATGTCGCCGCCTGCGCCGCCGGTGACAGCGCGTTCGGCTGCCGGCAAATGATCGGCAATATCTGGGAGTGGACTGCGTCGGATTTCGTGCCGTTTCCCGGCTTCGCGGCGGATCCTTATGAGGATTACTCGCAGCCGTGGTTCAATAGCCGCAAGGTGCTGCGCGGCGGCAGCTGGGCCTCGAGCGAGCGGATCGCCAATCCGCGGTATCGCAATTTCTTCACTCCCGAGCGCAACGATGTCATTGCCGGCTTCCGCACCTGCGCTGTGTAGAGCCCACTTTGGCCCGACGCTGCGGCGCACCCCATAGCCCTTTCGGTAAAGATGGGTGGTGCGGGCCGGTAACGAACCGCGACGAGAAGGCCAAGCATCACAGCATTGGAGACTCCCATGCCAACGCCGATCTCTGATTTCTGGGATTTCTTGATCGGAAATACCGACGATCACAACGCACTAGGTGCGTGGAAGTATTTGTTCGTGGCGCTGTTTGTGGCCCTCGTCGTCACCAGCGTCGCGATCGCGGTGAAGAACTGGCGCGAAGACCCTTCCCAGCGCAGCGGATCACACCTTGCCACCTGGTTCGTTCGGGTCCTGGTGGGCGGGATGTGGTTTCAGGGCATGCTCTGGAAGCTGCCGCTCCCGGTCTCCGGCGGCTTGAAATATTGGACCGAGCAAATGGCCAACCGCGCCGCCTTTGAATGGCATCGCGAGGCGGTGACCTCCGTTTACCTTCCTTACCTCTATCTTTTCAATCCGGTGATCTTTTTGGCCGAGTTCACGTTTGCGGTGTCGCTCATCCTTGGCTTGGGTGTGCGGCTCGTCAGTGCGCTCGCCGTCGTCTTCGTGCTGCATCTGTGGCTCGGTATTTATCGGCCCGGCGATCCGGCCGAGTGGCCGTGGGAGTATATTTTTCTTGCGATCGTCATGTTCATGTTCGCGTTGCATGCAGCCGGGCGCAGCCTCGGTCTCGACGCATGGCTGCGGCGCGACGTGACGGCGGTGCGGGACGGATCCGGTTTCTTCGGCAAGCTGCTCAACTTTGCCGGCTGAGGGCAGACGATCGCGACCATGCAAAGCGTGAAGGAACAGGTCGCGCTCTCCTCGATCGCCGCCTCGGCGGGCTTGACCGCGGCCAAGGCCGTGGTCGGGCTCGCCACCGGGTCGCTTGCCATTCTGTCGGAAGCCGCGCACTCGCTGCTCGACCTCGCGGCGACCGTGATGACGTATTTCGCCGTGCGCATCGCGGACAGGCCCGCGGACGCCGAGCATCATTACGGCCATGGCAAGGTGGAAAGCGTCTCGGCCCTGATCGAGACCGCGCTGCTGTTCCTGCTATCCGGCATCGTCATCTGGGAGGCGTTGCAGCGCCTTGTCGGCGGCCATGGTCATGCAGTCGAGGCGACACCATGGGCATTCGCTGTCATCGTGGCGTCGATCGTCATCGACTTTTTTCGCGCGCGCGTCCTCTATCGGGTGGCTGGCGAGACCGCGAGCGAGGCGCTGGAAGCCGACGCCTTGCATTTCGGCTCCGACATGTGGTCGTCCGCTGCCGTACTCGTGGGGCTGGTCGCGGTTGCGCTCGGTCATGCCTGGGCTGATTCGGCGGCGGCGATCATCGTCGCGGTGTTCATCTGCATCGCCGGCTGGCGGCTCGGCCGCCGCACGATTGGCACACTCACCGATACCGCCCCGGTCGGCGTTGCCGAGAAGATCGGCGCAGCGGTGCGCCGCATCCCCGGCGTCGTAGCACTGCAGCGTCTGCGCGTACGCTCGGCCGGTGGCGTGCTGTTCGCTGATCTCGCCGTTGCGGTCAGCCGAACCTTGCCGCTCGATCGGGTGACGGCGCTCAAAGACCGAATCGTCAGTGCCGTGCGCGCGGAGAATCCCGCAGCCGAGGTGACCGTGACCATCGACCCGCGCGCGCTCGACGACGAAACCGTGCTCGAACGGGTGATGGTGATCGCGCGCAACCGCGCGCTCGCAATCCATCATGTCACCGTGCATTCCATCGGCGGACGCCTGTCGGTTTCACTCGATCTCGAAGTCGACGGCAACCTGCCGCTCCGTCGCGCCCACGAAATCGCCAGCACGCTCGAGCAAGCGATCCGCGACGAACTTGGACCGCAGGTCGAAGTGGAGACGCATATCGAGCCGCTGCAGAGCGACTGGAAAGCCGGACACGATGCGCCGGACGACCGCATTGCCGCCGTGCGCGACGCGTTGGCTGAAATCGCGACTACGGTCGATTTTGTTGCCGAGGTCCATGACGTACGGGTGCGCGAAGCCGGCGGCGAGATCGTCAATTTTCATTGCACCGTCGATCCCGCACTCACGGTGGCCGACGTGCATGAAAAGGTCGACGAAGTGGAGCGCGCGCTGCGGCGGCGTTTTCCCTCGGTTCGGCGCGTGATCGGTCATGCCGAACCGCGTCCGGATTCGCGGCAACGTATTTAGCGAGCCATCAACACCGCGGCGCCTTGCAGGCGGCCCGCGCGGAGATCGGCAAGGGCGCCGTTGGCGCGCTGCAGCGGGTAGCGTGTGACTTCGGTCTTCACGTCGGCTTGCGCGGCCACCGCCAGGAATTCACTGGCATCCGCGCGGGTGAGGTTGGCGACCGAGACCACCTGCCGTTCTTCCCAGAGCAGGCGATAGGGAAAGCTCGGAATGTCCGACATGTGAATGCCGCCGCAGACCACGCGTCCGCCCTTCTTGACCGCCTTGAGCGCGGCGGGAACGAGCGCGCCGACCGGGGCAAAGATGATAGCGGCATCGAGCAGTTCGGGTGGCATCGCGTCCGAGCCGCCGGCCCAAACCGCGCCGAGCGACTTTGCGAAGGCTTGCGCGGCGTCATCACCCGCGCGGGTGAAGGCGTAAACGCGGCGTCCCTGCCAAGCCGCGACCTGCGCGAGGATATGAGCCGCGGCACCGAACCCGTAGATCCCGAGTGCCTCCGGGCCGACTCCCAGCTGCCCCGCGCCCGCGATCCGATAGCTACGCCAACCAATCAGGCCGGCGCAGAGAAGCGGCGCCACTTCGGCCTCATCCATCCGCTCCGGCAGCGCAAAGCAGTAGCGCGAGTCAGCGACCGTATGCGTGGCATAGCCGCCGTCGCGAGTGTAGCCGGTGAATAGTGGATGCTCGCAGAGATTCTCCCGGCCGCTTACACAATAGGCGCAGCGCCCGCAGGTGTAGCCGAGCCAGGGCACCCCCACGCGCTCACCGATGTCGAAACCAGCCACGCCCTTACCCATTGCCGCGACGCGGCCGACGATTTCGTGTCCCGGCACGATCGGCAATTTCGCATGCGGCAACTCGCCGTCGATCACGTGCAGGTCCGTGCGGCAGACGCCGCACGCCGCGATCTCCACCAGAATTTCGCCGGGAGCGGGCGCGGGCACCACCCGCTCGCGCATGACGAGCGGCGTACGCGGCTTGTCGAGCATCATGGCGCGCATGGTCATGCCGGGACTGTAGCCCGGATGGAGCGCAGCGGCGACATCCGGGTCTGCAGATCAGCGCGCTTGCCCTAGATTGGGTTCGTGCAATCCGGGCTGCGAACGGATTGTCAGATGCGCGCGTTCTTCACCTTGGCATTGGCGTAGAGGCGATCGCGCGCCTCGTTGCCCAGGCGATTGAGTCGCTCGAAGTCAACACCCACCAACTGCCCGTTACGCTTCATCACCTTGCCCGCGATCAGCACGGTATCCACGTTCTGGGGGCCCATGCTGGTGACGACCGCGCCCACCGCATTGTTCATCGGCATGACGTTGAGCCGGTCGGTACGCAGCAGGATGATGTCCGCATCCTTGCCGGGCGTGAGCGTGCCGATCTTGCGCTCGAGACCGTTGGCGCGGGCGCCTTCGGCGGTGGCGAATTCGAGCACTTCGCGCACGGTCAGGAATTTCGGAGGGTTCTTGTCGCCGGCGAGTCGCCGCGCCCACACCTCGTTCTTCTGCAGCGAGAAGATCGTGCGCATCTGGGCAAAGAAGTCGTTGGGCACCGAGGTTTCCACGTCGACGCTCAGCGAGGGGCGAATACCAGTGTCGATCGCCTTCTGAACCGGCGGATTGCCGTGGCCCATCAGCGTTTCGACGTAGCCGGCGATCGAGATGGTGCCGCCGGTGTCGCGAATAAGCTTCCACTCGGTATCGTTGAGCGTGCAGCAATGGATGTACGTGGTGTCGGATTTCAGCGCGCCTTCGGCATTGAGCTTCTCCAACAGCCCTGCCCTGCCGCGCTCGCCGACACCGACATGGATGGTGATGCGGGCGCCGACGTCGCGCGCGGCTTTGAACGTGGGCAGAATCTGCTCGGGCGAGCCGGACGGAGCGGCGAGATAGAGCGTGACGAGTTGATCGTCGCTGGAGAAATATTGCTTGCGCAGGCGCGCGATGTCGCCCGGATACTTGGATCCTTTTGCCTCCCACCAGCGGCCATCGACCGTTTGCGCATTGCCGTAGGCGAACACGGCCCGCACGCCGGAATCGGCGAGCGCCTTCACGGCGGCATCGGTGTGCTCGGGCGTGTTGTGGATGTGCGACCAATCGAGGATGCAGGTGACGCCGCTGTCGATGGCACCGAGCGCACTGAAGTAATCGCCGGCATACACGTCATCAGGGGTGTAGTTGGCGCCGAATGTTTTTTGCACGATCGCAATGTAGTCGTCGAGCGAACCATCCGGCAGCACGTTGCGCAGGATGCCCTGCCACATGTGCCGGTGCGTGTCGACGAGACCGGGCATTACGATCATGCGGGCGGCATCGATCACCTCGGCGTCGGGCGCGGCGATATTGGCCCGCACTGCCGAGATCTTGCCGCGCTCGATCAGCACGTCCGCCTGCTCGAAGTCGCCGACTGTGCGGTCGAGCGTGAGCACGCAACCGCCTTTGATGAGAATGGATCGACCGGGAGCCGTGCTGCCGCCCGACTGTTGCGCGTGCGCGGCATCGCCGATCGGCCCTGCGACGGCAGCAGCAACGGCGCTCGCGGCGCCCGACTGGAGAAATTGGCGGCGCGACGGCGCTGCTGACGATTCGCAAGCTCCGCAGGCGCAGTACGAGCCATGATCAGAATTGCCGGCATGCATGGCGGATTCCTCCCGCTATCATTTATCTGCGTGAATGCTACGCTTGTTCCCAACACCTCGCCAGCGAGTTGCACCGGAGAACTCCAGCGGCATGGCGGCGTTGAAATCGCGTAGGTCGAATTTCCTGGGCTGTCGTAATAGTCTATGAAGCGTCCCCCGGAGTGGTACTCGAAAATGGATGTTGCCTATCTCCCGGCTTTCTCGTTATCGGCGAAGCTGCGCAAATGCCTGATGATTGTGCCGGTGCTGGCCGTGGCCGCGCTCGCCGCGCAACCGGCCTGCGGCGATAGTAATGCTGCTGGGCGCACGCAACTCGTCGCCACGAAGGATCCGGCCCACGCGCCGATCACGCTGTCGAGCTTGGATGGCCCACCGCAGGAGCTTGCGCGCTTGCGCGGCCGCGTGGTGCTCGTCCATTTCTTCGCCACCTGGTGCGAGCCTTGCCGCGCCGAAATGGCAAGCCTTAGAGATTTGCACGCCCAGCTTGCCGGCCGGCCCTTTGTGATCGTTCCGATTAGCGTGGCCGAGGCGGACGGCGCAGTCCGCCGCTTCTTCGCGGATGACCCTTTGCCATTTGCGATCCTGCTCGATCGCGACCGCGCCGTTACCAAGGCATGGAGCATCCACACGCTGCCTTCGACCGTCGTGCTCGATCACGATTTGCAGCCGCGCTTCATTGCAGAGGGCGACGTAGACTGGACACGGCCCGATGTGAGGGACACACTTGCGGGCCTGCTTCGGGAGGTGCCTCGCTGAGGGGTGCCGGTAAGCACTATTTCGTTCGCGACATGGGAGAGTTCGAATGCTTCGACGAGAATTCTTGCGCAGCGGCACGGCATTGATTCTTGCCGGCGGGCTCCCGCGCGGCGCTTTTGCCGACGCGCCGTTCGCGCCGCAGCCGGGAGCGTGGCGCAAATTCGAGATCACCACCCGGGTCGATATCGTCGCGCCGTCCGGAACTGCGCAAGCATGGTTGCCGCTGCCGGCGGTCGCCGAGCCGGAATGGACACAGCCGCTCGGCAACGAATGGAAGACCAATGCAAAATCAGCATTGCTGCAGCGCGATGCCAAATACGGCGCGCAGATGCTGCACGTCGAGTGGGCGGACGGCGAACCGGTACCTACCGTGGAACTCGTCAGCCGAGTCGCAACGCGCGATCGCACCGTCGATCTCTCGAAACGAGCCAGCGTACGGCCGCTCTCGGCCATCGAGCGGAGACTTTACACCGGCGCCACCGAATTGATGCCGACCGACGGCATCGTGAAGGCGACAGCGGACCGGATCGTGGGCTGGGCGTTCAGCGATCTCGAAAAGGCGCGGCGCATCTACGAGTGGATCGTCGAGAACACGTTCCGCGATCCAAAGACGCGCGGCTGCGGCATCGGCGACATCGCCTCGATGCTCAAGACCGGCGACCTCGGAGGTAAATGCGCGGACTTGAATGCGCTCTACGTCGGGCTGGCGCGTGCAGTCGGCCTGCCCGCACGCGACGTGTATGGCATCCGAATCGCGCCGTCCAAATTCGGTTACAAGAGCCTCGGCGCGAACACCGAGGTGATCAGCAAGGCGCAGCATTGTCGCGCCGAGGTATTCCTCAGCGGATTTGGCTGGGTTCCGGTCGATCCGGCGGACGTTCGCAAGGTCGCGCTCGAAGAGCCGCCGGGCCATCTTGCGCTGGACGATCCCAAAGTGACCGTTGCGCGAAAAACGCTGTTCGGTGCCTGGGAGACGAACTGGCTCGCCTACAACTTCGCCCATGACCTGGAATTGCCCGGCTCTTCCGGACCAAAGCTAGGCTTCCTGATGTATCCCCAGGCAGAGGTTGGTGGTGAACGGCTCGACTCGCTCGAGCCTGACAAATTCAAATACGTGATCACGGCGAAGGAGATCCTCGCTTAGCAATTGCAGAATCGCGCGTCCCATAGCCCGGCCGGTGAACCGATTGAACTGCGCCCATGCGCGCGAAAAACTTCCGCATTTCCAATTGGTGAGCGCGGGCGATCTCGAGCGCCAGCTCGCAATCGTTCGTGCCGTGGCGGCGGCGCGCGCGAGGGCATTCTCGGTCCTCGCTCGCATCGTTGGCCCGTACCAAGAAGCGCAAGCGAGATTGCGGGGCCAGGCGCGACCTGACCCGTCACGCAAGCGGTGAAGTTCTTCTGGATCGGACGAAGACGGTTAGCGCGATGACCTCCCCGGCCGCGCGCTAATTCGTGATCTCCTTGAACACCTCGGTGAGGTTGGTAGTTTCGTCCCGGATGATCTTGTCGAACTGCTCGGGCGTATCGGTGACCGGCAGAACGAACTGCTGCTTCAATTTTGTCTCGACCTCGGGAGAGCGAAGAATCTGAACGACATCGTGATTGATCTTTTCGATGATCGGCCGCGGAATACCGGCCGGCACGAGCAGACCGAACCAGGAATCATAAACGAAGTCCAAACCGGCTTCCCTGAAGGTCGGAACATCGGGCATGTCTGGAATTCGCTGCGGCGTGACAGCTGCGATCGCGCGTACCTTGCCGGCTTCGGTCATTTCTTTCGCAAGATTGACCGGCGCAAAATACATCTGTGTATCTCCACGCACGACCGCGGTAACCGCATCGGGCGCGCTCTTGAACGGCACGTGCACGATGTTGATACCGGCGGCTTTCCGGAACAGTGCACCGGCGATGAAGGTCGTGCTAGCGAGACCGGGGGACGAGAAATTGAGCGTTCCCGGCTTTGCCTTGGCGAGTGCAATCAGTTCCTTCAGATCTTTAGCCGGGAGCTCGGGATTGACAATCAGGTAAAGCGGCGCCGAGCTCACCCGGGTGACGCCGGCAAAATCCTTCACCGGATCGAACGACAGATTCTTGTTGACCAGCGCTGCGACGGTGTGGCCGTTCGAGGTCAGCATGAGCGTGTAGCCGTCCGGCGCCGCCTTGGCCACCCCTGTAGTCCCCGCAAGCCCCGGCCGGTTCTCGACGATGACCTGCTGACCCCAACGCTTGCTCGCCTCATCCGCGATAATGCGCGCCATGATGTCGGTCACGCTACCGGCGCCGAATGGCACCACAATCGTTACCCGCTGAGTTGGATAATTTTGCGCGGAACTTTCCCGCGGCACGACCACGGTGCCCGCAACAAAGGCGAGCGCCGCGAGCCACAGCACGCGAATACCCGTCATGACATCCTCCCGAACCCGGTCGCGCAGCCATCCAGTGGGTTGCGTCTGCCTCAAAGCATTAAAGCAAGAAGCAAAAGCAGGGTATATGTGTAATAACGCCTCGCCTTCAGACCGGTTCAGCTCGCATGCGCGCCGAAGAAGCCCGACCAGTTCGTCTTGAGGATTACCGGCCGCCCGATTGGCTGGTGGAAACCGTCGAGCTCGACGTTGCGCTCCATCCGACCGCTACGCGGGTGCGCGCGACACTCACAGTCAAACCCAATGGCAACGGCGGGCCGCCTGCGCCGCTAGTGCTCGACGGTGAGGGTCTCGACCTGCGCTCCCTGGTCCTCGACTGCGAAACCCTGCCAAGCGAACGCTATGTCGCCACGCCCGACCGGCTGACCGTCGCGCAACCGCCGCGCGGCCGGTTCCGGCTGCAAATCGAGACGGTCCTCGATCCGTCGGCCAACACCGAGCTTCTCGGGCTCTATCGCTCGGGTTCAATCTATTGCACCCAATGCGAGGCGGAGGGGTTTCGCCGCATCACCTATTTTCCCGATCGCCCGGACGTGATGGCGATCTACACCACTCGCATCGAGGCGGAGAAAGCCGAGGCGCCGGTGCTGCTCGCCAACGGCAATCTTGTCGCGCGCGGGGACGTGCCTGGAACGAGCCGCCATTTCGTCGTCTGGCGCGATCCTTTTCCCAAGCCATCCTACCTGTTTGCGCTAGTCGGGGGCGAGCTCGCCTGCCTTGAGGATCGCTTTCGCACCATGTCCGGTCGCGAGGTCGCGCTGCGCATTTATGTGGAGCCAGGCAAGCAAGACCGCTGCGGCTTCGCAATGGATGCGCTCAAACGCGCGATGCTCTGGGATGAGACCGCGTTCGGCCGCGAATATGATCTGGATGTTTTCATGATCGTTGCAGTTTCCGATTTCAATATGGGGGCAATGGAGAACAAAGGTCTCAACGTCTTCAACGACAAATACGTGCTCGCCTCGCCGCAGACCGCGACCGACAACGATTTCGAACGCATCGAGGCGATTATCGCACACGAATATTTTCACAACTGGACCGGCAACCGCATCACCTGCCGGGATTGGTTCCAGCTCTGCCTGAAGGAAGGGCTTACGGTCTTCCGCGATCAGGAGTTTTCCGCCGATATGCGCTCGCGCGCAGTCGAGCGGATCAGCGACGTGCGCGCCTTGCGCGCACAGCAATTCGTCGAGGACGCAGGTCCCCTCGCCCACCCGGTACGGCCGGCGCTCTATCACGAAATCAACAACTTCTACACGGCGACCGTTTACGAGAAAGGCGCCGAACTGGTGCGCATGATCAACACGCTGCTCGGTCCGGAAAATTTCCGGCGCGGCATGGACCTTTACTTCGTCCGGCATGACGGCCAGGCGGCGACGGTCGAGCAGTTCGTGCAGTGCTTTGCCGATGTTTCGGGCGCCGATCTCAGGCAATTCATGCTCTGGTACTCGCAAGCGGGCACGCCCGAAGTCGCCGCCAGCGGCAGCTACGATGCTGGCGCGAAGACCTATCGGCTCGAGTTGACACAAACCGTGCCGCCCACGCCGGGACAATCAAATAAAGACCCGATGGTCATCCCCTTGGTGATCGGTCTCGTCGGCGGCCACGGCTGCGACCTGCCGCTCAAGCCCAGCAACGGACGCGCGATTGAGCGCGGGTTGCTCACGCTGAGCAAGACCACGGAAAGCATCGAATTCGCTGAAATCGGCGAGCGGCCAGTGCTTTCTCTCAATCGCCGGTTTTCCGCTCCGATCCGGCTCGTCCTCGATCTCTCCGCCGAGGATTTGCGGTTTCTCGCCGCCTATGACAGCGATGCGTTTAATCGCTGGCAGGCGGTGCAGACCCTGGCCAACCGCCTGCTCGTCGATAACAGCTCCGCCTCCCGCGCGAACCGGCCAATGCGCGAGGATGCCGGCCTGCTCGAAGCATTCCGCGCGGTGCTCGCCGACACGAGCCTCGAGCCTGCGTTCGCCGCGTTGATGCTGACGCTTCCAAGCGAAACCGATATTGCTCGCGAGATCGGGCGTGACGTCGATCCCGATGCGGTGTTTGCCGCCCGCTCCGCACTGCGGGCGGCAGTCGGCGAGCATTTTGCCGCCGCTCTGCTCGATAATTACCGCCGGCTGTCGGATACCGGCCCGTACCGATCCGATGCCGCGAGCGCCGGTCGTCGTGCCCTGCGCAACACTTGCCTCGACCTCATGGTAGCGACACGCGGTCCCGAGGGCATTTCGCTTGCTGCCGCGCAATACCGCACGGCGGACAACATGACGGATCGGCTGGCGGCACTCTCGACACTGTCACTTTGGGATGTGCCCGAGCGCGCGGCGGCGCTCGACGACTTCTACGGCCGTTACGCGCACGACCCGCTGGTGATCGACAAATGGCTCGCGCTGCAGGCGGCAATTCCCGAGCCGGCGACGCTCGAGCGGGTGAAGGCGCTCACCACCCACCGCGCGTTCTCGTTGGCCAATCCCAATCGTGTGCGCGCGTTGATCCACGCATTCGCGCTCACGAACCAGAAGGAGTTCAACCGTGCCGATGGTGCCGGCTACGATTTCATCGTGGATATAGCGCTGAGGCTCGATGCCAAGAACCCGCAATTGGCCGCGCGGCTTCTCTCCGCGTTCAAGAGCTGGCGCACATTTGAGCCGGGAAGGCGCACGCTGGCCGAAGCGGCCCTACGGCGCGCGGCGGCCGCGCAGTCTCTCTCAGCAGACGTGACCGACATCGTGCAGCGCGCGCTGGGCAGCGATTGATCGCGGCTCTCTTTGACTCAGCCGACTTCGACGTCCTGCCAAAATCCGACCCGGTGGGCGACTTGCTGCATGGCCGGCCGCGGCGCCTCGTAGCTCCAGGCCGCGCGCGCGTGCCGCCTGCCCTCGATCACCACGTCATAGAACTGGACGTCGTGGGGACAGGCACGATCGGATTCGGTCTTTGGCGCCTTCTCCAATAGCTCCATGCGCACGGCGGAGCGTGGAAAATACTGGTAGCCGCCAGATTCGATGATGTCGTCGCTGTCGGCGATAACCTGCCCGTTGAGGACTGCCTTCATGTCCGGCTCCCTGAAGCGAGAGGTGGATTATTGTAAAGCAATATAGTTCATCAGGCCGCGCGATCGATGTCGATGGCAAGGACATGACGCGCGATTTTTGCAATCTACAATGTGAACCAGCCATCCCCGGAGCAAAGCTCGAACACGTCCATGCCCGGCTCGAACCCGATGGCAGCAAGCACGCCGGCCGGATTTGGCCGTAGCGCCTCCCACCAACCCGCGGTTGGCATTTTAGTCCCCTCGAAGAAGCCCGCCGGACGACCGTTCATGATGAAAGGCCATTGCCTGTTGTTCGAAGCCGCATGTTATCTGCAGCGGCTGGCGATCCCGTTAGAACCGATGCCTGTGGAGACCCTATGTCGCTGCCGCCCATTCTAGCCAACAAGCATCCAGGCGCGCCGTCTGTGTTTTCACCGGCGGCGCTTTTGCGCGAGGCGCGGCGCCAGAAAGGACTGGCCATCGTGCAAGTGCCCGCGGTTTGCATTCTCGACCCGGATGGCGATCTCGTGCGCCGGCTCAAGGCCAGCGGGCGAGCACGGCGCCTCGATGCATGGCCTTGTTATCACACCGACCTCTACGCGTTCGCATTGGCGGGAGAAACCGTCGGCATCATCGGGTGTGTTGTCGGTGCGCCGTTTGCCGTGCTGGTTGCGGAGGAATTGTTTGCTTGCGGATGCCGTTTCCTCCTGAACCTCACGTCGGCTGGTCAGGTCGTTCCCGCCGGTTCACCACCGTATTTTGTCGTCATCGACCGCGCGCTGCGCGACGAGGGAACAAGCTATCACTATGCCGCCCCCTCAGAATTCGCCGAAGCCGACACAAATCTCGTCTCCACGGTGATGGCGGCGCTCGACCGCGCCGGGTTGCATGCGGTCGCCGGCTCGAGTTGGACCACCGATGCCCCATTTCGGGAAACGCCCGAGGCAATTGCCAGCGCGCGTGCCAAGGGTGTTTTGGCGGTCGAGATGGAGGCGGCCGCCCTCTACGCCTGGGCGCGCGCGCGGGCGGCAGCAGTGCTGTGTATCGCTCACGTCACCAACACGATGGGTCAGGCCGAAGGCGATTTCGAAAAGGGCGAGGCCGACGGCACCGCCGATGCATTGAAAATTCTCGACACGATCGTCGCCGCCGTTCGCCCGCGGCAAGCACCCACGGACTAGCTCGAGCGCGATTTTCGCAATGCGGTCCAAGTCATTCGGGCGGCGTCGGGAGCGCGAGCCGACCGCTCCGCCCTCGGATGCTTGTGTCGCATTTTGACCGGTTTGCTGGACATGCGCGGCATGTCCGTAGGCTCAAGACGCCTTTCCCAACAAGGTGCAGCGAGCAAGTCACAAAAATTTAAAAATCGTTAATGAGACCCTCGACAAATCGCCATCTTTCGATTCCAATCGAAACTGATTCGGGGAGATGCGGCACATCCTTCCGAATGAAGGTGTTGGGATTCCGAACGGAGGCCAGGCATGGCGCGCGCCCACGTCGCGAGCGCGTCGGTAGCTTCTGATTCAATCAAGGGACTAGCTCAGTCGATCGCGCGGCCAGCATATCGGCGGCTGCTCACCGCCGAACCCGCGTTGCGGCGTGCGGTTCCGGTATTGATCATCGCCTTTCTGATCACGATCTGCATCGGCGCGATCGTGCAGGTGCTGGATCACCGTCGCCAGGCGATCGGCGATGTCTTCAAACAGATCGAAGCCAGCGCCGATTTCCTTGCCGAGCGGCTGGACTGGTGGGAACGATCGAAATCCGACACATCCGCCTCCGACCGGCGGCTGCAGGCGGAGTTGGAGCGCCTCATGCCGCCGTGGGCGCGCGTCCCCGGTCGCCAAGTGCTCATCGCAAACGGTGAGGGCGTGATCGTGGCCGGCCTGCGTCACGAGCGGGTTGCCAACAGCAATGGTGCAGCGGTCGCCACGGCGCCGCTCGAAGCGGCGATGCTCGGGCGCCGGCTCGATGACGTGCTCGGCCCGAGCCAGCCGCTCACTGCGTTCGGCGCCGCCGCCGGCGTGTTGGAATTCCCGCTTGCCGACGGCAGCCTGGCCTTCGGCACGGTGCGCAGCCTGTTTGCCTCGAACGCCGAGCTTGCCATCGTGCACCTGCGCGGCGAAGCACTTGCGGCCTGGCTGTCCGATACCGCGTTGACCATCACCCTGTCCGCCACCACCGGCTTCGTCGTGCTGATCCTTGGCTTCGCCTTCCATTGGCAGGCGACCCGCGCACGCGAGGCCGACATGATCTACGAGACGGTGCGATCGCGCATCGATACTGCGCTCAATCGCGGCCGTTGTGGACTATGGGATTGGGACCTTGCGCGCGGGCGCATATTCTGGTCGCACTCGATGTTTGCCATCCTCGGCCAGAAGCCGCGCGACGCGCTGCTGAGCTTCGGCGAGGTCAATGCCCTGGTCCATCCCGACGATATCCACCTCTACGAACTCGCCGGGGACCTGGTCGATGCGAAAGCCACATTGGTCGACCACGCGTTCCGCATGCGCCATGCGAACGGAAATTGGGTATGGCTGCGCGCGCGTTGCGAACTCGTGCATCAGGCCCGGGATGGAGGCCCACACCTGATCGGCATCGCGGTCGACATCACCGAGCAAAAGTCGCTTATGGAGAAAACGGTCGAAGCGGATCTGCGACTGCGTGACGCTATCGAGACGATCCCGGAGGCGTTCGTACTTTGGGATGCACAGAATCGACTGGTGCTGTGCAATTCGAATTTCCAGCAACTGCATAACCTTCCGGACGAGGAGATCGTCGCCGGCGCGTCATACGAATCCGTGGTGGCAGCGGGGCGCACCCAAGTGGTGCGCTCGAAGGTCACGAGCGATGGACAGCCGCCGGGGGCGCGCACGTTCGAGGCACAACTCGACGACGGGCGCTGGCTGCACATTAGCGAGCGGCGCACCAAAGACGGCGGTTACGTCTCCGTCGGCACCAATATCACGAACATCAAGCTGCACGAAGAGAAGCTGATGGATAGCGAGAGGCGGCTGATGGCCACCGTCGCCGATCTGCGTCACTCGCAGCAAAAACTCGAACGCCAAGCCGAAGAGGTTGCCGATCTCGCCGAAAAATATGCAGAGGAGAAGACCCGCGCCGAAGACGCAAATCAGGCAAAATCGAAATTCCTCGCCAATATGAGTCACGAATTGCGCACTCCGCTCAACGCCATCATCGGATTTTCCGAAATCATGGAATCCGGGATGTTCGGTCCGCTTGGCACGGACAAATACCGCGAGTACTGCCACGACATCCATCAGAGCGGCCAATATCTACTCGAGGTCATCAACGATATCCTCGACATGTCGAAAATCGAGGCCGGCCGCATTCGGCTCGATCCCGAAGACATCGAACTCGAGGCGTTCCTCAACGACGCAATGCGCGTGGTTTCCGGGCGCGCCGACGACAAGCGAATCGCGCTCACCGCGCACATCAGCGCCGGCATTCGCCTTACTGCCGATCATCGTCTGCTCAAGCAAATCGTGCTCAACCTTCTGTCCAACGCGGTCAAGTTCACACCGGAAGGCGGTCGCATCGGCGTGCGCGCGCGGGCAGCACGCGGCCGCGTCAGCATCGCCATCGCGGACACCGGAATTGGAATTCCCAAAGACGCGCTGGCGCGGCTCGGGCGACCGTTCGAGCAAGTGGAGAGCCAACTAACAAAGAGCCAGCAGGGCTCCGGGCTGGGCCTTGCCATCGCCAAATCGCTGACCGAGCTGCACAAAGGCAGGATGCGGATCCGTTCCAAGCTGGGGAGCGGCACGATCGTGCTGCTGCGGCTGCCAATGGAATATCCGATCGCACGATCGGTGGAAGTCGCCGAAGCAGCCGCCTGATTTCACCGCCACCATTACCAGCGGCGGCGCTCCCGGTTCACGGCCATGCTCAGCCCGCGGGCCCTTGCGCCTGCGGACGCGCAAGTGCACCCTGCGACCGTCGATAATTTTGCTTGATAGGCGATCACGGATGGCGACGACCAGCCGAGGCGCAAGGAGGAATCGCCATGCGACATCAACTCAAAATGCTTTTGGTGCTTGGCGCCTTGGCCTCGGCGCAATTAGCCACTGCACAGGATGAAGGCGCGCCGGTGCCGGTTGAGAAAGCGGCATACCATGTGCCGGTATTCAGCAATCAATTTCTGAGCGTGCTGCGCGTCAACATCCCGTCACAGCGATCGGCGGGGTATCACATTCATTCGCGCGACCAAATCAGCATTTTGGTCGAGGAAGCCGATCAAACCGCGCAAGTGCTCGGCGAACAGCCGACGCCGCCGCGCCGCAATCCCCGCGGCAACGTGAGCTACACCGCTTACTCCAAGAAACCGCTGACCCACAGAGTCAGCAACGTCGGTCCCACCGCCTTCCACAATATCGTGATCACGCTTCCGGACGCGCAGCCCGGCCGTTTCACCCCGGCGGCACGCGAAGTCACCGGCTACACCCAGGTGCTCGACAACGAACGCGTTCGCGGCTGGCGCTTGGTGCTCGAACCCGGACAATCGGCCGGCGTTATCGCCCAGCAGGCCCCTGGCCTGCGCGTAATCATCCAGGGCGGCGAGATCATCGAGAGCACTCCCGGCGCGGGCGAACGCGGCATGTTGCTTCGGCCGGGCGACTTTTATTGGCAGGAGCCGGGCGGGAAACGCGCGGTACGCAACATCGGCACGGCGCCCATCGAAGTCGTGGAATTGGAAGTGAAGTAATCGACCGCGCTTCGTCGCGGCAACACACCGCCGCTTGAGCGCATTATCCACCCACGATACGCGTGAAACTGGCGCGCACCTTGCTCTGTGTCTCGCCGATGAATGCATCCAGCGTTGCGAAATCCGGGACATCCGCCGCCCGCGCCAACAGTCCGACCAGGCCGGGCGCCGCCGAATGGTGATCGAACGATGCCGGCAGGCAGAGGCGCAGGATCTGCGTGAGATCGTGATAGAGCCGCACAGCGGCCCGTAGCACCTCGGCATCATCGACCGCGAGTACGCCCAGCCGCCATGCCTTATCGAGCACCCGCGCCGTTGCAGTATCGAGAATCTCGGGGGCGCGGGCAGCATGAACGAGCTGCAGATATTGCGCGATGAACTCGATGTCGATCAGTCCGCCGGCGGCATATTTCAGGTCCCAGCGGTTGCGGTCGTCCTTCTCGTGCGCGATCGCATCGCGCATTTCCATGATGTCGCCGGCCACCATTCTCGCATCGCGCGGCCGGCACAGCACATTGCGGATCACGCTTTCGAGTCGCGCCGCGAATTGCGGCGCTGCCGAAACGATGCGCGCCCGGGTGAGCGCCATGTGCTCCCAGGTCCACGCCTGGGTCTGCTGATAATCTAGGAAGCCGTCGATCTGCGTCGCCAGCGGGCCTGAGCGGCCCGAGGGACGCAGCCGCATGTCGACCTGATACAGCGTCCCGTAGTTGGTGCGCGCCGTCAATGCGCCGATCAAGCGTTGCGTGAATCGCGAAAAGTATTGCGCCCCATAGAGCGGGCGCCGGCCGTCGGACTCGGGAGCTTCAGAATCGAAGTCGTACACAACGATCAGGTCGAGATCGGAGGTCGCGGTCATCTCGCGCCCACCGAGCTTTCCCAGCGCCAATATCGCGGTTTGTTGATCCGCTATCCGCCCGTGCACGCGCGCAAATTCGTCTTCGATCGCGTGATGAAGCGAGCGAAGCAGCACATCCGCGAGCCACGCAAAGGCCTCACCCGATTGCTCCGCCGATACGGTTCCCGAGAGGATGCGGGTGCCGATCAGGAACATCTGCTCCTGCGCGAAGGCGCGGATGCGATCGAGAAAATCCTCATGGCCGACCGCCTGACGCAGCGAGCGTTCGAGAGAACGGGCGAGCTCGCCCTCTTCCGGCAGCGCGCCGAAGAAGCTTGGATCGATGATTGCGTCCATCACTTCGGGAAACTGGGCAAGACTGTCGGCAAGGCGAGGCGCAGTGCCAAGAATGACCGCAATCAGCGCTATCAGATCGGGATTCTGCCGCAGCAGCGAAAACAGCCGCCCGCTGCTGTGCAATCCCGCTAGAAACCGGTCGAAAGCGATGACCGCTGCATCCGGATTCGCCGAACGGGAGAAGTGGTCGAGCAGCGTCGGCACGATCTGGGCGAGTTGGCTGCGTGCGAAGGGACTCTTGAGTGAGCTATAAGTCCCACCATCCCAGCGGCGCACGAGTTCCGACACGTCGGCCGGCTTGCCAAATCCGAGCTTGGCAAGCTGCTCGAGCGGTTCGCGCCCATCGAGCGCCGACGACGAAGCCAGCGGCCGCGACTCGGCCTCGGGCCCGGCTGCGTTCTCGAACAGCACCGCATAGTGGCGCTGCACGTTGCGCAGATGGATTAGCAATGCCTCCGCAAACGCGTCGCGGTTCGCGAACCCGCAAAAGCGCGCGAAGCGCTCGAGGCCGTCGCGCTCCACCGGCAAAGTATGACTTTGCTCGTCCGCCACCATCTGCAACCGATTCTCGACGACCCGCAGAAAGCAGTAGGCGGCATGAAGTTCGTTGCGCGCCTGCGTATCGATCCAGGCGCCGTCGGCCAATGCATCAAGCGCCGGCAGCGTCGCTTTGATGCGCAGCTCGGGATGGCGGCCGCCCGCGATCAGCTGCTGCGTCTGCACGAAAAATTCGATTTCACGGATGCCGCCGCGGCCGAGCTTGATATTGTGTCCTTCGACCGCGATCTCATCATGGCCGCGATAGACGTGGATCTGTCGCTTTAGCGCATGAACGTCGGCCACCGCCGCAAAATCGAGATATTTGCGCCAAATGAACGGCGAGAGCGCAGTGAGCAACGCCTCGCCGGCGGCGAGATCGCCGGCGCAAGGCCGCGCCTTGATTAGCGCGGCACGCTCCCAGTTCTGCCCGCGCGTCTCGTAGTAATGAAGCGCCGCGGCGGTGGAAAGGACGATCTGGGTCGAGCCCGGGTCCGGACGCAGGCGCAGATCGGTGCGAAACACATAGCCGTCCCATGTGCGCTCTTGCAGGAGCCTTATCAGCGCGCGCGTAAGCCGCACATAGAAGGGCGCTGGATCTGTGTCCGAGGCGAGCGTGGTATCGGCGTAGAACACGATGAGATCGACGTCGCTGGAATAGTTGAGCTCCCCTGCCCCCATCTTGCCCATCGCCAATACGATGTAGCTGGGAGGTTGTTGCGCCGGGCCGAAAATCTTGAGCTTGCCGCGACGTTGTGCATCGCCAATGAGGTAATCCACCGCCGCGCTCACGGCGGTGTCGGCGAGGCGAGTCTGCAGGTCGATGACCTTCGTAATCGGCCACAGGCCGCCGATGTCGCCGAGAGCGATCAATAGCGCCGCTTCGGCTTTCATGTGGCGCAGCACGCGCATGGCCTCAGCCTCCTCGCGGGCGACTGCTATCGCACGCTTCGCGCCATGCAGGATGTCGTCGAAACGCCGCTCGGGTTCGGCTTGGAGCAGATCGACGAGCCGCTCGGGGGAGCGCCGCACGAGTTCCCAGAGGTAGGGCGATCCGTCGGTGAGCCCCAGCATCAATGCATGCAGCGTCGGGAGTTCTGCAAAAAGTTGCCGAACGCTCGTGCCCGCGGGACTCGTTCCAATCTCGGCAAGCCAATCATCAAGGCGCGCGCGGGCTGCCGCCGCGTCGTGAAGATTCGGTCCCGACACGACGCGTTGGGCAAGAGAACGAAGTGAATCGGCGACGGGCATCATTCGCAAATAGATATTTGGCTCCTGAGCCCGCCGCTAAGTCAAAGCAGCGGCCGCGAGCGGCTCGCGAGTCTGCGGTCAGCGTGCTGATGCGCGCGGTTCACCGCAAGCCGGATGCGTCACGCTTGAGATTGTCCCGACACCCCCGGCGGGAGCGAAATGACCGTTCGCAGCCCGGGATGATTGTCCTCGAGCTTGAGCTCGCCCCCATGCAGCCGCGCCACCGCCGACGCGAGGCTGAGCCCGAGTCCGGAGCCGGGCTGCGAGCGGCTCTGCTCGAGCCGGACGAAACGCTCGACCGCGCGTCCGCGATCGGCCTCGGGAATGCCGCGCCCGCCATCCGCCACCGTCAGCAGAATCCGCTCGCCTGCGCGATCGGCCTTGATGATGATTTCGGCCGGCATCCCATTGACTGCAGCGCCATCGGGGCCGCCGTACTTGATGGCGTTGTCGACGAGATTGGCCAGCGCCTGACTGATGAGCTCGCGATTGCCGTGAATCGGGGCACGGGCCGGCGCCTCGACCTTGAGTTGGATGCCCTTCACGTCGGCAACGGGTTCATACAGCTCGCCCACTCCGCGGGCGATCTCGGCGGCATCGAAATCGGTCATTCCATCACGCGCCTGACCCGACTCGGCGCGGGCGATCATGAGCAGCGCGTTGAACGTGCGGATCAGTGCGTCCGACTCCTCGATCGTGCTCTCCAGCGCCTGACGATACTGTGACTCGTCCTCGACAAGGCGCAACGCTTCTTCGCAGCGATTGCGCAGGCGGGTCAGGGGCGTTTTGAGATCATGGGCGATGTTGTCCGAGACTTCTTTGAGGCCATGCATGAGCGCTTCGATGCGTTCGAGCATGGCGTTGAGATTGCCCGCCAGCCTGTCAAGCTCATCGCCGGTGCCGGCGATGGGAAGCCGGCCGGCGAGATCGCCGTCCATGATCTGACGCGTCGTCTCGGTCATCGCGTCAACGCGTTTGAGCACCCGCCGAGTGACGAACAGCCCGCCGGCCAGGCCAAGCACGATCACGATAGCCAAGGACCAGCGGCCCGCGGCGAGAACAATGTCGCGCAGCCGTTCGCGTTCCTCGAGATCGCGCCCCACCAACAGGCGAAAGCCGCCTGGCAATTGAAACACGCGGACCAAGGCGTGATGCTCGGCGCCATCCGGATCGTCGAGCCGCCGATACGCGGTCTCGGTCCAGCCGGCTCGCTCGAGTATCCCGGTTGCCAGTGACCCCACGTTGCCGGCCAATCCTTCACCGGCGGGCGTGGTCACCAGATAGAGACTCGAACCCGGCCGCCGCGATCGCGCATCGACCACGAAGACCAGCCGGCGCAGCCCGCCCTGGCGATATTGCTCGGCAAGGCCGGTGATCTCGGCGTCCACCGTCTGCGTGATCTGCTCGGTGATCAACCGGCGCGTGTTCCAGGCGAAATAGCCGAGCAGGAAAGCGGCGAACACCGCGACGATCGCCAAATAGACGAGCGTCAGCTTGAATACGGTCGTGCGCAGGAGCTTTCCCAGCGCCGTCATCAATCACCTGCATTCATCCTGCGCAAAGCAGGAAGACAATATCACTTGGCGTCGCGGATCACGTAACCGGCGCCGCGCACCGTCTGCAACAATGGCTGGCTGAAACCCTTATCGATTTTCGAGCGCAAACGCGAGATATGCACGTCGATGACGTTGGTCTGCGGATCGAAATGGTAATCCCAGACGTTTTCGAGCAGCATGGTGCGGGTCACCACCTGGCCTGCGTGCTTCATGAGATACTCGAGCAGGCGGAACTCGCGCGGCTGCAACACGATCTCCTCGCCGGCGCGGGTCACCTGATGCGAGAGGCGATCAAGCTCGAGATCGCCGACCCGATAAACCGTTTCCTCGCGGCCGCCGCGGCGGCGCGCCAGCACTTCCGTACGCGCCAGCAATTCCGAAAACGAATAGGGTTTCGGCAGGTAATCGTCACCGCCGGCGCGCAGGCCCTTGACGCGGTCGTCGACCTGGCCCAGCGCCGAAAGGATCAGGGCGGGCGTGTCGATGCCTTTGCTGCGCAACGTCCCGATCACCGAAAGGCCGTCGAGCTTCGGCAACATGCGATCCACGATCAACACGTCGTATTGAGCGTCAAGCGCTTGCGCCAATCCTTCCTCGCCGTCGGCGGCCAAGTCGGCGACATGGCCGACCTCGCGAAATGCCTTTGCAAGATAGTCGGCCGCATCGCGGTCATCTTCGATGATGAGGAGACGCATGAGAAAATGATCGTCTCTTGGGTAGGCCGTGTGGGCGGGCTCGTGCGGAACTGAGCTAATCATAGCGGCGCGCTTTTAAAGTGTCCTGCTGGCGGCCCAGCGAGCAGTTCTATCCAAAGAAATGCGAGGGGCGGCAGATGATCCGCCGCCCCTCAACCAACCCCGCGCCGGCGGGGGCGACGGATGCCGGCATGGAGTTGGAACGTCTTGGGGACGGGCATTGGCGCCCGTCCCCGGGTTCGTATCGCCGGCGGGGGCGACGGATACCGGCGATCCGCCCCATCCAAGTCAGGCTCGACCGAGGCGCACGGCCACGAATTTTGTGGCTTCGCCGGACTTCACTCGCATCAGAACCGTGCGTTTGCCGTCCTTCTGCGCAGCATTGAGCGCGCTGCGCACATCGGCCGGGTTGGCGACCTTCTTGCCCGCCACTTCGAGAATGACGTCGCCGGTCTGGAAGCCCTGATCGGAAGCGATCCCGTTGGGATCGACCTCGGTCACAACCACGCCCTCTGAACCGCTGCCTGCAACCTGCCCGGCCGGCGCAAGGGTGAGCCCGAGCCGGGGCACGTCGGTGCCTTTCGAGTCCGAGGCGTCCGCGCGCGCCGTCCGCTCGCGCGGCAATTCGCCGAGCGCGATCGAGAAGCTCTTCTCCTCGCCCTTGCGCCATACGGTCAGCTTGGCGGTCGCGCCGGGCGCCATGGCGCCGATCTGCCTGGCGAGTTCGCGGGCGTCCTTGACCGGCGAGCCATTGACCGCAGTGATCACGTCACCGGCCTGGATGCCGGCCTTGGCTGCTGGACTGTTCGGTTGCGGATCGGCGACGAGCGCGCCTTCCGCCGGCTTGAGACCGAGATTTTCGGCAATCTCAGGCGTCACCGGTTGGATCTGCACACCAATCCAGCCGCGCGTGACCGTACCCTTGTCTTTGAGCTGGGCAACGATCGACTTGACGGTCGGAGCGGGAATAGCAAACGCGATACCGACCGAGCCGCCCGATGGTGAGAAGATCGCCGTGTTGACGCCGATCACGTTGCCGTCGACGTCGAAGGTCGGGCCGCCGGAATTGCCTTTGTTCACTGGTGCGTCGATTTGGATGAAGTCGTCGTAGGGGCCGGCGCCGATGTCGCGGCCGCGCGCCGATACGATGCCGGCCGTCACCGTGCCACCGAGGCCGAACGGGTTGCCGACCGCGAGCACCCAATCGCCGATGCGCGGCGCCTTGTCCGCAAGCTTCACGTGGGGGAAGTCGCCGCGGCCGTCGACTTTGATCAGCGCGAGATCGGTGCGTGGATCGGTGCCGATCACCTTGGCCGTGTAGGTCTTGCCGTCGTCGGTTGTGATCTCGACGGTCGTCGCCTTGTCGACCACATGATTGTTCGTCACCGCATACCCATCTGCGGAGATGAAGAAGCCGGAGCCTTGGCCGGTCACCAGGCGGTTGCGCGGGGCGCGCGGGGTAGCTTCCGGAATGCCTTCCGGCATGCCGAAGCGACGGAAAAATTGCTCCATTTGCGAGTTGGGCGGGAACGGCGAATTCCCCTCGAAGTTCATCAGATTACCGCCTGCGTCCATCTTGACGCGAACCGAAATGACCGCGGGCTTTACCTTCTCGACGATGTCGGCAAACCCGACCGGACGCTGGATTCCCTGCGCGTAGGCGATATCAGCGAGTACCGGGGCAGTCGCTTGCGGGCCAAACCCGCTCCCGCCAACCAAAACGGTGAGACCGAGGCCAGCGACGCTGGCAAGCAGAATAAGACGACGTCGAAAAAGGGGTCCCGATTTCGGAGCGCTCTCAACCATAGCGACCATCTCCATTATGCGACTGGGCATGCATGCCCGCCCGTTCGCAGAACAAGATGGGGACCGCTTCCTTACCAGCCGCTGTCGGCAAAATTAAACTTTGGTAAGGTCAGCAGGTCGAAGAGAGCTATGGGATATCAGTGACTTACCGCAGTGAAATGCATTATTACGAGGGACGCTGATCGAGGATTTCGGAAAGGCGCGCCTGTTCCGCGGACGTGAGTTTGACCTGTTCCGCAGATCCAGTTTCGCTCCCTTTACGGCGGCGGCGTGCGAGAACAAACAGCACTACACCGCCAATCAGGAGAAGCGCGGCCGGTGCGACCCACAATAGCGCGGTATGCCCGGAAAAACGCGGATTGAGCAACACGAACTCGCCATAGCGCGCGACCAAGAAATCGATCACCTCGCGGTCGCTGTCACCGGCCTGCAATCGCTCGCGTACCAGGATGCGCAGGTCACGTGCCAACGGTGCGTCGGAATCATCGATCGATTGATTCTGACAAACCATGCAGCGCAGCTCCTTGGAGAGCGCGCGAGCGCGCACCTCAAGAGCTGCATCGGAGAGAACCTCGTCCGGCTGCACCGCAACCACAGCCGGCGCGGCGAATGACATCGCGAGCAGCAGAGCAATAAGCAGCAAGCGCACAGCGTTCACTCCGCGGGGGTCAGCGCGGCCTTGCTGCGCGCCGTCTTGGGCGCCCCCACGCGCAGTCGACGGTCGGAAAGCGACAGCGCGCCGCCGATCACCATTACGACGGCCCCCAACCAAATCAATAGCACCAGGGGCTTGTAGTAGAGCCGCACGGCGATCGAGCCGTCCGCATTCGGCTCACCCAGCGACAAATAGAGCTGGGCGAGCCCGCGTGTCAGCAGGGCGGTCTGGGTCGTAGCGGTGCCGCGCGAGGGATAGCTGCGCTTGGCCGGCTCCATGACGCCGACGAGGTCGCCATGGCGCCGCACGGTGAAATGGGCCGCAAGCTCGCGGTAGTTCGGACCTTGGTGCGAGGTCACGCCGTCGAAACTCAGGTCATACCGGCGAATCGAAATAGATTGTCCCGGCTTGAGTTCCGCGATTCGCTCGAGGCTCCACTGGGTTTCGCCGATTACCCCAAGCAGCGTGACCCCCAGGCCGAAATGCGCGAACGCGGCGCCCCAGCTCGAGCGCGGCAGTCCTTTGGCACGTAGCAGCGCCGTCGCGAACGGTACTCGGAGCAAGCCGGTACGCTCCACGATTTCGGTGAGGGCACCGGTCATCACGAACAAAGCGAGACCGATCGCGAACGGCATCAGGATCGGCCCGCCACCCTCCATCGCGAAGACCACCGCCGCGGCAATGCCGGCGATGCCTGCGGCACCCGCAAGGCGTTGCGCGACCCCGGCGAGGTCGCCCCGCTTCCACGCTAGCAACGGCCCAAACGGCACTGCCACCAACAGCACAACAAACAGCGGCCCGAACGTTCCGTTGAAGAAAGGCGCCCCGACCGAAATTTTCTCGGCCGTGATCGCTTCGAGCGCGAGCGGATAAAGCGTGCCGATGAACACGGTCGCGCAAGCGCTTACCAGGAACAGGTTGTTGAGCACCAGTGCGCCTTCGCGCGAAATCGGAGCGAACAGTCCCCCTTGCTTGAGCATCGGAGCGCGCAGCGCAAACAGCGCAAGCGCGCCGCCGATGAACAGGACGAGTATCGCCAGAATGAAGACACCGCGCGCCGGGTCGTTGGCGAAGGCGTGCACCGACGTGAGCACTCCCGAGCGCACCAGAAACGTGCCGATCAGCGACAGCGAGAAGGCGAGGATCGCGAGCAGGATCGTCCACACCTTAAGCGCGTCGCGCTTCTCCATTACGAGCGCCGAATGAAGCAGCGCGGTGGCGGCCAGCCACGGCATGAAGGAGGCATTTTCCACCGGATCCCAGAACCACCAGCCGCCCCAGCCCAGCGTGTAATAGGCCCAATAGGAGCCCATCGCGATTCCGAGGGTTAGAAACATCCATGCCAGCAGCGTCCACGGCCGCACCCAGCGTGCCCAGGCTGCATCGATGCGCCCCTCAATCAGCGCGGCGATCGCGAACGAGAACGAGATCGAGAGCCCGACATAGCCGAGGTAGAGGAGCGGCGGATGAATGGCGAGCCCGGGGTCCTGCAGAATTGGATTTAGATCGCGCCCCTCGAACGGCGGGTCACTGATGCGCAGGAATGGATTCGACGTGACCAGGATGAACAAATCGAACGCCACCGCGATCCAGGACTGGACGCCGAGTACGTTCGCCCTCAGTCGCGCCGGCAGATTGCCGCCGAACAATGCAACCAGAGCTCCGAACGTGGTGAGGATCAAAACCCACAGCAGCATCGACCCTTCGTGGTTGCCCCACACGCCGGTGATCTTGTAGATGAGCGGCTTTGCCGAATGGGAATTCTCAAAGACGTTGACCACGGAAAAATCCGAGCGCACGTAACAAATGGTCAGCGCGGCGAACGCGAATGCGACAAAGCCGAATTGCGCGATTGCGGTCGGTTCGGCCACCGCCATGAGGGATGCATCGTTTCGCCGTGCCCCGAGGATCGGCACGCAAGCCTGAAACAGCGCCAAGCCGAGCGCGAGGACGAGTGCGTAGTGACCGAGTTCAGCGATCATGGCGCGGTTCTCGACATAAGTAATCGTGTGACCCCTTCGTGAGGCACGGGACCAGAACAACCGCGTGCGCCATTACCGGCATCACCGCGCTGGCTCAGGCGACGTCGCACCAAACTTTTTGTCATAATCGTCCTTCCAGTGGCCTTGCTTCTTCAACGCGTCGGCCACCTCTTTCGGCATGTAGGTCTCGTCGTGCTTGGCGAGCACGCTGTCGGCCCGGAATGTGCCGGTTGCATCGAGCACGCCTTCGGCAACGATGCCCTGTCCTTCCCGAAACAGGTCCGGAAGCAGTCCCTGATAGGCGACGGGCACGGTGCTCCGGCCGTCGGTAACCTCGAACAGCACCGCCAGATTGTCGCCCCGGCGCACGCTGCCCACCTTGACGAGGCCGCCCACGCGTATTCGCGCGCCCGGCTTGACGTGGTTCTCGACCACGTCGCTCGGCGAATTGAAGAATACGATGCTGTCCTTAAGGGCGACGAGCACCAGTGCGACCGCGAGCGACAAGACGGCCAGTGCAGCACCGATTAAGGCGAGGCGGCGTTGCTTGCGCGTCATGACTCCTGCCGGGTCAGCCCTCGATACCCAAACCTCTGACGAGGTCGTTGAGCCGCTGCAGCTTGGTCGGATCGCTGGCAAGCGCGCGCCGTGCATCGACGGCGGCGGCGCGCGCCTTCTCGCGTTCACCGAGCACGAGATAGGAGCGAACCAAGCGCACCCATCCCTCCACATCCGAACCGTCCTCGTGATGCAGCCGCTCGGACAGCCGCTCGACCATGCCGCGGACCATGACGTTGCGTTGATCTGCGCTCAGATCCGTGACAGCCGCGACTTGCTCCTCGCTACGACCAGTGCTTGGGCCGCCCGCTGGCGCCGCGCGTTCGACACGCGCCAATGCCTCCCGCAAAGCTTCGACCCACGGTGCGTCAGGAGCGGCCGAGGCGATCAGTTCGCGCCAGATCGCGGCTGCGCCGGCGTGATTGCCGTCCTGCTCGGCGGCAAGCCCGAGGAAATAGCGCGCCTGCACGGCACCGCCATCGAGCGCGACCGCTTTCTCAAACGCGGCTTTGGCCTCCGCCGTCACCATTCCATTCGCGGCAAACACCAGTGCTTCGCCAAGTGCTGCCGCACGTTCCGGCGTCTCGCCGTTGAGCCGAAGGGCGTTGCGACGTGCCCGGATGGCGTCCTCGAAACGGCCGAGCCGCAAATAGATCGGTGCGATCACCTCCCACCCGCGCCCGTCCTGTGGGTCTCGCTCAAGATGCTCCTCCACCTGGGCGATGAGGCCGGCCAGCGACCCACCCGCGCGCGCGGCGATCCGTCGCTCCGCGAGTGGCTGGTCCGGCAGCGAGGGGGAGCCGAGTCCAACATAGAACAGCGCGGCGCCGAGCGGCAGCACAACAAGCGCAGCGACCGCAACCGATCGGCGCCACCGCACCGTGACGCGGGGGGGCGGGCTCGCTGGCGCCGGCGCGTCCGCGGCGGCAATGAGTCGCCGCGACACCTCCACCTGCGCGGCAGCGGCTTCCTTGGCGGCAATAAGCCCGGCAGCCCGGTCGCGCTCGATCTCATCGAGCTGATCGCGATAGACCGCTGCGTCGGTTCCCGAGCGCAATATCCGCTCGCGACGCGCGAGCGGCCAGAGCACGGCGAAAACGGCGGCAGCCGTCATCAATGCAAGTGCGAACCACAAGGTCATGGGGTCAAATTCATCCGTCTGAATTCGACGTGCCGCGGCGACGTAGTCGATCAGGACGCGGCGATTGCGGCCTTGCCGGCGTGGTTACATCACGCGTGGTTACATCACGCGAAGATAATGGCGGCAATCGAGAACGCGGCTTCCAGCCGCGACATGGCGAAGCGGACCTCGCTATAAAATTGTCATAACCAGCGGCAAATTGTCGTAATCAGAGGCTTGGCTGCTACGACAGATGAGGAGGATCAGCCGACTGCGGTCCAGGTCCCGTCCGCATTGCGGCAGGCATTGCCGCGCGCGACCTGCGGCTTGCCGTCGATATAGATCGTATGGGTGTATTGCCGGCACTGCTGTCCGTTCGTCTGATAGGCGGGGCCGGGAACGACCGATCCGTAACGTCCGGAATCCGGATTCTTCCACGCGACCGCGACACCGGACTTTCCGCTTTCCAGCGCCTGCATCTGTGCCGCATAGGCACGCTGCTTGTCTTCGTCATCCATGGCGGCGCCGACACGATTGCCGATGAGCCCACCGATCGCCGCGCCGGCGAGGCCGGCAGCAATGCGCTCGCCGGTGCCGCCGCCGAACTGCGATCCGATCAGGCCTCCCGCGACCGCGCCAACGAGCGTGCCCGTGTTCTCGCGCGGTCCCTGACCGGTCTCCGGAGTCCCGCTGCAGGCTGCGGCGAATATCGCGACCAGCGCGGCAGCGCTTAAACGGACGATATGCATATCAAGCCCCCGCCACCTGTGATCCCCAACAGGGCGGCAGTCCGGATCGGTTAGCCGGTGCCGACCTTCGCAGCTAATGGCGCAAATTGGGGCAAAACTCTGTTCCGACAGGGTTAAACGGACGTTTACGAGCCGGGCAGCACCAGTTCGGCGCGCAATCCGCCAATCGGCGCGGTACCGAGTGTCAGTCCGCCGCCATAAAGATTGGCAAGCTCCACCACAATCGAAAGCCCGAGTCCGGACCCCGGCTTGGTCTCGTCCAGGCGGCGGCCGCGCCGTGCCACCTGTTCCCGCTGCTGCGGGGAAAGGCCGGGCCCGTCGTCATCGACGATGATGCGTACGGTGCGGCGGTCGGATACCGGATCCGGCTTCTCCGAGAGCACGGCGATCGCGACCCGCGATTGTGCCCATTTGCACGCATTATCGACGAGGTTGCCCACCATCTCCTCCAAGTCCTGCCGCTCGCCGCGAAAGCGCGCGTCCTCGACAGGGTCGACGTCGATGACGACGCCGCGGTGGTGCTGAATCTTCTCCATCGTGCGTGCCAGCGCGGTCACAACCGGCGCCACCTCGGTGACCGTGCCGATCACTGCAACGCGGGCAGCAAGGCGTGCGCGCTCGAGGTGGCGCGTAACTTGGTCACGCATGATATCGGTCTGCTCCCGCACCTTTGCCGCCAGCGGATCATTGCTTTGCCGCGCCGCTTCGTTGATCATGACCGAGATCGGGGTCTTGAGCGCGTGCGCAAGATTGCCCACGTGCGTGCGCGCGCGCGTTACGATCTCGCGGTTGGCATCGATGAGGGCATTGGTCTCGCGCGCGAGCGGCGCGATCTCGACCGGGAAGGCGCCTTCCAGCCGTTCCGCCGCCCCCGATCGGATGGCGGCAAGCCCCTCCGAAATTCGCTTGAGTGGCGCCAAGCCAAAACGGACCTGGAAGGTGGTGGTGAGCAGCAGCACGACCGCGAGCACAGCGAAGGTGATGATGAGCGCGCCGTCGAAACTGCGGATCTCTTCGTCGATTTCGGCTGCATCGCCGGCAACTGCAACCAGGTAACGCCCCTCCTCCCCGAGGTCGATGGTCCGTTCGACGATGCGCAGCCGCTGGCCCTCGGGGCCCTCTCCGTAGCCTTGCCGCGCACCGCCCGGCGCCGCGGATACGCCGAGATCGGCGAGATGGGACAGTTTTTCATCCCACAGGGAGCGTGACGAGCGGACCTCCGGCGTCGCTGCATCGAGCCGGGTCACCTGCCAGTACCAGCCGGAAAGCGGCAGGTCGAACAGCGGCTCGCCCAGCGATTGCGGAAATTTGCCGGCATTCTCCTGCGGGGTCGCGACATCGGCGACGAGCGTGCGCAGGTAGACGCCGAGCCGGCGGTCGAACGCGCGTTCGACCGCCGCGCGATAGATCGAGGAGAGCACGATCCCGGTGACAACCAGAATCACCACGGTCCAGGTCGTCGCCGAGAAGAACAGCCGAAGCGCGAGCGAATTAAGACGCATCGCCCGGCGCGGCGAGCAGATAACCTAGCCCGCGAACGGTCTGGATGACATCGACGCCGAGCTTGCGGCGAATGCGTCCGACGAAGACCTCAATGGTATTGGAATCGCGATCGAAGTCCTGGTCGTAGAGGTGCTCGACCAGCTCGCTGCGCGAAACCACGCGGCCGCTGTGATGCATCAGATAGGAGAGCAAGCGGTACTCATGCGACGTAAGCTTTACCGGATTGCCGTCGACCGTGACGCGTCCGGTGCGGGTATCGAGCCGCACCGAGCCGCAGTCGAGTTCGCTTTTGGCGTGACCGGCCGAGCGGCGCAGCAGCGCGCGAATGCGCGCGAGCACTTCCTCGAGGTGAAACGGCTTCGCCACATAATCATCGGCGCCGGCATCAAAGCCCTGGACCTTGTCGCTCCAGCGGTCACGCGCGGTGAGAATCAGGACGGGCATAGCGCGGCCCGCACGACGCCACGCCTCGAGCACCGAAATCCCGTCCATCTTGGGCAATCCGATGTCGAGGATGACCGCATCATAAGGTTCGCTATCACCGAGATAATGCCCCTCCTCGCCGTCGAACGCACGGTCGACGGCATAGCCGGCATCGGTGAGAGCCGTAGCGAGCTGCCGGTTGAGATCAGGATCATCCTCGATCACGAGGAGGCGCAAGGCAAAGTCCCTCCCATTGCTCGCCCCCGCCGGTCCACGCAGACTTGCAGCTTGCAGGCGCGGTCACGCAATTAGATAAGCCTGGAAGAAACCAAGAGGAAGAGCGGCGGCGGCACGGTGCCGCGCCGCACGTTGATTTCATTTTTGTAAGAAAAGCGCTAACACTACCGCCGATCAATCGGGCCGTGCGCCGTGAGCAATGATATCATCCTCGAAACCGAAGGCCTCACCAAGGAATTCGCCGGCTTCGTTGCGGTCAACGGGGTAAATCTCCGCGTGGCGCGAGGCACCATCCATGCGTTGATCGGCCCCAATGGCGCCGGCAAGACCACCTGCTTCAATCTGCTGACCAAATTCTTCAGTCCGACCCGCGGACGCATCGTCTACCGAGGGCGCGATATTACCTCGCTCGCGCCCGCGGACGTCGCGCGGCTCGGGCTGGTCCGATCGTTCCAGATTTCCGCCGTCTTTCCCCACCTCACCGTTCTCGAAAACGTTCGCATCGCGTTGCAAAGGAAGCGCGGTGGTTCCTTCGACTTCTGGCGGTCGAAACGCGTTCTCGACGTGTTCGATGAACGGGCGATGGCATTGCTGTCCGACGTGGGGCTGGCGTCGTTTGCCCACTGGACGGCGGTAGAGCTGCCTTACGGTCGCAAGCGCGCGCTCGAAATTGCCACCACGTTGGCGCTCGACCCGGAAATGCTTCTGCTCGACGAGCCGATGGCCGGGATGGGGCACGAAGACATCGACCGCGTCAGTGCGCTGATCAAATCGGTCGCGGCAAACCGCACGGTGCTGATGGTCGAGCATAACCTCAGCGTCGTGGCCAACCTCTCCCATCGCATCACCGTGCTCACGCGGGGCCGCGTGCTGGCAGAAGGCGATTACGAGACGGTCTCGGCCGACCCAACTGTGCGCGAAGCCTATCTTGGCGCCGGCCATGCTTAGTCCGACGGTTGCGCCATTGCTCTCGGTCGACGGGCTGCAGGCCTGGTACGGGGAATCGCATGTGCTGCACGGCGCCAGTTTCGAGGTTCTCGCCGGTGAGGTGGTGACGCTGCTCGGCCGCAACGGCGCCGGCAAAACCACGACCCTGAAATCGATTATGGGGATCGTCGGTCAACGCACGGGGTCGGTGTGTTACCAGGGTCGCGAACTGATCAATCTGACCAGCGACCGGATCGCCCGGCTCGGCATTGCGTTGTGCCCGGAGGAGCGCGGCATTTTCTCGAGCCTGAGCGTTGAAGAGAACCTCCTGCTGCCTCCGAAGGTGCAGCCCGGCGGGCTCGAGCTCACCCGCATCTTCGAGCTGTTTCCCAATCTCAAGGAGCGTCTGGCCAGCCAAGGGACGAAGCTTTCCGGCGGTGAGCAGCAAATGCTTGCCATCGCCCGCATCCTGCGCACGGGCGCCCGCCTCCTGCTCCTCGACGAGCCGACCGAGGGCTTGGCTCCGGTGATCATTCAGCAGATCGGCAACACCATCGGCTTGCTCAAGCAACAGGGTTTCACCATTCTGCTGGTCGAGCAGAATTTTCGCTTCGCTTCGACTGTTGCGGACCGCTACTACGTGATGGAACATGGCCGCATCATCGACCGCTTCGCCAATGCCGAGCTCAACGCCAACCTGGAAAAGTTGCACGACTATCTCGGCGTCTGATTCGACCCCAAGGAATGCTCTGAACAGACATCATCAAAACCGGAGGAGAAACCCAGATGTCACGATTGATTAGCCTTGCTGCGCTCGCGGTCGCCGTCGGGTGCAGCGGCGCACAGGCGCAATACACCGATGGAACGATCAAGATCGGTGTCATGAACGACATGTCCGGCACCTATTCCGACCTGAGCGGTCAGGGCTCGGTGGTGGCCGCGCGCATGGCAGTCGAGGATTTCGGCGCCGCGGCCAAAGGCATGAAGGTCGATATCGTCGGTGCCGATCATCAGAACAAACCTGACGTCGGCTCGAACGTCGTGCGCACCTGGATCGACGTGGACAAGGTGGACGTCATCGTCGACGTGCCTACGTCCTCGGTTGCGCTCGCGGTAAACGAAATCGTGCGCGACAAGAACAAGGTTTTTTTGGTCTCCGGCGCCGCCGCCTCCGACCTGACCGGTCCGAAATGCACTCCCAATACCATCCATTGGACTTATGACACCTGGTCGCTCGCCAACGGTACTGGAAAAGCCATCGTGAAGACCGGTGGCGATACCTGGTTCTTCCTCACCGCCGATTATGCGTTCGGTCATGCGCTCGAACGCGACACTGCAGCGGTTGTGGAGAAAAACGGTGGGAAAGTCTTGGGCCGGGTACGCCACCCCTTCCCCGGAACCGACTTCTCCTCCTTCCTGCTGCAAGCGCAGGCTTCGAAAGCGAAGATTGTCGGGCTCGCCAACGCGGGAAGCGATACCATCAACTCGATCAAGCAAGCGTCCGAGTTCGGCATCACTCAAGGCGGCCAGAATCTCGCGGCGTTGCTCGCCTTCATCACCGACGTGCACGCGCTAGGCCTGCAGACTGCGCAGGGATTGATCATGACGGAGGCTTGGTACTGGGACTTGAACGACGCCAATCGCGCGTTTGCCAAGAAATTTGCGCCGCAATTCAAGGGCGTGTATCCGACCATGGTGCATGCCGGCGTCTATTCGGCGGTGACGCACTATCTCAAGGCGGTCGAGGCGCTCAAGAGCGACGCCGACGGCAAGGCCATCGTCGCGAAAATGAAGGAAATGCCGACTGACGACAAACTCTTCGGCAAAGGGACCGTGCGCGCCGACGGCCGCAAGATCCATCCCATGTACCTGTTCGAGGTCAAAAAGCCTGCGGAATCGAAGGCGCCCTGGGATTATTACAAACTGCGTGCCACGATTCCCGCCGACGAGGCGTTCCGGCCGCTCGCCGAGGGCGGCTGTCCGCTGGTCAAGAGCTGATGGATCACAGGCCCGGCGCGGCACAGCAAACGCCAGAGCTCACGCGGCCGCGCCCCCTCGGCGCAATCGGGATTCGGCAAGGAACGCATGGTGCGTCCTGATTATCGACCGCTGATCGTGCATTGATCGGCGGTCGCAATACCGGCGGATGAGACCCCGATGTTCGAAGTGCTCGGCATCAGCTCGCAGGCCCTGTTCGGGCAGTTGCTCATCGGCCTCATCAACGGATCGTTCTACGCGCTCTTGAGTCTTGGGCTTGCCGTGATCTTCGGCATGCTCAACATCATCAATTTCACGCATGGCGCCCAATACATGCTCGGGGCGTTCGCTGCGTACTTTCTTCTGCGCTACGCCGGACTCGGCTACTGGTGGGCGATTATCATCGCGCCCTTGCTCGTGGGAGCGACAGGCATCGTCATCGAGCGATTGTTCTTGCAGTGGCTTTACAAGCTCGATCACCTCTACGGATTGCTGCTCACCTTCGGCCTCGCGCTGATCATCGAGGGAGCGTTTCGCAACTTCTTCGGGTCTTCCGGCCTGCCCTATTCGGTGCCGCCGGAACTGCAAGGTGGACAGAATCTCGGCTTCATGTTCATGCCCAACTACCGGGCCTGGGTGGTGGTCTTCTCGCTCGCGGTATGCCTGAGCACCTGGTTCGTGATCGAGCGCACCAGACTCGGCGCCTACCTGCGTGCCGCGACGGAGAACCCGACCCTGGTGCGCGCCTTCGGCATCAACGTGCCGCGGATGATCACGCTGACTTACGGCTTCGGTGTCGCGCTCGCCGCGCTTGCCGGGGTGATGGCCGCGCCGATCTACAATGTGAGTCCGCAGATGGGGGCCAATCTGATCATCGTCGTGTTCGCCGTGGTGGTGATCGGCGGCATGGGCTCGATCATGGGCGCGATCGTCACGGGATTTGGCCTGGGTATCATCGAGGGATTGACCAAGGTTTTCTTTCCCGAGGCATCCAACACCGTGATCTTCATCGTCATGGCGATCGTGCTGTTGATCCGGCCGGCCGGCCTGTTCGGGCGGGGTGCGTGACATGCAGCGCGCGGCCGAGGTGAAAACGGCCGGCACGGCGCGAGGCCACAGCGAGGTCATCGCTTTCCTGATCATGACGGGCGCCCTCGTGCTCGCGCCGGCAGTTGCTTATCCCGTCTTTCTGATGAAGGCGTTGTGCTTTGCCCTGTTCGCTTGTGCCTTCAACTTGCTCATCGGCTATGTCGGACTGCTCTCGTTCGGCCATGCCCTGTTCTTCGGCTGGGCCAGCTACGTCAGTGCGCACGCGGCCAAGGTCTGGGGACTGCCGCCGGAGCTGGCAATTCTCGCAGGCACAGCCATGGCGGCCGTGCTCGGCGCGATCGTCGGCGGGTTGGCGATTAGGCGTCAGGGCATTTATTTCGCCATGATTACGCTCGCGCTGGCGCAGATGATGTACTTCTTCGCCGTGCAGGCGCCGTTCACCCATGGCGAGGATGGCATACAGGCGGTGCCGCGCGGAAAGCTGTTCGGCCTCATCGATCTTGCCGACCAGGCCAACATGTATGGCACGGTGCTTGTGATTTTCCTCGGCTGCTTTCTCCTCGTCTATCGCATCATCAATTCGCCATTTGGCGAGGTGCTCAAGGCAATTCGCGAAAATGAGGCGCGCGCGATTTCGCTCGGCTACAAGACCGATCGCTACAAGCTCCTCGCTTTCGTGCTGTCGGCAACGTTTGCGGGAGTGGCTGGGGCCACCAAGGCACTGGTGTTTCAGCTTGCCTCGTTGACCGACGTGGATTGGCCAATGTCGGGCGAAGTCATCCTGATGACGCTGGTCGGCGGGCTCGGCACCTTGTTCGGTCCGGTCGCGGGCGCATTTTTCATGGTGACGTTGGAGAATTACCTGACCACCATCGGACAGTGGGTATTCGTCGTGCAGGGCGCGATATTCGTGATCTGCGTCCTGCTTTTCCGCCGCGGCATCATTGGAGAATTGGCTCAGCTCCTGCGCATCAAGCTATGAAGGGCGTGCGCATTGAGCAGCCCACCGTTGTGCAAGCGCGAGGGCGCCCGGGCGCGGCTCCGCTATTCACCCAGTGTTTGGCGTAGTTGGGGCCGAAAGGTCCGGGCGATCCATCGAGTCTTCGGCAATCGGTTATGTGGGCGGATAGGGATCCTTGCCGTACGTCCACACCGGCGTGAAAAAGTTGCCTTCGAGGCCGGCCAACAGGTAGCAGGATGCGGCGGCCCCTGCGGTACGGGAGCAGGATCGGCTTCTGGAAACTCGGCGAGACCTATCTACATAAAACACGTAGTGTCGCGCTCCGCACTTCCCCACATCCCCCAACGGACGCGGCATGAAAGAAGCCCCGAGACGAGAGTCCGGGGCTTCGATTGTGCGGTGATTGGGGGACCGTGAGCGACGCCCCACGGTGTTGTGGCGGCGGCGGCCACCAGCTACGGTTTCTCCGCCAACAAACGCTGGGGAGGATTACCATGCGGATCAGCTGGCTTGGCTCGCATGCGATCATTGGTTGTCTCGGAGCGATCGCAGGCCATCTCGTCAGTGCCGGTCAACTCGGGATTGCCACGACATACGCGCAAGCGCCAGCGGCACCGTCGGGACTGAAAACCACCGAACTGTTCAATCAGGTGATGCAAGACGTGCTTGGCCGTCGATTGACGGTTCGGTTGCAGGAACGTGAGCCCGGCAATGGCAGCCCGGCGCACCGGCATCCGGGAAGCCACACGGTCGGTTACATCCTCGAAGGCAGCTACGAGGTGAAGATCGATGACGGACCGACCAAGATCCTCAAGCCGGGTGAAGTTTTTTACGAGCCGCCCAACGCGCTCCATGCAATTTCGCGCAATGCAAGCACCACGCAGCCGCTCAAGTATCTCGTGATTCAGGTGTCCGATCCCAGCAAACCCGCGACCGTTCCGGAAAAATAGCGCCCCCCGCCCCAAGCGACTGCCTATCCACGCACGAACACTCTCGATGTGTGAGGCCGCATTGCAGCGCGAGCGATTCTTGATGTTGAGCAAGCGTCCATTAACCGCCCCTTAACCACGATCGGCGCTAATCAGATGAACCGCCATACCGGCATCGAAAGCTCTCCGAGGTTCTGCAGTGAAGCGCGCGATCGCCGTTCGACCGCAACGCTCGATCCGCTTTCGCGGCCGGTCGTTCATGGCCTTCGTGCTCACGCCGGCGATGCCGATTACCGGCTGGATCGCGGAGCTCGACGATTGGCGTAAGAATTCGCCAGATTTTTTCGTCGGGCGGCCGATCATCCTCGATCTCACGGGTGTCTCGCTCAGCGCCGCGGGGATATTCCGACTGCTGGCGATCCTGCGTAATCGAGGCATACGGGTGATTGGCCTCGAAGGCATCGAGTCTGAGGGGCTCGACCCTGCCCTGCCGCCGGTGCTCAAGGGCGGACGCCCCAGGGACGATGAGGTCGAGCCTGGCGCCGCCGATGCGGCAAAAGGCGCCGGGCTGGCGCCTCAGCGTCAGGAGCCGACATCGCTTCTGCTCGAGAGTCCGATCCGCTCGGGCCAATCCGTCATTTTCCCCTACGGTGACGTCACGGTGCTCGGATCGGTGTCGTCCGGCGCCGAGGTGGTCGCGGGCGGTTCGATCCACATTTACGGCGCGCTGCGAGGCCGTGCGTTGGCGGGCTCGATGGGCAATGCGCGGGCAAGGATCTTCTGTAGCAAAAATGAAGCCGAATTGGTCTCGATCGATGGGTATTACCGGACCGCTGAGGAAATGGACGCGAGCCTCCGCAGTCGGCCGACCCAATGTTGGCTTGAAGACCGCGTCCTGTCAGTAGCAGCCTTGGATTGAAAGGCAGGAGAAATGGCAAACATGGCCAAGGTTCTCGTGGTCACGTCCGGCAAAGGCGGCGTGGGCAAGACCACATCGACCGCTGCGCTAGGCGCCGCGCTCGCGCAGACCGGACAGAAGGTCGCCGTGATCGACTTCGACGTCGGTCTGCGCAATCTCGATCTGGTGATGGGGGCGGAGCGCCGGGTGGTGTTCGATCTGATCAACGTGGTTCAGGGGGTCGCCAAGCTCTCGCAAGCACTGATCCGCGACAAAAGACTCGACACGCTGTGGCTGCTGCCGGCTTCGCAGACCCGTGACAAAGATGCGCTTACCGAAGAGGGCATCGCCGCGATCATCAAGGAAATGCAGCCCAACTTCGACTGGGTGATTTGCGACAGCCCGGCGGGAATTGAGCGCGGCGCCACTTTGGCGATGCGGTTCGCCGATATCGCCGTCATTGTGACCAATCCGGAAGTATCGTCGGTGCGCGATTCCGACCGCATCATCGGGCTGCTCGATTCCAAAACCGAAAAGGCGGAGAAGGGTCAGCGCGTCGAAAAGCATGTCCTCATCACGCGCTACGATGGCCAGCGTGCGGCGCGCGGCGAGATGCTCAACATCGAGGACGTGCTGGAGATCCTCTCCACGCCGTTGTTGGGGATCATCCCGGAAAGCGAAGAGGTGCTGCGCGCCTCCAATATCGGATCGCCGGTCACGCTCAGCAATCCGACCAGCGCTCCAGCGCGCGCCTATCTCGATGCCGCGCGCAGGCTCAAGGGCGATGACGTGCCCATGCACATTCCGACCGATCGAAAGGGCCTGTTCGACAAGCTGTTCGGACGGAGGGCGGCATGAGCTGGTTCGATTTTTTCCGCCGCCGCGGCTCGGCCCCGGTGGCACGCGAGCGGCTTCAGATCCTATTGTCGCATGAGCGGGCGGCGGCGCGCGGCGAACCGGATCTTCTCGCCAAATTGCGCGAGGAAATTCTCGCCGTGATCACAAAACACATCACCATCGATCACGAGAAGGTCGACGTTAGCATGGATCGCGGCGCCACAGTGTCGACACTGGAGATCAACGTCGAAATCCCAAACCCGGCCGGTCTGCTGGCAGCCGCCGCGACTTAGACGTTTTCGATCGATTTGAATTATTCGGTCGGGCCGGGAGTTCGCGTCCCGGCCATTTCTGCCGCTCAGACGATGACCGAACCGGGGCTGCGCACGGATCGCAGATGCAATCGGGCGGGCCACATACGACTGCCCTCGTCGATTTCATGCGCCAGCCCAATTAAATCGCAGTCAAGGCAGACGAGCGCTATGGTGCCGTCGGCAAGCGCGATCGGCTCGATCTCGGTGAGGCACAAGCGGCACCAGAAAGGCTTTGCCATCAGAAGTTCCTTCTGATTCGGCAGGGCTCATGATGAATCCGCGTGAACACGCGAGCAATCCACTCCGTCGTTGTTCCCATACGGAGGGGCCGAGCTGCGTTGCCGCCGCTGGCATTTGAAGGCATAGTCTGAGGCACGCACACGCCTTCCCCAGCAACTGGAAACGCCCCATGGTCCGCACGATCCGTGTTCAAAGCGACAGCAACGCCCATGACCGTCCCTGGCGAGTGGCGGTCGAGCAGGGCTTTTTCGCCGATGAGGGGCTCGATGTCGTCTACAACGAGGACAATCCGAAGGGCGCAGAGGGACGCGTGAAGGATTTCACGCAACGCTGGAAGGAAAGCCAGCTTCGCGAAGGCGCGCTCGAAGTGTATCCGGTGTGCGAGTGGGGCGCGATCGAACGGGTGCAAGCGCTCGGCGGGGGCAAGATCATCGGGCTCGATGCCACGGTGCGAACTGGCGCGATCTTGGTGCGCAAAGATTCACGCATCGTCACGCTGTCCGATCTTCGCAACGTGCCGATCGCGGTGACCTGGCACGCCGGCACGTTTTATGCGGCGATCGAGGCCATGGAAGGAGCCGGCGTGCCGTTCGAGGAGATCAAGCTCGAACACGCCAACGACCGCCTCGAGGCGCTGCTGAGCGGTCGCAACGAAGCAGCCGCATTGATGGAACCGCTGGTGAGCCGCGCGCTCGCGGCCGGATGCCGAAAGATCGCGGATCTGCGCTGGCGCGGCGGTATCGTCGCCGGCGAGGGTGTGGACGAGGAGACCGCAGCCAAGCTCCGGCGCGCGCTCAATCGCGCCATCGATTGGCTGCGCGCAAGCGAAGAACGCTCCCGGGCCGAGCTGTTGCGTGATCTGGAGCCGCAGCTGCGCAAGGAGGGCCTGCTGCCCGAACTGACCGGCGTCAAGAGCTATCGACCGGAAGAGTTCAAGGAAAAGGTCGACTGGATGGTGACCCGCGGCTTCCTCGACGATGCGCCCGTCTACGATGAAGTGGTGCGCAACAAATAAGGCCGCCTGATAACCCGAGGGACGACAAGCTCGGTGCGAGAGCGATCCGGCCGACCGCGCTTGGAACGGCCCTTTCCGGTTGCAGGATGCTATTCAGCTGGAGCCGGCCTTGCTTCCGGTGCCACCGCTGGCGCGTTCGTTGTCGGGCCACGCAGCGGCCGCTCCTCCATCGCCAACACGGCAAGCAGGGCAAGGCCGATAAAAATATCCGCCGCCACGAAGACGAGCCGAAATACGCCGGCCAAGTCGACGCCCACGCCACCGGCAGACTCGATCAGCCGCTCGACGGCAGCGCCACGCTCGGGGGTGACGCCGAGCCCAGCCAGCAAGATCGCGCCCAACACCGCAACTGCTAACGTGCTGGCGAGCGCACGGAAGAAATTCATGGCGCCGGTCGCGGTGCCGACCTGCGTCATCGGAACCGCGTTCTGAATCGACACGGTGGCGATCGGATAGACCGTGCCGACGCCGAAGCCGATGAGGGTGAGCGCGACAACGACGCCCGCAACAGGCATGTCAGGCCAGATTGCCAGCGCGGTGACGCTGGCGATGGCAATACTCGCGCCGGCGATCGCCGATATTTTGTAGCGACGGAGATACATCATCGATCGCCCAGACAGCATGGAGCCAGGGGTCGTCATCACCACGATTGGAATCAGTGCAAATCCGGCGTCCGCGGCCGAGAGCTTGTGCACCACCTGGAAATAAAACGGCATGTACACGGTCAATCCCAGCACCGCCCCAAGCGTGCAGGAGGTCGCGGCGGTACCCGCACGCATCACCGGATTGGCCAACACCGTAAGCGGGAGGAACGGCTCGGGCGCCACCCTGAGCCACCAAACGAACGCGACGGTCAGGACAATCGACAGCGCCGTGAGAGTGATGATTTCCAGCGATAACCATGGAAGACGTGTTCCACCCGAGGTGAGCGCGATGAGGAGAACCGTGGCTGCCAACATCATCAGCGCCGCACCGAGCAGATCGAGCCGGTGCGGACGGTCATGCCGCGGCAGCCGTTTCATGGCCCGATTCGTGAGCAGCGCCGCGAAAGCCCCGAACGGCACGTTGAGCCAGAAGATGACCGACCAGTGCAGGTGCTCCGCCACAAGGCCGCCAAGGGCCGGCCCCGCCACGCCAGCGACAATCCAGGAAGTGCCCATATAAGCCTGGTAACGACCGCGCTCGCGCGGCGTGATCATGTCGGCGATCGTTGTCTGCGTGAGCGGGACGATTCCGCCGCCGCCGATACCCTGCAACGCGCGGCCGGCGATCAATGTCGCCATGCCTGGTGCCGCCGCCGAGAGGGCCGAGCCGGCGACGAACAGGCCGAGCGCGACCAGCATCATCGCGCGCCGCCCATGGATATCGGACAGCTTACCGTAGAGCGGTGACACGACCGTGGACGAGAGCAGATAGGCAATGATTACCCATGAAAGGTCATCGAAGTTCCCCAAGTCGCGGCCGATGGTTGGCAGTGCCGTAGCAACAATGGTCTGGTTGAGCGCGGACAAGAACATCCCCAGCATCAGACCGTAGAAGATGTTGCGCACGTCCGCTTTGCTGAGCGGAGCGGACGACGGATGACCGGTCGGTTGCGAGTTGCTGGGAATGCGACGCAGCGGAATCATCGGATCGCGCTTGATATGCCGTCCGAGCCCCCTGCTGACAATGCGCTTGCGCACAAGGCAGCTATGTTTGCGCCGTGCTGGCTCCGCGCAGCGGACGCTCCTCCAGCGCCACCATGCAGGCAAGCGCAATCAGAAGGCACGAAATCGCGGCGGCAAAGACGAAACGGAAGGCCTCGGCCTCGGTCCCCGCCAGGAGCGACGCGGTCGACATTCGGCGCACCCCGGGTGCACCGGCCAGCACGAGGGCCCCGAAGCCCGTCACGATGAACGTAGACCCAAGCGCGCGGAAGAAATTCATCGTGCCTGTGGCGATGCCGAGTTGGTGAAACGCGACCGCGTTCTGCACCACCACGATCGTGAATGGAAAGCTCGGGCCCACTCCGAGTCCGACGAGCGCGATCAGCCCGAGCGCGGCGGCGGGCGGGAGCGCGGCCGGCATGAGCGCGAGCGGAACCAGCGCCGCAACCGAAACAGCGAGTCCCGCGATCGGCACCCGCTTGTAATGGGTCAGGCGCGCAATGAGCCGCCCGGCCACAACGGACGTGAGCGTGGCGCCGCCCTGCAGCGCGATGATCGTAGCCGCCGACTCGCTCACCGTGAGGCCAAGCGCCACTTGCGCATAGAGGGGTAGAATGATCGTCAGCGCGATAACGGTTCCGACCGCGAAAAATGCAGCCCCGGTGCCAACCCGCATGGCGCCGTCGCGCAACACCGACAACGGGATGAACGGTTCCTCTGTGGTCATCACGCGCCAAGCGAACAACAGCCACAGCGCGGCGGAACAGGCGAATAGCGTAATGATTTGCGGAGCGGACCACGCGTAGCGCCGACCGCCCCAGGTGAGCGCCAGCATCAACGCGATCGCCGCACCCACCATCAGAATTGCGCCGATGATGTCGAGCTGATGCGGGCGATCGTGACGTGGCAGCTGCTGCAGCACGTTGTGGGTGAGCAGAAAGGCAATCCCGCAAAGGGGCAAGTTGAACCAGAAAATCCACGACCAATGCAGGTGCTCGGCAATGAAACCGCCCAGCAGCGGCCCGCCCACGGTCGACACGATAAAGGTGGAGGAAGTGTACGCCTGATAACGCGGCCGGTCGCGGGGCGAGGCGACATCTCCGATGATGGTCTGTACCAGCGGCATGAGGCCGCCGCCGCCGAGACCCTGCAGTGCCCGCGAGAGAATCAACGTCAGCATGGTCGGCGCCAGCGCGCAGGCAAGCGAGCCCGCGGCGTAGATGCCGATCGCGATCAACATCATGGTGCGGCGACCGTGGATGTCGGAAAGTTTCCCGTAGAGCGGCGTGGCGGCGGTGGCACAAAGCAGATTGGCGGTGACAACCCAGGACATGTTCTCGATATCGCCGAGGTTTGCAGCGATCGTAGGAAGGGCCGTGGCGACCATCACCTGGTCGAGCGCGGCAAGGAGCATTGTGAGCAGCACGCCCACGACGATACGGCGCGCGTCGGCATGATCGAGATACTCAGCCGATGGCTTGATGAGGGGATCGCGCATGAGGTGGCCTGGTGCCGGCCCGGGCGGCGAAGGCGCGATCCCTTTTATAAGTGAACCATGCGACCGGAGCCATGCAGGGAACGCGGGGACACGCGGCGCAGCACGCTCGTCACAATGGAGTATCTGATGGCATGCAAGCCGGATTTAGCGGCGCGGTGGTCGCCGGGCGGCCTTCGGCACGCGCGAAGGCCAGCTCACGATGCGATCCTCCAGCTCTTCGTCTCTGACGTCATCCTCGCTGGCGCCGACACGGCCGCGCACCGAAATGCCGGCTTGGTGTACCGTTTCTAGATCGCCGGAAACCAACGGATGCCACCAGTACAGATCGCGCCCTTCGGCGAGCAGACGATAGGCACAGGTCGGCGGCAGCCAGACGATGCGCCTGATGTTGCGCGGGGTGAGCCGGACGCAGTCCTTCACCTGCGCGGTACGATTGGCATAGTCGCGACAGCGGCAGCTTGTCCCATCGAGCAGCCGGCAGCCGACATCCGTGAAATAGGTCCGGCTCGGATCGTCGGCATCCTCGAGCTTGACCAGGCAGCAGCGGCCGCAGCCGTCGCACAGGCTCTCCCATTCAGAATTCGTCATTTCTGTCAGTGACTTACGTCGCCAAAACGGCAACTCCTCGGCAGCCATATCAACAGTCCCTTTAAGCCTGCGCCGCCGATAGCATGGCGGTCAGTGGATCGCCTGGGGTCACCCTCAATTACCTAGCGCTTTCCGCGCATCTTGTGATCATGTCGCCATAGTTTGGAACCGGCCTTTCGGCTAGACATTGTAAACCGCGCGGCAGTTCCCGTCTGCCGGCATCACTCGATTCGAGGCAAGCTTGCGCGACCTGTTTCACGACGGCAACAACCGTAACACCTGGAAGTCGCGGCTGCGCCGATTCCTGCTCGATCTCGATTCGCGCATCGATTTCGGCATGTTCCAGATGCGCCGGTGGGGGCGCGAACTGTTCGAGCGGTTTACCGTCTTCATGGACCGCTTTCATGTCGCGGGTTGGCGCCGCTGGACTTTGATCGAGCCGGTCTCGGAAAGTCTCTCGCTTGGGGCCGGCGGCATGGTGGTGATGCTGGCGCTCGCGATCCCCGCTTTTCGGGAAACCGCCGACGACGATTGGCTCAAGAAGTCGGAGCTCGCAGTCACTTTCCTCGATCGCTACGGCAACGAGGTGGGCAGCCGCGGGATCAGGCATAACGACGCGATTCCCCTCGATGAATTTCCCGATCACCTGATCAAGGCGACGCTGGCGACCGAGGATCGCCGCTTTTACGAGCACTTCGGCATCGATATTCCCGGCTTGTTTCGCGCCATGCTCACCAACGCACGGGCCGGGGGCGTGGTGCAGGGCGGGTCCTCGATCACCCAGCAGCTCGCCAAGAATCTGTTCCTTTCCAACGAGCGCACCATCGAACGGAAGGTAAAAGAAGCTTTCCTGGCGATGTGGCTCGAGGTACGACTGCCGAAAAACGAAATTCTCAAGCTCTATCTTGATCGCGCCTATCTTGGCGGCGGGACGTTCGGCGTCGACGCAGCAGCGCAATATTACTTCAACAAATCCGCGCGGGACGTGAACCTGGCAGAGGCGGCGATGCTTGCCGGCCTGTTCAAGGCGCCGTCGCGCTTCGCCCCGCACATCAATCTGCCGGCGGCGCGCGCCCGGGCCAATGTGGTGCTCGACAACCTGGTCGAGGCCGGGTTCATGACGGAGGGACAGGTGTTCGGCGCCCGCCGCAATCCTGCCACCGCCGTTGACCGGCGCGACGAACGCTCGCCGAATTATTACCTCGATTGGGCGTTCGACGAGATGAAGAAGCTCGTCGAGACCTTGCCCAAATCTGTACATGAGCGGGTGTTCGTGGTTCGACTGGCGCTCGACGTCGACCTGCAGCGGCACGCGGAAAAGGCGGTGGAAGACTCGCTTCGGCAATACGGCCGCGAATATCGAGCCAAACAAGGCGCGTCGGTGCTGATGGAAATCGACGGCGCGGTGCGCGCGATGGTCGGCGGCCGCGACTACGGTGAGAGTCAATTCAACCGCGCGACCGACGCGTTGCGCCAGCCCGGCTCATCGTTCAAGCCCTACGTCTATGCGACCGCGCTGATGAACGGTTTCAAGCCGACCTCGGTCGTCGTCGACTCGCCCGTTTGCATCGGCAATTGGTGTCCGAAAAATTACGGCGGTGGACATGCCGGCGCGATGACTTTGACCCAGGCGATCACCCGCTCCATCAATGTCATTCCGGTCAAGCTGTCGATCGCGCTCGGCCACGGCAACCCGAAGATCGGCCGTGCCATGATCAAAGAGACCGCGCGCAAGGCGGGACTGCGCACGCCGCTGCCCGACACGCCCTCGATGCCGATCGGCGCCGACGAGGTCACCGTGCTCGATCACACGGGCGGCTACAGCATGTTCCCAAATCTCGGGAAGGCAATGACGCCGCACGCGGTCCTCGAGGTGCGCAGCGGCGCCGGCGACCTCATCTGGCGATGGGACCGTGACGGCAAGAAACCGGTGCAAGTGCTCACGCCGCAGGTCGCCATGGACATGAGCATGATGATGAACCACGTGGTGGAGGAGGGCACCGGCCGGCGCGCCCAGCTCGATGGAATCAAGGCTGCGGGCAAGACCGGCACCACCAATGCCCACCGTGACGCCTGGTTCGTGGGCTTCACCGGCAATTTCATATGCGGCGTGTGGTTCGGCAACGACGATTACAGCACCATGAACCAGATGACCGGCGGCTCGCTTCCCGCGATGACCTGGCACGAAATCATGGCCTATGCCCACCAGGGGATCGAGCTCAGGCCGATCCCGGGACTCGGCGGATCGTCCGGGCGCACGGTAACCGCCGAGGGTCGAAAGGAGAGCGGCAGTGACACACCGGCGAGTCGGCTTCCGGTGCTGACTCGACGCGGTGCCGACGCCCTTGTTCGCGTGGAACGACTGATGGACGATGCCACACGCGCGCTCATCTCCCGTCGCGCGTCGACAAAGACCTCGGAACAGCCATTGCCGAGCGGGCAAGACACGGTTGCTGCATCTGATCCACAGACACCGACGTCGACGCGCGGTAATTGAAATCGAATGTAATGCTTTCCATTCGACGTTGTAATTCCACCGGGCACTGACGTGCGTTTGCTACTGGGAACAGCCTTCGCGCTTATTGTTGCCGCGGTGGTGGGCCTCGGCGCGACCTGGATCGCGCTGACACGGGGTACCGCCTATGGAGGCGTGAACATCGGCGCCTGGACCGCATGGCCGAAGAACGGAACGCCAGGAATCGACCCCTATGCGCGCGCCATGATGGCTCGCACCGGGGAATTGCCAGTGGGCTCAGGCGACGGGGTTGCGTTCTATGCAAATGCGGATGATTCCGCTCAGCCTCTTGACGGCCGATGCGACGTGTTGCTCAGCGGGATCACGCCACAAGCCCGCTTCTGGACGGTCACGTTGTACGATCCCGACGGACGATTGGTCGCCAATTCGGCCCAACGACAGGGATTTACCAGCCAGGAAATCATCCGCAAAGCGGATGGAAGTTTCGAGATCATGGTGGGGCCCCGCGCGCGACCAGGAAACTGGCTGCCAACCGGTGGCGTCGAGCGATACCTCCTGGTGCTGCGGCTCTACGATACTCCGGTCGGAATGGCGACCCGCAGCGGACGCGAAGCGCCGATGCCGACAATCAGCAGGGGAGCATGCCTGTGATTCGGCTGCTGCTCTGGCTGCTCGGCGCGGTCCTGCTCGGAGGCATAGTCCACCTCGCGACGGTGCTTTTGATTCCTTTGATGGCAAGCCAGGACGCGTTTGCGCGGGTGTCTGCAGTGGCACCTGTGAATACGGTAGTTGCCATTCCGAGCCCAACGCCGGAAAAGGCCCTCATGCCATTCATGGATCCGGCGTTTGTGGTATCCATTTGTCGTTATGACCTTTCGCGCGGACCGCTAAAATTCTCGGTCCCGATCAGCCAAGCCTATACCTCGGTATCGTTCTACACGCGCTCTGACGTGTCTTATTACGCCATCAACGATCGCGCCGCCGGGCGGCGGGTAATCGAGCTTGATCTCATGACGGCGGCGCAACGCGCGGATCTGCCGGAAAACGAGGAGATTACTGCGGCCGATCGATTGATCGTGGCATCGCCGACGCCGACCGGACTGATCGTGATTCGCGCTTTGGTGCCCGAACCAGGATGGCTTTCGGCAACACGCAATGCGCTCGCGGCGGCGCAGTGCCGCCCGCAATGATATCGATTGGTGATCTTCCTTGGGATCGTTTGCCCGTTAGGAGCGGCTCACCGGGCGGCGACGGCGGCGCCGTGACGAATTGCCGGCATCCGGTTCCATGTCTCCTGACGGGTCACCATAACGCTCGATCCGAATGACCGGAAGAATGATGATGGCTGCCGGCTCGGACCTTTCGATGCTCGTCCTCGGCCCGGATCCGGTGCGCTCGGCCGCCGGAAAATTGATGACAATCCCCATATTCGTCCCCCCGCCCCTGGCGGCCGCGCGCCGCAAAATCGGCTGCTGCCGATTTGATTCGCGCAAGGTTAACGCCCCGCTAACGGTAGGATCATAACCTATTTTGCAGCCCGAACTGTTGCAGCAAAGCCGCACTTGTCATGTGGAACGCATCGCCGGCGAGCCTTGCCGACCCACTCCAGCTGGGCCGGAAAGACGCGCTCGATCTGCGCTCCGCCTTGCTGCGCGTGCTTACTGATCTTTATCTGCAGCAGCCGGTCCATACGCCGGAGGACGAGAGCTACTACACCGAGTTGGCGCTCCGGCTCCTCGACGCCGTCGATGTTTCCGAACGAGCCGCCCTCGCGGCCAGGCTAGCCCGATATTCGTCGGCGCCGCGGGCGCTCCTCGACCGCTTGGCACGCGATGTAATCCAGGTCGCGCGACCCATTCTCGATCACCCGAGATGGATAGGCCCAGCCGGCGGCAAAAGCGCCGCGCAGGCGCCCACATCTCCGGCGGGACCACCGCCGACGGGCACTTCCCATTCCCCCACGGAGAGCGAAGCGTATGCGCTCTGGCAGCTGTTCTTTGCCGCAAGCTCGGTCGAGCGCCGCTTGATTCTCGTCAACCTCGACTACGCCGTGCTCATCCCGATGGCATCGTTGTCCAGCGCGGCATGCGCCGAAATCTGGCGGTGGGCTTCCGTCATCCCACAACCGCGGATCGAGGCGGCTGCGCACGAACTCGAAACCGCTCTTGGTGTGTCGCGCATGCAACTGCGTCGGATCCTTGACGACGAGCGGGGCGAGCCGATGGTGGTTGTCGCCAAGGCCATCAACCTGCCGGCCAAGCTCCTGGTCCGCTGGCTGGAGCAGCGGGATTGCGCCATGACGCGACCGGCCGACCATATCGAGGTGCTCGCAGCGCTCTACGATGAAATCAGTGTTGCGTCGGCGCGGCGTATGGTCACGATCTGGCAGGCTGCCGATGCGAAACCCGAGACTCGGCGCAAACCTTACGGATCAAGCCACGACGCAATCGAGGAAGTGGCGGCCGGAACGATCCTCCACCTCGATGATCCACGCGTCCGGATCGAATTTTAGTTCGCGTGCCAGGCGCTCCTCGACCTTGGCTTCGGGGGCCGGCTGTTCCCTCAGGCATCGGTTAAAGAGCCGCTCGGCAGGACGCGCGTCTTCAAAGGCACTCTGCGGGGCCGGCCCGAACAGCTCGGCAGTCCCGTCGAGGCGATTGAGCTTGACGAAAATAGCACCCGCTTCTTCGGCCCCGCGGCGACGCACCGCCGCGAAGGCGCCTTCAGCCTGGCAGCGGCGGATATAAGCCGCGACCCAAATGGCAGACTTCAAGCGCACATGTTTGCTCCGTCCGGCGTCGGCACGTCACCTCCGGCTTCGCACTATGTGGGTTTTAGCATGATACCGCGGCACCGGATCCGGACGGGGCGAGCAATGCACATTCGAACGGCGTGTTGAAGTTCGCCCCGGCGCCTATTCCATCGGGCGGCCGGTCATGGCCGCCAGCTCCCGCATTACGCGCTCGGAGGCTTGCCCCGTAATCGGCAGCTTGCGTTCCCGCTCGAACTTCTGGATCGCTGCTTGCGTTTCCGCGTCGACGATTCCGCTCGGCTTGATTTGGCCGTAGCCATATTCGGCGAGTGCGCGTTGCACCGCGATGACCCGTTTCGAACTCGGAGAGCGCTCGGCAGCGGCAGATGTGGTTGAGCTTGGACGGGCCGCATAAGGCCCTGCCATTGCGCTCTTGACGGCGCCAGCAGGCGCCTGCGTCGCCATGCCGCCCGCCGGCTCGATCCGACGTGGACGCGGCGAAAGCGCCGATCGATTGCCGGATGAAGCGGGAACGGCTGCACCGGTCAATGTCGATGGTTGATGCGAGGTCGGCTGCAGGAATAATGCATTGACGAGAACGGCGGTCGCGGCGACGCTGCCGATCACAACGGCGACGACATCCGCGGGACTCCACCCGAGCAGACGCAGCGGCAATGCACGGTCAGCGCCCGACCTTCGGTCACGCTCGTTGCGCACGTTTGCTCACCCCACCCGAACGCTGCCGGCTCACGGCCATGACGAGCGGCACGCGCAGCCGCGGAGAGGCGCGTGGCGGCGCACGCAGCGGCGTGTCGACCTCGTTTTGGCTCACAGCGGATCGTCCAGCTTCCGCGCGACGCCCATGATCGGGCCGCGCCTCCCATTGGCGCGTGATCGTGTCAGAGGTGCCTTAACCGAACGCTAAAACTGGAAAAACGGCAGCTGCGACCCGTTTACCCGTTCATTGGGTCCGGTCTTACAGCGGATTCGGCGCCGCTGGTGAATGATCACTACCTGAAATAGCGCCCGATCGCTGCCGATCGCGAGACACTCGGCCAGAACCTACGTGGTGATACTTCAAATTTTCTGAAAAATCGCGACTGATTTGCGACGAATACGGGCAAAAACTATTGAGTCGCGGCAACTGTGAATTCAGTGCCGGCTGGTAGCGTCTGGTCCAGCACGACAAATTACAGAC
>Ga0306921_10000058_pt1 | contig 74142 bp, 68 predicted proteins | sample sta12Cox44000080_FD_203760 | JGI IMG/M metagenome (GOLD analysis project Ga0306921, IMG submission 203760) | Lab enrichment of tropical soil microbial communities from Luquillo Experimental Forest, Puerto Rico - statoxic.12C.oxic.44.000.080 (v2)... | ecosystem: Environmental > Terrestrial >... | reverse complement strand
AGCTCCTTCAGGTTTCCTTTCTCAGTCATGACAGCGGTTTGGGAGAAGCGGTCGCGCGGGCGCTTGGCGACGGTTTCGCTCTTCGCACCAACGGCAGCAGCCGGGTCGACCAGCTCCAGGAACTCCTTGCCTGGTCCGACGTAGTCCTGCTCGACCTGCGCCATTCGAACGAGCAAACGGAAGAAATCGGCCTCCGCCTTCTTGATGACATCAACGCCCAGCCGGCCCATCCTCCGGTTCTCGTTCTGTGCGATGCCGAAGACCGAAGTCTGCTTCTCCGCACTATCGAAAAAGGCGCAACCGACTCCGTCGCCAATCCGCCGAACATCATGGAGCTCCGTCTGCTCTTCCGGCGCGCCTATCGCATCACCGCAGCCGAACGCGAGCTTCGCCACCTCCGAGCGCTTGAAAACGGCGGACGCCGTCTCCATGGTCTTCTCGGCAGTTCCCCGGCCATGCAGGAGCTGTTCGCTCTCGCCGAACGCATCGCTCCCTGCGACGTCAACGTTTTGATCACCGGCGAAACCGGCACCGGCAAAGAGCTTCTCGCGCGCGCTATTCACCACAAGGGAATGCGCGGAACCGGGCCCATGGTCGCTTTCTCCTGCGCCAACCTTCCCGAAACTCTGGTCGAAGACGAACTCTTCGGCCACGAGAAGGGCGCCTTCACCGGTGCCTTTACCAGCCGCCAGGGCCGCGTCGAAGCCGCGAACCACGGCACGCTCTTCCTTGACGAAATCGGCGACCTGGGCCTGGGGCTCCAGGCGAAGTTTCTCCGCGTTCTCCAGGAGCGCAGCTTCGAACGTCTCGGCAGCAACAAGACCATCAACGTCGACGTCCGCGTCATCTCCGCCACCAACCGCAACCTCCTGGAAATGGTCAAGGAAGGAAAGTTCCGCGAGGATCTTTACTATCGCTTGAACGTCGTCGAGCTCCATCTTCCTGCGCTGCGCGAACGCCGCGACGACATCTCTCTTCTCGCGCACCATTTTCTTCAGCGCTCGGCGGAAACGTTTCACAAAAAGGCGCGCCGCTTCGCCGCGCCCGTTCTGCAGGCGCTGGAAAACTACGCCTGGCCCGGCAACGTCAGGGAGCTTGAAAACGTGGTCCAGCGCGCGGTCGTCCTGTCCGAAGGCACCACCATCGAGGTGGCTCAGCTGCCCGTCGCTATGCGCGCCATCACACATGTCGAAGAGCCGGTCGCCGCTCAGAGCTCCGACGCCCCCGCCGAGCGCGATCCCGAAACTCCCATCACTTCCTACGAAGACGAGATTCGCCGCTTCAAACGCAGCCTCATTGTGCGCACGCTGCGCCAGTACGGCTGGCGGAAAGCGGAATCTGCGCGCGCCTTGGGCGTGGCCCGCGGCTACCTGCATCGCTTGATTCACCAGCTCGAAATCCAGGAAGAAGAAGGCGATTCCGTTGAGAAGGACTCGGACGATTCCGCGATCGGTCCGGTGATGTAGGTTCCTGGGAGCGGGAGCGCTAGCCCGATCCTATGATCGGGCGCTCGGAGCGCGCGGTAGTTCCTGAGACACGATTTACTCTCCGCGTTCCATTTCGTTCGCCTCATTCGATAAGATTCTAACCTCGGTCAGAATGAATCGTCCCGTCAGCCCGCACCTATCCAATCGAGCCGCTGGCTCGCCGCTAGCGGGCGTCCTCGGCATCCTCGCAGATGCGCAAAACTCCGATGGCGGCTGGGCCTTCGCGAAAGGCGGCCATAGCCGCGTCGAACCCACCTGCTGGGCCTTGCTAGGCTTGGCCCATACGGGCTTCGCGCAGCCCGGAATGTCGGGCGGCCTTGACTTCCTGCGGTCCCAGCAACTCCCGGACGGCTCCTGGCCAACCACGAACGGCATGTCCGCGGGAGGATGGGTCACGTCGCTGGGCGCGCTAACTCTTGCGCAGTTTCCCGCCAACGAAAAATCCGTTCACGCCGCGCTCCAATGGCTTTCTGACGACTACCCGCGCGACTCGAGCCGTTGGCAAAAATTGCTGAAAAGCCTCAGCGCTCGGAAGCAGCACGCCGCTCATAACGACGAATTCCGCGGTTGGGGCTGGACTCCGCGCACTTCGAGTTGGGTCGAGCCGACCGCCTTCGCTCTCCTCGCATTCGCAGCGGTAAGCGCGAAACCAGCAGAAGCCTCGGCAGGCTTTTCTGCCTCCGGACCGGCTGCGCTTCCCGTCGCTCCCGAACTCGCCAGACAAATGTCCGATCGCCGTCCGCTGGCCATTGGCCTTCTCTACGATCGCATGTGCTCCGGAGGCGGCTGGAATTGCGGCAATCCCCGCGTCTATGGCGTCGACGGCGACTCGCTGATTCTCCCCTCCTGCTGGGCCTTGCTGGCACTAGGCGATACGCCCGATCATCCGAATCGCGCCGCGAGTCTCGCCTGGCTTGAAAAATCCTTTGCCGCCATCGCCGGCCCGGGATCGCTTGCCGTCGCACAGATCACACTAGAAAGTTACAACCTGCCGGTGCCTCTTGCCCGGCGCCCGCTCGCCGATTTCTCTCTCGCCGATCTCGCAGGGCAGGGAACTCACGTAGCCGCCTGGGCCGCCCTGGCCCTCAATCCGTCGCGTGTCTGGCCGGCAAGGTTTTCACAGTCGTCAGCGACAACCCGCCAGTCTCAGACATGAACCTCCGCAACCGCCAGCTGATTCCGTCCTTCTCGCGCCCGCCATCGCGTGTGCTCATTCGCAAAGTGGCCCGCTACGAAGAGGATCTCCTCGGCATCCTCTATGAATCCCTGCGCGAGTTCGCACTGCCCGTGCAAGACAAAACGGTCTTTCTCAAAGCCAATCTTGTCGGCCACGATCCGCGCGGCTTCATCAACACCCACCCGGCCGTCATCGCCGCAGCGCGCGAAGCTTTTCGCAAACTCGGAGCCGCCCGCGTCCTCATTGGCGATGGCCCGGCACTTGACCGCGACACGCAGGCCATTCTTGAATCCGTGCGCCTCACCGAGTTCACAGGAAAACTCGGCGCCGATTTTTGTGATCTGAATATCGACGACGTCGAGCGGGTCTTGCTCGAAACGCGAGCTTCGCTGCTGAAGGAGCTGTATCTGCCAAAGACCGTCCTGGGCGCGGACTATTTCGTCTCCATGCCCAAGCTCAAGACCCACCACTGGGCCGGCGTCACGCTTTCGATGAAGAATCTCTTTGGTATCGTGCCCGGTAGCTGTTATGGCTGGCCGAAAAACATCCTGCACTGGGCTGGCATAGACCGCTCGATTCTCGATATCAACGCCGCAGCCCGTCCCGATTTCGTCATCGCGGACGGCATCCTCGGAATGGAAGGGAACGGGCCGATTCAAGGGAATCCCAAGCAGGCTGGGGTGCTATTGTTTGGAGACGATCCCGTCGCGACCGACTCGACCGCCTGCCGCGTGATGGGTCTGCGCCCCGAAAAGATCGACTACCTCAATCGCGCCGGAACCATGCTCGGCCACCTGGAAGTGCCGAAAATCCAGCAGCTTGGCGAACCCATCGCCTCCGTCAGTACGCCGTTTGCTGTCGTGTCCGAATTCCGGGCGCTGCGCGAAACCGGCACGAAATGAAAATTGCTGCCTGGCGATTCCGGTTTGGCCCCTGGCCTGCCTCATTTCTCGGCAAGGCAGCCTCAGCTTTTCGAGGTGTCTCCAAATGAGAACGCGCCGCAACTTGCGTTGCTACTCCGGTCGGACCATGCTCGCGGCGCCAGCCCAGCCCTTAACCTCTCTTCCGGAGCGGGGAAGGCCAATCAAGCGAGCGCTGACTTGCCCGTTGTCTACCAGTACGCATGGAGCAAAAGTTAGCTTGGTTTTGACCAACAAATCGTTGAAAATGCTGCTATCTGGCGGTACAGTGCTGGCCGCGCATTTCTGCAGAAATTTCACTTTCCGCGCACGTCGTCCCCGTGCCGTAGTCTCGGCCCCGCGCTGTGCGCCGTCGCTCCGCCAATCGTACTGCGCGGATTCTCCGAGCTGGAGGTTGCCATGAGAATGCAAAAACAATCCGGCCAGGTACTTATTGGTATCGCCGCAGCCTTTGTGGTGCTTGCCGGATTCGCTGGCTTGGCCATTGACATGGGAACTTTGCGTTTCCAGAAACGCTTGCAGCAGAGTGCCGCCGATGCGGCGGCAATCGCTGGAGCGTCGAATCTTAGCTATACCGGGTGGTCTACCGCGGCACAAAACGCAGCCACCCAAAACGGCTTCCAGGATGGCGGCGGGGCGGCCCTGAGTAACTGCCTTCCCACTGCGGATATCGGCACGACGTGTGTTGAGCTCCATAATGGTCCCCAGGATGTGTCGTTCAATGGCGCGACGATTTCGGCTGGTTCTCATCCTGGCAATACCGACTACGTTGAGGCGCTGGTGGCTAAGGTTCAGCCCACCTATTTCATGACCATCTTTGGTGTGGATCGGCAGGTCGTGGTGGCGCGCGCAGTCGCGACGAATACCGGCGGCGGACCGGTTGGCGGTAACGGCTGCATTTACTCTCTTGGTGCACCCAGCAAACAGCTGAACTTCAACAAAGCTGGCTTTGGAAGCACCGGCACCAATTACATCATCGGGCCCGCATGCGGCGTTGTTGACAACGGCAACTTCGTAGCCAATGGTAACGTCAGCGTTAAGATGGGGTCAATCGGCGTCGGCGGTGGAATCAATCTGCCGAACAATTCAACTCCTGACTGCACCCAAGCTACGCCCGCAGGCGTTTGCCCACCTCCCGTACAGGGTATGCCGTATTCCGGCGATCCATTTGCTGGAAAATATCCGGTTCCCAGCGTACCCGCCGCTGGCACTGCCTCTACCAGTGGTGGCATCACTACTTATTCGCCGGGGAGCTATAACAGCCTTCATGTAAGTGGGAATTCTATATTCACCCCGGGGCTCTACTACATCACCGGAGGATTGACTATCAACGCCAATGCGAACGTGGTAGCAGGCGGAACCACGGATTTCACAGGCGCCCCGGCTTTTACCAGCACAGCCACGGGGGGCGCTACATTCTTCATCGCCAGCGGCGACCTCACCGTTAACGGAGCCTCAAATGTCCAGATGTACGCGCCGAACTCAGGCACATACGAGGGGCTTTTGTTCTATCAGGACCCGCTAAACACTCAGCAACTCACAATCAATGGCGGGAACAATTCTTTCTTCAACGGTGCCATATACGCGCCCACGGCTGACGTAGATTTCTCGGGTACCGCGAGTTTCAATAGCGGCGCAAAGTATACGGTGGTCATAGCCGACCAGTTCCTGGTTTCCGGCGGAGCTTACGTCAATCTCGCTTCTGACTTTAGCGGTTTGACAAGCGGACCTCTGACCGGCGCTCTGAAATACGCCATTCTCGTGGAGTAACGCATGCACGCTTGGAAGAAATCCCGACTTTCCCGTCAGCGCTTGCAATTCGGGCAAGCACTGGTTGAACTTGCTTTTGTTTTGCCCGTAGTGCTTGTGTTGCTGATCGGAGTTATCGAACTGGGTCGATATGCTTACATCAGCATTCTCGTGGGCAACGCTGCCCGGGCTGGCGCTTTGTACGGAGCACAGGGTTTTACGAAGGCGATCGTTAACAATCCAGACATCACCACAGCTGCGAGAAATGACTTTGCTTCCAACGGATTAGATCCGACAACCCTCACCGTTGATTCTTCCCGGACCTGCGGCTGTGATGTTGGCGGCACCATAGCCACGGATACTGCTGCAAATTGCGACCCGACGACGCCGCCGCCTTGCGCTGGGAACTGGACAGTGACGATCCATGTCACGGCACATAACGCCTTCAGTGGGCTATTCAACTATCCGGGTATTCCGTCTTCGCTGACTTTGTCGCAAACCGCGTCCATTAGAGTCGCGAAAAGACCATGATTGCTCAAACGCCAGCTCAAAAACGCAAATCGCAACATGGTGCCACACTCGTCGAGTACGCGTTTGTTGCGCTATTCGTTCTGAGCTTGATGTTCGGAATCAGTGGTTTTGGTCATTTTCTTTATATCTACCACGCGATCAGCAATTCAGCGAAAGAAGGCACGCGCTGGGCATCCGTCAATGGCGCGACCTGCAATCAAGACCTCACTTGCAACGGCACTAACGGGATGAATAATGATCCTGCCTCCACCACCGATATCGAAGCTTACGTGCGTGCAAGGCTGCCCGCAAGCGTCGTGTCATCCTCTTCGCTAACCTACATCCACGCAAGTTTCGGCACGCAGACGGGGAGTCCCGACGTTTGCACCAAGGCTGTCACTGACACTACGGGCGCGTCGTACGGGCCGGAGGCAAAGTATCCAGGCTGCACGGTGATTGTAACGATTAGCTATCCTTACAATTTCAGCTTTCCCCTGCTCCCAACTATGACAACTACGACGGCTCCTTGCCTGCAGCCCGGCTGGTGCATTACAACCACCTCGGAACAGGTCATCTCTCACTGATCGATTTTCCTTGTTTCTGTAAATCCCTGTACTCCAAGTTCCGTGTTTTGACGCTCTTGCGGAATTGCACCCACAAGCTCTTTCTTTTGAGACTTCGCTTTACCATATTCGCTCGCCATTTATTTTCAATGGCTTGCGAACACGGGGCCCCAAGGGGCTGGCCTTCCATGGGCTCTCGTCCTCCTAACGATCCGTCCACAAAAGGACACCGCCTTCTCCACCCTCCCCCTAGGTTCAGCACCGTGGGCCGTCCCGCGACCTCTTGTAACTCTCCTACATTCAGTGAGATACGTGGAAGTCGTCGAAGTGTTGATTGGCGTTCAACATGCTCCTCAACCCTCGTCACTCTGTATGAGCGAACAAAATATAGCTCTGCGCGGAATCCAACCCTCGGTCGCGACCGAGCCAATCGCCGTCCCGAACGAGCAGCCCGGACCGACCGCCACTTGCACCGATGCGCCAACCGCCTCCAATTCCCTCACTTGGCTCGAGCTCCTCAAGTGGGCCGCCTCCTTCCCCGCTATGCTGGGCATGTTGCTCGTCGGCCGCATCTTTTACGAAGCTCGCGGCTTCAATATCGATCCGGACATGTGGTGGCATATCAAGGTCGGCGGCGATATCTTCCGCACCCATCACTGGCCTACCATCGATCCCTATTCCTGGACGGCTGCCGGTACTCCCTGGATCGCCTATGAATGGCTTGGCGAAATCCCCCTCTATCTGGCGCACAGCGTCAGCGGCCGCCTCGGCGGAGTCGTGGCCCTCGATCTTTTCTTGATTGTTTTCTCAAGCGTGATCATGCTGGCAGTCTATGGGCTTGCCGCCACGCGATCGGCAAACTCCAAGGCCGGCTTCGTTTCCGCGTTGTTTCTGGCATCCCTGGCGTTCGGCAATTTCTCGCTGCGGCCGCAGATGTTCGGTTTTTTCTTTCTGGTCCTCACGCTGCTGGTGATGGAAAAATTCCGTCAGGGCGTCAGCTGGCCGCTCTGGACGCTTCCGTTTATGTTTCTGCTGTGGGTGAACACGCACGGCTCGTTCATCATCGGCATCGGGGTGATCGTGCTGTACCTGCTGGCCGGGCTCTTCTCGTTTCACAAAGGAAGCGTAGAAGCAATCGCCTGGACCCGCTCGCAGCGCATCAAGCTTGAAACTGCACTGCTGCTCTGCGTCGCCGTTCTGCCCATCACTCCCTATGGCACGCAGCTGGCGGTCTATCCCTTTGATATGGCGTTTTCACAGCCCATCAATGTCGCCAATATCAGCGAGTGGAAGCCCATGCCGTTTGACATCGTGGGCGGCAAAATGTTTTTGGCTTTCGTTGTGATCTTCTTCGTGCTGCAAATGTTCTTCCGATTCACCTGGAGGCTCGAGGAACTCGTTCTCGCTCTAGGCGGCGCCGTAATGGCCTGCATTCACGTCCGCTTCGTGCTGCTCTTCGTTCCGTTCTTCGCGCCGGTTCTGGCAACGTCGCTCGCCCGCTTTATCCCCGCCTATAAGCGCCACAAAGACTTGTTTCTCGCCAACGCCGTCATCATGGCGGGCGTTTTAGTTGCCATGGTCCATTATTTTCCTTCACGCGCTGACCTCGACAAGAGAGTCGCCAAAGACTATCCCGTCGGCGCTCTCGAGTACATGCGCACGCACGATGTTTCGCGCCGAATGCTGAATGACTACGGCTTTGGCGGCTACCTGGTTTTGTCCGGCGAAAAGACCTTCATTGACGGCCGCGGCGATTTGTATGAACGCAACGGAATCCTCGGCGACTTCGTCCACTTCGCCAATCTCAAGCCCGGCAGCTTGCAGGTAATCCGGAGATACGGCGTCGAGGCCTGCCTTCTCCAGCACGACACTGCGCTGGTCACCGCGCTTCTTGCCTCTCCCGAATGGGAGGAGATTTACCACGACGGCACCAGCGCCATTCTCGTGCATCGCTCCGCTGCAGCGGTGAATGCCTCGCCCGCAAAAGCTGCAACTCTAGATTCCGTCGCTCCGTAAGCTGATGGCGACCGCCGTTGCGGAGGCCGTCCGGCGTCTCGAGCAGAACCGCATCGCGGCGGGCCTTATTTTGCTCGCGATTCTCGCCGCTCACCTTTCGGGCGTTCTCGCTCTAAATCCGACAAGCCTCTTCGGGCTTTTGCAAGACGACACACTCTATTTCAGCTCCGCCAAAGCGCTGGCTGAGGGCCGCGGATATGTCCTGCCAAGTCTGCCGGGCTGTCCTGCCGCAACCAAATACCCCGTCCTCTATCCTTGGCTACTGTCGTGGATCTGGCGGCTAGACGCAAACTTTCCCGGCAACCTTTTTTGGGGGGTGACGCTCACCTACCTCTTTTCGGTGGCTACGATTTTGCTTTCCTATCATTTCGGCCGCAGTTCGCTCGGGTTGTCACGCCTTTCCTCGCTCGCCGTCACTGGGTTCCTGGCGCTCCATCCCACATTCATCTTTTATTCCGCCCGCCTGATGAGCGATGTTCCGTTTGCTGCGCTTACCTTGTGCCTGCTGCTGTTCGCCTGCGCTGCAGTCCGCAGCTCCGCGCCCCGATGGTCCTTGCTCGCGGGGCTTGTCTGCTCGCTCTCGATCACCATGCGCCTGGCCGGCGTCGCGCTTCTGGCGGGAGCGTTGCTGGCTTTCGTTTCTCGCAAACTGTGGCGCAGCGCACTCTTGTTTCTGGTGTCCGCTGCGCCCGGCCTCGCCTATTTCGCCTATCAGACCTGGTTCCTAATCCCTGCTCCGCCGCCCGCTCCGTTCCGAGCGTCACTTCCGGGTTGGCAGCAGACCTGGTTCTACTACACCAGCTACACGTCATTCCGTCACCTCGATTCGCCGGACCTCCACGCAGCCGGAACACTGCTCGTGAACCAGATCCTGTACTTCGTCAGTGCTCTCGCAGGATATTTCGTCTCGCCGCTGTCAGAGCGGAATATCGCCTTCTGGTTCGTAGCAAGCCTGATTCTCGGGGTGCTCCTCCTGTTGGGTCTGCTGCGAGAGTTCAAAGGCTGGAAGCCGTCCATCTCGGCCTCACTTTTCCTTTGTTACGCGCTGCTCCTCCTTGGCTGGGACTACGTGGAGTGGGGCCGCTTCCTGCTGCCCTTTCTTCCGTTGGTGGCGGTGCTGGTGGTGACGAGCGCTTGGCGTTGCTTGGTTCGGCTCCGGCAGGCCGGTACCGATTGGCTCGGCCGGACGCTTTTGTGGATCGCTCTATTGGCGGGAGGAGCACTGGCCGGCGCAACCGCCTGGAATTACGTCGCGCTCGACCGCCGCTCACTGGCGGAAGCACGCTTCCAGCGCGAAGTGTCATTACCCGAGAAACGTCAGGCCTACGATTGGCTGAGAAACAACGCAGGTCAGGGAGATGTGATCATGGCCACGGAAGATGGCCTGGCGTATCTGTATACGGACCGGATCTTCATCAACCCAACCGTGCTCCTGCCCTACGACGTTTATGATCCCCACCATCTGGCTAGCGATTTGGACCATATGACGGACGTCGCGGTGGCCACGAGGGCTAGCTTCTGGCTGATTACCTCACACGACAGCCAGACTCAGCTGCGTGCCTTCGAAGAGCCTTTACGGATGCGCCTGCACCACTGGCAGGCCACGCTGCCCAGCTTGTTTCGGAGTTCCGGCGCCACCGTCGGAATCTACGATCTGCGATGCATCGGTCGTAGCTCCGAGCCGCTTTCAACACCTTGTGGACCAAACCGAACTGCCCAAGACCTTACCAGGGGCTTCGAACCCCGGACACGAACCGGGCCCACAGACACTGTCCGGCGGCCCCTTTTTCGCCGCTGTCCCGTCCAGGAAGCCCCCCAACTGGGGAAATGTTCGGTAGTCGCCGATTGGTTCCGGCCCCCGCTCACGGGAGGTGACGGTTGGTGCGGGGTGGGCAAATCCCGCCATTCTGCGTCGCGTCCCGTGACCATAAGCTATTTGGAATCAGCACGTTGCGACTGATTTGACCGTGGACGGGATTGGGCATACAGGTGCTCTACATAGCTGGAAAGCGGTACCTCCCTGCGCCGCTTAAAGACTGCAAATGACTGAGAGGAAAGACTAATGAAGAACCTGATGATTCGTTTGTGGAAGGAAGAGGAAGGCCAGGACCTCACGGAATACGCTCTTCTGCTCGTTCTGTTGTCCTTGGCTGCGATCGGCACTTTGGGCACGCTCGCCAGCGCGATCAACAGCGTGTTCAGCAAGGCCGCCTCGAACCTCACCACGTAAATTCGGCACACCGTTGGAAATCCTGTCAGTAAAGCAGCCGCTGCCAAATCCATGTCAGCGGCTGCTTTCGGTAAGCACGATTCTCGGCAAGGTTAAGGAGGAAGGTAAATGAAGAGCCTGATGATTCGTTTGTGGAAGGAGCAGGAAGGCCAGGATCTCACCGAATATGCCCTTCTGCTTGTTCTGCTATCTCTGGCGGCTATTGGCACGTTGGGTACGCTGGCCAGTGCGATCAATAGCGTATTCAGCACGGCCGCTAGCAATCTGACCACTTAATAGCAGTAGAGAAGGACAAGATTAGGTAGGTTCAATAATGCACGGAACGCAATTTATTTGGACGCTTACCTTGGCACTGACCTTCCTCGCGGCTTTGCTAGATTGGCGTTCGCGGCGCATTCCGAACTGGCTTACGGTGCCGGGTCTGCTTTCCGGCGTCTTGATCCACGCTCTGATCGGGGGCTGGCACGGGACGCTATTCGCGCTTAAAGGAGCAGGCCTGGCGCTCTTGATTCTTTTGCCGTTAGTGATAATGAGGGCACTGGGCGCCGGCGACTGGAAGCTGATGGGAGCAGTCGGCGCATTTGTAGGACCGGTAATGTTCTTGTTTGTTTTGCTGGGAAGCATTTTTGCGTCGGGGATCATGGCGGTGGTCCAGGTCTTGCGTATGGGACGAGTAACCGAAACGCTGCGGAACATGGTTACCTTGGTGCGAGGATTCTTCAGCTTCGGACTGAAAAAGAATCCCGAGATCTCACTCGATAACCCTCGGCTGCTGAAACTGCCGTTTGGCGTCGCCGTGGCCGCGGCCACGCTGGTGTGCTTTTACGCGGCGAACTTTGTGAACAAGGGCTGAGCCGGCAGTAACGCCGCTGGCCTGATTGTGAATTAGGAGATTCCGCAAATGAATACAAATCGCCTGCTGGTCGGGTTGGTGGTTGCCCTGGTCGTGGCCTTCTTGTTGAGTTCCTTCGTTTATAAGGCTTTTCAAAAGGCGTCGATCGCGAAGCCGACCGATACGCAGCCGCTGGTTGTCGCATCCGTGCCGTTGGCGCTTGGCGCGCGGCTCGACGCTTCGAATCTGAAGGTCATTCAGTGGCCCGCGAACCAGCAAGTGGCCGGAATGTTCACGCGAGTTGAGGAGTGCGTCAACCGTGCGGTAATCACACCCTTGGCTGCGAATGAGCCGGTGCTCGAGAGCAAACTGGCGCCCAAGGAGTCCGGGGCAGGCCTCGCAGCGACGATTCCCGAAGGGATGCGCGCCGTTTCGGTCGCGGTAAATGAAGTGGTGGGCGTTGCGGGTTTCGTGACGCCGGGCACGATGGTGGATGTGCTGGTCACCGGCCGAGCGATGGGAGGCGGAACAGCCGGACAAGGTGATATCACGCGCACCATTCTTGAGAACATTCGAGTCCTCGCTGCGGGGCAAAAGATCGAGCAGGACCGGGAGGGCAAGCCGCAAACGGTTGCGGTCATCACGCTGCTGGTGACTCCGGACGAAGCGACGCAGCTAACCATGGGAGCAACCGACGGGAGGATCCAACTGGCGCTGCGCAACACCATCGATACCAAAAAGAACGAACCGAAAGCCATCGTGCAGGCAGCGCTGTTTTCACCGCAGGGAGCGATTGCAACACCTCCTGCTCCGAGGCCCGCTGGCGGCGCGCGCAAGGCTGCCCCTGCGCCTCCGCCACCGTACGTGATCGAGGTGATTACCGGAAGCAAACGGGAAAACAAGTCGTTCCCGAATCCGTCCGGCTCGGGCGAGAAGCCATAAGAGACGGCCATGTCCAAAAAAATACAGGTGACAAAAATGCTGCTTTTTTCGCAAACTATGCTCTTCGCGGCAGTGACCTTTGCGGCTCCGGCTCTGCTGGCGCAGGCTCAACCGGCACCTGCCGCGCAGGCACCGGCGGCCGCAGCACCTGCTGCGCAGGAGCCGGCTCCGGCAGGTAATCAGGCCCAGGAAGCCTCCGAGCCACAGACGCTGCACCTTCTGGTGGGGCGTTCACTCGTCATTACTTCGCCGGCGCGCATCAAGCGCGTGTCGCTTGCCGATCCGGAGATTGCTGAGGCACTGGTGGTGAGTCCGACACAGGTTCTGGTGAACGGCAGAAAGCCGGGAGGTGTGTCGCTCCTGGTCTGGGACGAGACCGATCAGAGCCAGGCGTTTGAAGTGTCTGTGGACATCGATGTTCTGGGACTTAGCCAGAAAATTCACGAAGTCTTTCCGTCGGAAAACGTTCACATCGATACCTCGAAGGACGTGGTGATCCTGAGTGGAAAGGTTTCCTCTGCAGCGGTGGCGGACAAGATCCTGGAGGTGGTGAAGGGCTCCGCCAAGGTTACCAGCATGATGGAAGTGCCGGCCCCACCCACCGGGGAGATTTTGCTGCAGGTTCGCTTTGCGGAAGTGGATCGCACCGCTCTTTTGGAGCTCGGTGTCAATATTCTGGGCACAGGTCTCGGAAAAACGCCTTTTTCGATCACCACCGGTCAGTTTGGTGGCGTTTCGGCGCCGGCCATCACTGACACCTTTCCGATCCGCGCGGGAGGGGTTCAGCCAGTCCAAGGCACGACAACCCAGACGTTCCCCAACGCTCTGAATATTTTTCTATGGAACCCCAACATCCACTTGGGAGCTGCCATCCAGGCACTTCAGAACAAGAACGTATTCCAGATTCTTGCCGAACCGAATTTGCTGACCGAATCGGGAAAGGAAGCGAAGTTTCTCGCCGGCGGTGAATTTCCGTATCCGACGGTCCAGAGCGTGGGATCGGGCGGCGGTGGCAACGCCGTGACCATCCAGTTTAAGGAGTTCGGGATCCGTTTGAGCTTCATTCCGATTCTGACGGCCGACGGCACGATCCATTTGAAAGTGAGCCCGGAAGTCAGCACGCTGGACTTTTCAAACGGCGTCATTATCAGCGGGTTTAGCCTACCGGCGCTGTCCACGCGGCGCGTGGAATCGGAGATGAACCTAGCGGACGGACAGACCTTTGCGATTGCCGGGCTGGTCGATAACCGGGTGACCGAACTTTGGTCGAAGATTCCCGGGATCGGCGACATTCCGGTGCTCGGAAACCTCTTTAAGAGCAAGTCATTCAACAAGACCAAAAACGAGCTGCTGGTGATCGTCACGCCGCACATCGTGAAGCCGTTGGCGCCCGACCAGATTCCGCACGGGCCGGCCTATCCGTACCCGTTCCTGGATCAGTCCGCACCGGCGCAGCCCGCGGTACCGGGCAGCAAGTGACGTGTTGGAATGAAGACTGAAAGCTGTCAAGCTTAAGCAAGTTTGCAGAAAGACGGTTCGTTCGAGAAATGTTGACGGCAGCTATCGCCAGTAGTGACCTGACGACTTCGGCGCAGTTACTAGCCGGGTTGGAACAGACCGGACTGGTGTCATCCGTAACGCAGTGGACGATCCCCACGGAGCGGGCCCTGGACGCATCCGAGCAGATGCCGGACGTGGTTTTTCTGGATCTAGCGCGGGAACCGGAGCCCTTTTTTGCCTTCGCCAACCAGCTTCGGCGCATGAAACCTACCATCAAGCTCATCGCTTGTTCCGCCGCTGTGCCGCCGCAACCGAGCCTTTTGCTCGAGGCGATGCGCAGCGGTGTACAGGATTTTCTCGGCAAGCCGGTCCAGCCCGAGTCCCTGAAGGATCTGCTGATACGGATGGCGCAGGATCTGAACGCCAAGGAGTTTCCGTCTCAGGACAAATTGATTGTGGTGATGGGGGCCAAAGGCGGCGTCGGGACCACGACGGTGGCGGTCAACCTGGGCGTACAGCTGACTTCGTTTGCCAACAAGCGAACGGTACTGCTCGACTTCGCGCGGCCGCTTGGTAACGTCCATCTTTTGCTGGACCTGCATCCGAAGTTCGGAATTCGTGACGCAGTCGACAGTCTCGATCGGCTCGACAGCCATTTTCTGGCGGGACTCTTGACCCGGCACAAGACCAAGCTCGAGGTCTTGGGCGGCACCACGCAACCGGAAGAGTGGCAGTCGATCGATGTGAACGTGCTCGACCGCGTAGTCAATGTCACCCAGAATGCCTTCGACATCGTGTTGCTCGATATCGGTTCCCAGTTCTCGACCGACTGGGCGCCGATTCTGCGCATGGCGCGGATGATTTTGATCGTGGCGGAAGCCAACGTTCCGTCCCTGTGGACGCTCGAACGTCGGCTTCTGGCGTTAAAAGGCTTCGGAATTTCCCAAGAGCGCGCCCGCATCATTATCAATCGTTGGCACAAGGGTGACGACGAGGTTTTAAAGAGCATTCAGAAAGACATCAGCCGGCCGATTTTTGCGAGCTTGCCGAATGACTTTCGCAAGGCTAGCCAGGCGGTAAATCTGGGAACCCCCATCCTGGAAAACCATAACAACATCTTGAGTAGCCGTTATCGCCAGATAGCGGGCCAGCTGGTTGGAATTGACACCTCGGTGAGCGAGAAGAAGAGCCCCCTGTCCGGCTTGTTCTCGTTCCCGTCGAAGAAATGAGGTAGTCCATGTCGCCGATCGTCACGAATGCGCCGCGCACGGACTTCGCGTCCGTCAAAGCGGCGATTCATCGCAAGCTGATTCAAAAACTGAATCTGGACAAGTTGACCGAAGTGAACCGGGAGGATGTGCGCCGGGAAGTAAGCCAAATCCTGGAAGGAATTGTGCACGGCGAGTCGGCTCCCATGAACCTGCAGGAGCGTGAACGCCTGGTGCAGGAGGTGCTGGACGAGGTTTTTGGACTAGGCCCGCTCGAGCCGCTGCTCGCGGACCCGACGGTTTCCGATATTCTGGTCAACACCTACAAACGGGTCTATGTGGAACGGAAAGGCATGCTGGAATCGACCAGCGTGCAGTTCCGCGACGATGTTCACCTGATGTCCATTATCGACCGCATCGTGTCGGCGATCGGACGGCGCGTGGACGAATCGTCGCCGATGGTGGATGCACGCCTGAAGGACGGTTCGCGCGTCAACGCGATTATTCCGCCGCTTTCGGTGGACGGGCCGTGTCTTTCCATCCGGCGTTTCGGACGCGAGCGCTTGACGGCGGAAGATTTGATCCACAACCGGTCGCTGACCCAACCCATGCTGGATTTGCTGCGCGGCTGCGTGAAGGCCCGCTTGAACGTGCTTATCTCGGGTGGAACTGGCGCCGGAAAGACCACCTTCCTGAACGTATTGTCCTCGCATATTTCGAACAAGGAACGCATCGTCACCATCGAAGACGCCGCGGAATTACAGCTCAACCAGGAACATGTGGTTCGTCTCGAGACGCGGCCTCCGAACATTGAAGGCAAGGGCCAGGTTGCGCAGCGGCAGCTGGTCATCAACTGTCTGCGTATGCGTCCCGACCGCATCATCGTCGGCGAGGTGCGCGGCGAAGAAGCTCTGGACATGCTGCAGGCCATGAACACCGGCCACGACGGTTCGTTGACGACGATTCACGCCAACACGCCGCGCGACGCGCTGAGCCGCCTGGAAACCATGGTGGCCATGGCCAACTTGAATATTCCGGAAAGCGCTATTCGTCGCCAGATCGCCTCGGCCATCGACGTCGTAGTGCAAGTCAGCCGGCACAGCGACGGAACCCGCAAAATCATTAGCATCGCGGAACTTACCGGTATGGAAGGCAATATCGTCACCATGCAGGACATCTTCGTTTTCCGGAAGCGCGGCATCAAGGAAAACGGCGAAGTGCTCGGAGAATTTCTGCCGACCGGCGTGCGACCCAAATTTGCCGAGCGCCTACTGGTCTCGGGAATCCATCTGCCGACCAACATGTTCGAAGCGCAGCCGATGCGCTGAGGGGGCTTAACCATGGGAGCATTAATCGCCGTCCTGACATTCCTGGTTGTGGTCGTGCTGGTTCTGGGAATATTTGTGTTCGCCAGCAGCGAAGGAACGCAGGAGCAGGTGCGCAAGCGCATGAGCGCGGTGCACAAGGCGGAAAAGCGCGGCGGCGACGTGAATCTGGGTTTGAAGCTGGTGCGCGACGAAATGATGAGCAGCGTGCCCTGGCTGCACCGCATGATGATGCAGTGGTCCTGGTCTACCAAGCTGCAGGATTACGTGTTGCAGTCGGGAATGTCGGTCAAACCGGCAAAGCTTTTGTTGATCAGCGGAGTCTCCTTCATCGGATCATACCTGATAGCCAGTTACTTCATATCTCATTTCTACTTTACGCTGCCGCTCGCAGTCCTGGCGGCGGCCATGCCCTTCATCGTCGTCGCGTTCAATCGCAACAGGCGGCTGCGCAAGTTTGAAGAACATTTTCCCGAAGCGCTCGATCTGTTGGGCCGCGCGGTACGGGCCGGCCACGCCTTCACCACCGGTCTGGAGATGATCTCCAAGGAGTGTCCGGAGCCGCTGGCCGGCGAATTTCGCACCACCTTCGAAGAGCAGAATTTCGGATTGCCGCTGCGCGATGCGCTGTTAAACATTGCCGAGCGCGTGCCGCTTATCGACGTGCGTTTTTTTGTGACTGCCTTGTTGATTCAGAAAGAGACCGGCGGAAACTTGGCGGAAATTCTGGACGGGCTGGCGCGCGTGATTCGCGACCGCTTCCGAATTTATCGCGAGGTTCGTGTTCGTACGGCGCAAGGCCGGCTGACGGCGGGCATCCTGATCGCCCTGCCGATTTTCATGGGGCTTGTGATGAGTGTCTTGAATCCGCACTACGTCGGCATTCTTTTCACCGATCCCGTAGGTCCCTACATATTGATTGCCGCCGCATTCTTTCAGATTCTCGGATCCGCCATTTTATGGAAGATCATTCACTTCGAGGTATGAGGAGAGAGGAGACAAAAGACGCATGATCTGGCTGATGACACTGTTGACATTCGTTGCGACGCTGGGAATCGTCGCGGCCATCGTCTTTGCATTTTCTCCCGGTGAGGTGAGCATCGCTGCCCGCCTTGCGCGTATCGCCGGAATCGCGGCTCCGCTTCAGGAAGAGACGAAGTTTGCCGAGCGCCAGAAGGAGCGCGTGCGCGACACTCTGGCCAACGTGGGAAAGCTGCTTCCCGCTCCGCCGACAGACAAAGCATCACGCACGCAGCTGCTGATGATCCGGGCGGGCTATCGCAGCTCCGAAGCGCTAGGCGCCATGCGCGGCGTGAAACTGATCTTTCCGATCGCCCTGCTGGCCATCGTTTATTTCACCGGGGCATACCGGGCCAACGTTTTTCTGATTCCCGCCATGGCACTTGGATTCGGGTATTTGCTGCCCGACATGTGGCTGACCTGGCGGGTGCGTTCGCGGCAAAGCAAGCTGCGCAAGGCCCTTCCCGATGCGCTCGATCTGCTGGTGATCTGCGTCGAGGCCGGTTTGGGTCTTGACCAGTCGCTGATGAAAGTGGCGCAGGATATGAAGATTTCCCATGCCGCTCTGAGCGAGGAACTCCAGCTGGTGAACATGGAAATGCGCATCGGCAAGACGCGCATTGACTCCTTGCGCGAACTGGCGCGGAGAACCGGTCTCGATGACATCAAGGCGCTGGTGGCGATGTTGATCCAGACGGAACGATTCGGAACGAGCATCGCACAGTCGCTGCGAGTCTATTCGGACGATATGCGGCTGAAGAGAAGGCAGCGAGCCGAAGAGATGAGCGCGAAGACCAGCGTGAAGATGGTGCCGCCGCTGGTGTTCTTCATCTTTCCCGCGCTGATGGTGGTCATCCTGGGGCCGGCGGTGATTACGTTGATCCGGCAGTTCCTGCCGACATTTGGCAAGTAGGCGAAATTCCGGTTGCCTTGAAGTGGGGTCACCGGGTGCAAGAAAAAAAAGGAGCGAAACATGGACAACGTTACCTTGATCCGTATCGTGGCGGGAGTTCTGGCTCTCGTCGTGCTCGGCATCATCATTTGGCGGCGTAAGCGTCAGTCGATCGACTAAGTTCATGGGCGACGAGGGGCAGCCACAGGTCTGCTGAGCGTCGGGTAGTCGTGGTTACGGAGAAAAAATGGCGGGCAGTAACGGCAATTACAGCAGATACGTGTACGTGTACAACAAAACCCGGGAAACATTTGTGGCCACGGAGGCGGTGGTTGCGGACAACTACTTCCGCCGCCTTGTCGGGCTGCTAGGAAAGACCAAGCGCTGGGCCAAGCTGGGCCGCGGCTTGTGGATCATTCCGTCACGGGGCGTACACTCTATCGGTATGCTTTTTCCGATCGACCTGGTCTTCCTGAACAAGGAAAAGAGGGTGGTGCACGTGGAAGAGCATTTCCGGCCGTTTCGGATCTCGAAGGTCTCGCTGAAAGCGACCAGTGTACTGGAGTTGCCGGCGCACACCATCTACCGCACGGGAACTCAAGTCGGCGACACCTTGGAGATTACGTCGATCCGCTAGCGCCCGCTCTTTTCTGGACAGCTTGTCTCTAGGCCGCGCCGATATTGCGAAGGACAAGCCACAAATTCGCCGGCCGCTCCGCGAGTCTTCGCATAAACCAGGCGTACCAATGCGTGCCGTAAGCCACGAGGACGCTTGATTTCCAGCCTTCAGCGGCGAGCCGCTGTTGCAATTCGCGCTGAATTCCATAGAGCATTTGTATTTCAGTTTCCCGGCCGGGAATTCCTTCCTGTGTTGCAAAATCCTTGATTTTTTCGATCAACCGCGGGTCGTGAGTAGCCAGGATCGCGCGACGCACGCCGCCCTCCTTTTGCGCCGCCAACAGCTTCTGTGCCAGTTCAAGATACCGCGCGTCGATTTCCGGTTTTCCCTGCACCGCGACATCGGGGGCTTCGCGGTACGCGCCTTTCACCAGACGAATGCTCGGATGGCGCGGCATCAGGTCGGCGATGTCGCCTGCGGTCCGGCGGAGATACGCCTGCAAACAAACGCCGCAGTTCGGATGCTCGGACAGGACGTCTCGGTAGAGCGCCAGCGTCGCCTCGACATAGGGGCTCGATTCCATGTCCATCCACAGCGTGCGCGCCGGGCTTTCCGCGGCCAACAGACGGCGCAGATTCCGAGCGCACAAGGTTGGCGAAAGGTCCAGACCGAGCTGCGTCGGTTTGACCGAGATTTCTGTCGCGAGGTTCTCGGTGCGAATGCGCTCAAGCACCTTCAAGTAATGAGTGACGACGGATTCGGCTTCAAGGGCCTCGGCGATGTTCTCTCCCAAGTGCGTAAACACGGTGCCCAAGCCGCCAGCGCTCAGCTGGTGCGCCGCTCTGACTGCGTCGTCGAGCGATTCTCCGGGCATGAAGCGCGCGACGCTCTTGCGAACAAACCGGTAGCGGCTGGCGCGCTCTCTAAGCCATGTGCTCTGTGCTGCTGCCAGAATTACGGCGCGAGTTGCACCCATCGATTCCCGTTTCGAATCAGATTTGCAGGATCCTCAGGACCAATCCAGCCAAGGCCCCGCCTGCCAGCGGCCCCACGATCGGGATTGTAGCGTAACTCCAGTCCGCTTCGCGTTTGCCGGCTATGGGAAGGATGGCATGCGCCAGGCGCGGGCCAAAATCGCGCGCGGGGTTGATCGCGTATCCGGTCGTGCCACCCAAAGACAAGCCGATTCCCCAAACCAGGCTGGCGACCAGATAAGGGCCGAGTGCGCTCGCCGGTCCGGTTAAAGAGACGGCTTTCGAAAAGATCGCGCCGACGACAAAGACCAGAACAAATGTGCCGATGAACTCGCTCACGACGTTCGCCCAGACGTTGCGAATCGCTGGTGCGGTGCAGAAGCAGGCCAGCTTGGCGTTGGCATCGGGGGTTTCTCGCCAGTGTGGAAAATAGTGCAGCCAAACCAGCGCCGCCCCCGCCATTGCGCCCAGGATCTGCGCCGAGAAAAACGATAGAACACTGTGAAAATCCCCGCCGCGCACGGCGAAACCCAGTGTGACCGCGGGGTTGAGATGCGCGCCGCTACTCCCGCAGGCGATGGCCGTGAAGACGCCAGCCATCACCGCGAAGGCCCAACCGGCGGTGATGACCATCCAGCCGCCGGTCTCGGCCTTCGATCTCTTGAGCAGAACTCCGGCCACCACACCGTTGCCGAGCAGGATGAGAATCATGGTGCCCAAAAATTCGCCGAGCCAGGCTGAGTGCATTCGCTACCCTCCGTTAGCTTTCCGTCCAGTCGAATGAACGAGTCACTGCTTTCTTCCAGCTTCGATAGAAGCCATCCCGTTTAGCGTCGTCCATTTCTGGCCTCCAGACGCGATTGGATTTCCACTTTGCCCGCAACTCCGCGGTTCCCGAATAGAAGCCGGTGGCGAGTCCCGCGGCGTAGGCGGCGCCAAGCGCCGTAGTCTCCTGCACTTCGGGCCGCACCACCTGGCGGTTCAAAATGTCGGACTGAAACTGCATCAGCAACTCGTTGCCGACCATTCCACCGTCCACGCGCACGCCCTTCAATTTGATCCCTGCGTCTTTTTCCATAGCTTCCACGACGTCGCGCGTTTGGTAGGCGGTCGCCTCAAGGACCGCACGTGCCAGATGCCCCTTGTTGGCGTATCGGGTCAAGCCCGCGATGACACCGCGGGCCGAATCCTTCCAGTAAGGTGCGTACAGGCCGCTGAAAGCCGGAACGAAGTAAACCCCGCCATTGTCGTCGACGGTCTTCGCGAGAACTTCAACGTCGCTGCTTTTCCCGATCATGCCCAGATTGTCGCGAAGCCATTGCACCAGCGCGCCAGAAATGGCGACGCTGCCTTCGAGTGCGAAGTGCAACGGCGCTTCACCAAACTTGTAAGCAACGGTTGTAAGCAGTCCTGCCGCCGATGGCACCCGGCGCTCGCCGGTATTCATCAGCAGGAAACAACCCGTACCGTAGGTATTTTTCACTTCACCGGGATCGAAGCAGGCTTGTCCGACGAGCGCAGCCTGCTGGTCGCCCAGAATTCCTGCGATCGGAATGCCCTTCAGTGCACCAACGGCGATCTCGCCGTATATCTCGCTGCTCGACCTTACCGCGGGCAACAAGCTCGCCGGGATTTCGAACGCGGCAAGAAGTGCCGGGTCCCACTCGACCGTTTTCAGGTTGAACAGTTGAGTCCGGCTGGCGTTGGTGACGTCGGTGACGTGCACGCCGCCGTTCGGGCCGCCGGTCAGGTGCCAAACCAGGAATGCGTCGACCGTACCGAACAACAGTTCGCCGTCGGCCGCTCTTTCCTTCGCGCCCGGGACATGCTCGAGCAGCCAGCGAGCTTTCAGGCTGCTGAAATAGGTGCTCAATGGGAGTCCGGTGGCGTCGCGAAAACGGTCTTGTCCGCCGGATGCCGAAAAAAGCGCGACCTCCTCCGCTACTCGCGTGTCCTGCCAGACAATCGCGTTCGCAATCGCTCTGCCGGTCTTCCTTTCCCAGACAATCGTGGTTTCGCGCTGGTTGGTAATTCCCACGGCGGCCAACTGTTCCGAAGAGACGCGAGAGCTCTTGATGGCTTCGTCGGCGACCTCCAGCGTGCGAGCGATGATTTCGGCCGGGTCGTGCTCCACCCAGCCGGGCTTGGGGTAAATCTGTCGATGCTCTTTCTGAGCGACGCTGACCATACGTCCATCGGCATCAAAAACCATGAAACGCGTGCTGGTCGTGCCCTGGTCGATCGCGCCGATATACTTTCTCAAGTGCTTAGCCCTCTCACGATTCCAATGCCTGCAAAAATCCGCTAAGTTTTCGGGTGTAATCCGAGACTGCGTCTGTCATCTTGGCCGAGCTCCAGCCTTTTTCGCGGGTCAGCAGTTCCCCCGCGACCGGAGCCGCGGCCAGAGCCTCCCTCCACCCGTACATCTCTACACCCGTCCGCCGCGCCAGCAGATCTTCAATCGTCTCCGCCATTTCGCAACGAATGGAATAGACCAGCTCGGCCTCGATCGCCGGCGCGCCCGAACTGACCCGCGCCTGCCATCGGGGATTTTCGCGCAGCAAGCGAAGCACCTTCAGCGCACGAGTGCCGAACTTTCCCGACAAATGCCGCGCGACATCCGCCGGCAGAGCATACTCTCTCTCGAGTGTACTTGCGAAATTTTGGTGGTAGCCCTCGGCCCCGGCGAGCGGCTGCTGCCTGGTCAACGACGCCCTCAATTCATTGCCCATTTCGCGCTGCACGGCGTCAATCGTGTCCTCGGCCATCAGGCGATGCGTCGTCCATTTGCCGCCAAGAATGCTAATTAACCCGCTGGCACTGTCAAGCTCCACTTCATGATCGCGAATCAGCTTGCTGGTTCTAGTCTCCCCGTGAGCCGCCACCAGTGGCCGCAGCCCCGCCAACCCGCTGACCGCCTGCTCGCGCCGCAACGGGGTCTGCAAATAAGGATTGAGCTGCCGTAGCAAGTACTCCGCTTCGTGCTTCTCGACGACCATGCGAGTGGCCGGAGTCAGTTCATCGTCGGTCGTGCCCACCAGCACGCGCTCCTGCCAAGGCACGGCAAAAATCACGCGGCCGTCTTCGGTACGGGGCACGAGCAGGGCGTCCTTGCCGGGAAACGTGTCGGCGGGAAAAAGCAGGTGTACGCCTTTGCTGGGGCGCATGCGGCCGGCTAGTTGCGGATTCGCGAGCGCACGCACCTTGTCTGCGCCGGTGCCGGTCGCGTTGACAAACTTGCGAGCGCGAACAACGAACTCACCGGGGCCAATCCCGTCGCGCACGACGGCCGCCGAGAGCCTGGCCTGCGCATCGTGTTCGAAACCGGCTACGCCAGCGTAGTTGAGCGCCGTCCCGCCCGCCTCCACGAATGTTTCCACAAGAGCCAGATCATAGCGCGCATCGTCAAACTGGCCGTCGGAATACGCCACGGCGCCGCGCAGCCCTTTCGCGTTCAGCCCCGGCATGCGCCGGAGCGTTTCAGCCCGCGACAGGAAGCTGCTCGGAAACAGATTGCTCCTGCCGGCGATCGCGTCATACATCTTCATGCCGATCAGGTAGTAAACCGCTTTGCTCCACGAGTACACGGGCACGAGAAAGTGCGACGGGTGCGCCAGATGAGGAGCGTTGGCCAACATGTACTGGCGCTCGCGTAAGGCACTTTTCACCATGCGATACTCCTCAAGGTTGAGGCTTTTTACCGCTTGCTCCAGATACCGTACTCCGCCGTGCACCAGCTTGGTCGAAGCGCTCGATGCAGCCGAAGCGAAGTCTCCCGCATCTAACAAAATGGTACGAAGTCCGCGCAGTTGACCATCCAGCGCACATCCTGCGCCCGTGGCGCCGCCTCCGATCACGCAAATGTCGAATTCTTGTCTCGAAGCGGCGGCTAACGCGTCTTTTCTAGATTCCACGTGTTCTACCAGTGTGCTGAATACAGTGCTAATGACAGGCAAGGCCGAGCATGCTATATCAGAAAGCCTTAAAAGCCTGCGCCGCTGCATCTAATCACAACAGCACGAAGAAAGGGAGCGAAACAGTCATGACCGTACAACTTCGCAGGGCCGTGCTGCTTTTGGGTCTTGCTCTTTTCAGCGTATCCGCTGTGCGTGCAACAGAAGCGCCTCCCGCCGCTGGCAAAGCGACCATCACCGTGACCGCCATCGGCAAGAAGGAATCCGCGCCTCCGTCGGTCAACAAAGACGATGTGCAGCTGACGGCTGGAAAAGAAAGAAAGCAGGTAGCGGAATGGGCCAAAGCGGACTCTCTTGCGCTGGCGATTCTGATCGATGACGCGCTCGATACCAGCGTGGGCATCCAGATGAACGATCTCAAGTCTTTCATCATGGCGCAGCCGGCCAGCACGTCGATCGCGGTCGCTTATGCCGCCAACAACACCGCTATGGTCGCGCAGGATTTTACCAGTGACCACGCGCTCGCGGCCAAAGCGTTGCGTTTGCCTCGCGGAATTTCCACCGCGTCCAGTCCGTATCTCGCCGTGATCGACCTGGTCAAGCGTTGGCCGAACACCGGCGGGCGCCGCTCGGTGCTTCTGATCTCTTCGGGTATCGACTACTTCCGCGGATCGTTCGGTCCGTACTACCCCGACGTGGATACTGCCGTCACGAATGCGCAGCGTTCCAACGTCAACCTGTGGAGTATCTACTCGCCGACCGTCGGCCACCGCAGCCAGTCTTTCTTCCTTGCCAACATGGGGCAAAACAATCTGAGCAAGATGACCGATGAAACCGGTGGCGAAACGTTCTATCTCGGCACGACCGCTCCGGTCGCGTTCAAGCCGTATCTCGACGAACTGCAAATGCATTTGAATAATCAATATTTGCTGACGTTTGCCGGAGATGGCGGCGCCAAAGGTAAGTTCGTTCGCGTTCAGCTTAAGACCGAATTGCCCGAGCTGGAATTCTCGCACGCCGCCAACGCCTACATCGCACCGTCGAAATAACCGTTGCCAACGACCGACAGCCAAAAAGCGCTCCCCGGTAGTCCGGGGAGCGCTCCTGTTGTTGCCTCTCCCCGCGCGCTTCACTACACTACCAACCGCGTTCGGTCTGCTCCGGCCGGCGCAAATTCAAGTTCAAATGACGGGCCCCGAGTCCATGACTCCATTCCGAGCCAAGCGATTCATGATTTGCCAGTACGCTGTTCGTAGCGCCTTCCTGTTCGGCATGTTCTTTATGTCGACCTGTACTGCTTCGAGCCAGACCCACCTCGGCGACGGGTGGAAAGTCCAGAGCTCGGCGAAGGTGCAGGCGACGGGCGAGAAGGTTTCCGAGCCGGGTTTTCCAACGCAGGGCTGGTACGCCACGTCGGCACCCAAAACGGTTTTCGCCGTGCTCGTGGAAAACGGCGTCTACAAGAATCCCTATTACGGCATGAACCTGCGGACCTTTCCGGGCGTGGAGTATAAGGTCGGTACGCAGTTCGCCAATCAGGATATGCCGGCAAACAGCCCCTATGCGGTGCCGTGGTGGTACCGCAAGGAGTTCGTGCTGCCGGCAAGCGACAAGTGCAAACGAATCTGGATGCAGTTTCGCGGTATCAACTATCGCGCCGAAATTTGGATCAATGGCAAGAAAATCGCCGGAGGGGACGAAGTAGTCGGCGCATTCCGCCGCTACGACTTCGACGTCACGCAATTTGTCCATCCCGGTCAGAGCAACGCCGTTGCCGTGGCCGTTCTGCCGCCTGCCGCCAACGAACTCGGCGTCACCTGGGTGGACTGGAACCCGTCTCCGCCCGACAAAGACATGGGGATTTGGCAGGAAGTAGTGATCCGGACCAGCGGGTCGGTAGCACTGCGCCATCCGATGGTGGAGACGCGGCTCGACCTCCCTAAAGCCGAGCTTGCGCACCTCACGGTTCGGGCCTACGCCAAAAGCGCCGCCAGGGAGGCGGTGAAGGGAACGCTTGAGGGCAGGATCGAAGGTGCCGGGCTGGGGATTGATTTTTCTCAGGATGTGGAACTCGCCCCCAACGAATCAAGAGAAATCACGATTTCCCCCGAGTCGGTTCCTGGTCTCAATCTGCTGCGGCCGAAACTGTGGTGGCCGTACCAGATGGGCGAGCCCTATCTCTACCGGCTGACACTCGAATTTGTCACCTCCGACAAAGTGGTGTCCGACAAGCAAACCATCAACTTCGGGATCGTCCAGACCGATTCAGAAATGACCACTGACGGCTATCGCCTGCTCAGGATCAATGGCAAGCCGATTCTGATTCGCGGCGGCGGCTGGGCGCCGGACATGCTCTTGCGCGTCGATGAGGCAAAACGCGAAGCCGAATTTCGCTACGTGAAGGAAATAGGCCTGAACACTATTCGCCTCGAAGGCAAGCTCGAGGACGAATCCTTCCTGGAACGAGCCGACCGCGAAGGAATCCTGGTTATGGCCGGATGGTGCTGTTGTGATGCTTGGGAGAAGTGGGGCAAGTGGGGAGACGAGAACAAGCGCGTGTCAGTGGATTCGCTGCGCGACCAGCTGCTGCGGCTGCGCAAGCATCCGAGCCTGCTGGTGTGGCTGAACGGCAGCGACAATCCGCCGCCGGCCGAGCGGGAACAGGCGTACCTGGACGTAGAAAAGGAAGTTCACTGGCCCAAGCCGGTGCTTTCCTCGGCAACGGCGAAGAGGGCCGAAGTGACGGGCGACTCCGGGGTAAAAATGTCAGGCCCCTACGACTATGTTCCGCCCAATTACTGGCTGCTCGACACGAGGACCGGCGGCGCGTACGGCTTCAACACGGAAACCAGCCCGGGAGCGGCCGTGCCGCCGCTCGAGGAACTCAAGACCTTCCTTCCCGAAGATAAATTGTGGCCAATGAACGAGGTCTGGGACTTCCACGCCGGCGGCGGCCAGTTCAAGAGCATCGATCTGTTCACGCACGCGCTCGAAATGCGCTACGGCAAGGCCAAAGACGCGGCCGACTTTGCCTGGAAATCACAGGCCATGACCTATGAAGGCCAACGCGCCATGTTTGAAGCCTACGGCCGCAACAAATACAAATCCACGGGAGTGATCCAGTGGATGCTGAACAACGCGTGGCCCAGTCTGATCTGGCACCTCTATAGCTACGACTTGCGGCCGGCCGCCGGTTACTTCGCATCGAAAATCGCGCTTGAGCCGTTGCACGTACAATTTTCCTATGACGACCGCACCGTGGCGGTCGTCAACAGCACGCAGAAGGATCAGACCGCACTAGAAATCAACGCAAGGCTTTACGATAGCTCCGGATCAATAAGATTCTCCCGCGACGCTCAGCTGGATGTGGCAGCCGACGGCGTGGCGAAATCCATTGCGATTCCCGAGCCCAACGGGGTCTCGCAAATCTATTTCTTGAGCCTGCAGCTCCGTTCGTCCGCCGGGGAACTGCTCAGCCGCAATTTTTACTGGCTTTCCGCCAAGCCGGATGTGCTCGATTTTTCGAAGACCGAGTGGTACTACACTCCGCAAACCGAGTTCGCCGATTTCACGGCGTTGCAGGATTTGCCGAAAGCCTCCCTCAAGGCCACCCTGCATGCCGCCGCAGGGACTGAGCGCGATGCCGCGTTTCGCGTTGAGCTCGAAAATACCGGCAAGGGCGTTGCGCTCCTCACCCGCCTGCGCCTGGTAAAAGGAAAACAGCAGGAAGAGATTCTTCCTGTCTTCTGGCAGGACAACTACATTTCGATCCTTCCGGGAGAGAAGAGGGAAGTCTCGCTCCGGCTGCGCAAGTCCGATCTGGACGCGACCGAGCCCCTGTTGCTCGTGGACGGCTTCAATCTGGCCCCGCTTACTGCGCATGCCGCTTCGGCCAGCCCCAGATGATCAAGACAGCGATTCTGCTCGGCGGAGCCCCTTCGACGCCAAAATTTCCATTCCTAGTACCAGGTTTCGGCTTTCCCCGGACCGCGTTCGCTGCTGGAAACGAAGCACTTATGCCGCGTCGTCGAACTTCGAAGGCGTGGCAATTCGTTTGCACCGAAGTGCGATGGCTTTTTCTGTCTCAAGCCGGTTCGGGGGTTGCGGGAACTACCGGTCCCTCGAGGCTCGGGAAAACATCTGGCGCTTCCTCCCGCCAGATCAAGGACGGGTTTGCCTAAGCCCACAAGCCTCCCGTCGGGATAATTTCTAATGGAACATGAACCTTACAATGCAGAGAGTTCGTCCTTTTCCGACACATCGACCGCCTCTCGGCGAGCACGCTGGACCGTTCCTTTTGCCATCGCTTTGATCGGGGCTGCCACGTTCGGAGTCGGCTACGGCCTTCGTCAACAAAGCATTGTCGCTCAGATGAGCGCGCGTCAGAACGAAAACAGCGCGCAGATGGCGCAGATGCGCACTCAGATCGATACGCTTAATTCCCGACTGAGCGACGCCCTCTCTTCGCCCGAGCGGCAGCAGCAACAGGAGCAGCAGCAACAGGAACCTGCCCGAGCCGAAGAAGCGGTGCCGTCGCCGCAACCCGCGAAGCCCGCCAATTCTTCGCCGCGCCGCGGTAATCGCGCCACCGGCGGCAGCAAACAGCTAAACCAGCTCCGCGCGCAGCTTTCCGACCAGCAAAAGCAGCTCAAGGACGCCCAGGATGCCCTAGCGCAGACCCGCAGCGACCTCGAGACTTCGCTCTCCGCCACCCGCGACGATCTAAACGGCTCCATCGCCCGAACGCATGAAGAGGTTGTGGCGCTCGCCAAGCGCGGCGAGCGGAACTATGCCGAGTTTGATTTGGTGAAGCACTCGGGTTACCAGCGCTCCGGACCGGTGTCTCTGGCGTTGCGCAAGGCCGACACCAAACATCAGCGCTACGATGTGAACCTCATTGTGGACGACACCCAGCTCACCAAGAAGGGCGTCAACCTCTATGAACCGATCTGGATTCACCGGGCCGACGACCCGCAGCCGACTCAGATCATCATCAACAAGATCGAGCGCGATCACGTGCACGGCTATGTCAGTTCGCCGAAATACCGCCAGTCGGAGCTCACGAGCGTCAGTTACTCATCGCCGCCCAACCCGGCACCGGCCAATTCCGGCGCTTCCGCCAATTCTGACGGGCAGAAGACTCAGCCGGCGCCGGCTGCTCCGCCGGCTGCAACTAAGCCGCCCGCTAGCGCGCCGCCGATCAACTGATTGCGCAAGAGGGAACGGGCTGCCCGGTCGGGCGGCCCGTTCCAGGTCTGACCTACAAGCCGGCTAATTGCCTACAGGGTGTCGCGGGAGGTCCACGCTTCGCGAAAGGCCGCTGTCGAAAACCCTGGAGGCGCGCTCTGGTCGCATGCGTACCGGTAAAGCGCCGTGTTGAAAATCCCTTGCACGGCTGAGCTCACCACGGACAGCAGCAGGAAATACGCCGCCATGAAAATTCCGCCGACCAGGAGGCCCTTCGGCCCGGCGTAGTTGAACGCGCCGATCCAGATCAGAAATCCCGGAATCATCATGAGAAAGAAAATCAACCCCAGGCTGAATCCGCCAGCCACTTTCTCGCCCCAGGTTTCCTTGAAGAGCTCCGCGGAACGGTACAGAGCCGAGCCCGGGCTCAGATCCTCAAACGCCAGCACGGGCACCACGAAGTAACAGGCGAGATTCCACGCGACGCCGATAAGCCCCACGACCATGCGCCCGATGAAGCCGGCGCGTTCGCTGAGTGCGCGCAGCACCATTCCAACCGTAGCTGCGATGAACGCCCATTGCAGGATGACCCATTTCCGCTTCCAGGCCAGCTCGAGACCCTGATCGAAGGTCCAATTTTCTCCCGTGAAACGGCTGTTCGCGACGCCGACCAGAGCTACGTTAAAGAAGATGATCACGAAATAGTTGGCCAGGTAGAGCGTGAAGATGGCCGCCATCAGTTCCGGCGAACGCACAACGGCCTGGGGATTGTCGCGGGGAAACAACGCTGACAGATTTCCAAGCTGAGGCTGAACCATCGCCATGCCGCCGGCGAGCAGCAGCAGGGTCACAATCACACAGCTGACTCCCGATAATACGGGAAACATCAGCAACTGCTTGTCGGCCCATAGCACTTGAAAACTGGCGCTGACAAGATCCCAGCTTCGCGAAAGTCTGCCCATGATAAAAACCTCCGCTCTTGATGGTTTGGCCTGTCAAAAATCGCGGGAACTTCCGCCATTTTTGCAGGAAAAACGGCAAAAAACCAGAGGCCGGGAGGCTGTTTCACCTTGCAGGGCAATGGGGGATCGGTTGAGGGCTTAGCCTGGCGGGTGCGCGGCGAAGTATTGCGCGAGGCTGCCGGTCAGTTGTTCGAGGCCGGTACTGACGCATTTCTGCAGCGTCTCCACCACCGCCTTGACGCTCTTCTCAGGGACCGGTTGGTCGCCGTTGTAGCGTTCGTTCCACACGACATTTCCGGCTTTCACGTCGAAAAGCTCCAGCTGCAGCGTGAACCGGGCCTTAATGCCGGCCGGGTCGTCCACTTCGTTCAGCGCCCCCAGGTAGCCGCGCAGGATGTAGTCGCCGCGCGTTGTGCTGGAAAGGTGCTGCACCGCCTTGTACTGACCCGATGCCCGCAAGCGTTCGACCAGCAGCCGCTCGATCATTCCGGTGGGCGGCTCGGACCAGCGGTGGTATTCATCCACTCCAAGCTCGACGTCGCTCATCGTGTATACCACGCGGTCGTCGCGCAAGAGATGGGGCGCGTTCATGCGCCCAACGACCATGGTGATGGGAAGCGGCTGGGTCGGGGGCGGTGCGGCGGCGGTGGGGATGGAGAGCGTGTAGTAGCGCAGCGGGCGCGTCTTCACACAACCGGCTGCCATACATGCCAGAATCACCGTCCCCGCCGCCAAGCGTTTCATTCGTTTTCCTTTGGCCAACTCCTGAAAACTCCCATGCGTGAAGGCTCCTAATTCTTCGGTACCTGGCCCGGCTCGTGCACCGGCGGCGACGCCGAACGCAGCAGCGTATACGGCCGCTGCTTGAGCATCTGCGTCAATTGCCGCAGGTTCAGCGATGCCTCGCGGAAGTTCGCCAGGATCTCGTCGATGTTCTCGCTGTTCGCGCTCAACGTGCCCTGCAGCTGGTCCGTTACCTGGTTGGCCGTCGCCAGCAGCCGCCGCAAATCCTCCACCGACTTGCGGAGATCCGGACGGTTTTCATCGAGCGTGCCCTCGACCGAGTCGAGCGTTTGTTTCAATTGCGCGTTGGTCTTCTTCAGGTCGTCCAGCAGCGGCGCGACTTTCGCGCTGGCTTGGTTCACGTTCTGGATTGTGGTGCGGAGCGCGGGCCGGTTTTCTTCGAGCACGCCGCGAACGTTGGCGATGCTGGCGCTCAGGTTGTCGCGATTTCTGTCGCTGAGGACGTCGTTCAGCCGCGCAACCGTTGTCTGCAGTTCCGTGACCCGGTTGTTGAGATTGCCGAGCAGGACTTTGGCCTGCGGCGCGAGCGCGGCGATTTCCTCTTCCAGCTCGGCAAGGCCCACGTATGGCGCCGACTTCAGGGTACTGCCTGACGGCGCGAGCGGCGCCTGGTTGGTGCCCGGCTTGATCCCAAGATAGTTGTCGCTGAGCGGGCTGTTGCTGGTGACGATGGTCGTGCTATCGGTTTTGACCGGTACGTCCTTGTTCACGCGGAAAACCACTTCCGCGCGGGTCACGTCATTTGGATCGGTGCGCACGCTTTCGACACGCCCGACGGAGGGTCCGCCCTCGTAGTGGACCGACGTGCCCGGACGCAGGCCGCCGGCATCGTTGAAAAATGTGCGATAGCGATTGTCGCCGCGGCTAAGAACCCCGGTAAGGGCGAAGAGCGTGGCAATAAGCAATCCCGCCGCGATCAGCACAAACAGGCCGACGAAAGCTTCTTCGCGGCGCGTGGAGGAAGAGTTCATGGCAGCGGAGACCCGGCAAAATTTCGCAAAAAGTGTGAGGAGTATAGCATGGCCACAGCCAGAAACCTTGGCCCCGGATCCGCGGCGATCGCCCGGGTGCGCCTCATTGCCGCGGCCTCGGAACTTCTCCGGTCAGCATCTGCAGGTAATCGATCTCCTGGCTTATCTCAGGCTCGGCAACGCGATCGAGGAACTGGCGGACCCGTGGGTGAGTGCTGGCCTGCAGCTCCGCGGTGGTGCCGACGGCGACGATACGCCCTTTGTCCAGCAGCACCATGCGGTCGGCGATCAAAAACGCGCTGGCCAACTCGTGCGTGACCACGATGATGGTGATGCCGAACGCCTCCTTCAGTTTGAGCAGCAACTGATCAATACCCGCCGCGATGATGGGATCAAGCCCCGCGGATGGCTCGTCGAAGAACAGAATTTCCGGGTCCATGGCCATGGCGCGGGCAACCGCGGCGCGTTTTTTCATGCCGCCGCTCAACTGGGCCGGCATGTAGTCTTCGTACCCGTTTAAACCGACTTCGTTGAGCTTCAAACGCACCATGATCTCGATGGTCGCCGGGTCGAGCTGGGTGTGTTCGAGCAGCGGCAGGGCAACATTTTCGCCAACACTCATGGAGCCGAACAGCGCGCCGCTCTGAAACGATATGCCGATGTGCTGGCGGAGCTCCCGCCACTCTTGGTCCGTCATCGCACAGAGATTCCTACCGCGCAGAATGACATCACCGCTGGTCGGCCTTTCCAGCCCAACCAAAGTGCGCAGCAGCGTGCTCTTGCCCGAACCGGAGCCGCCCAGAATGACCACCGTTTCGCCAGCGAGGACGTCGAAAGAAATTCCATGAAGAATTTCGCGCTGGCCGTAGGAGACATGCAGGTTCCGAATGGAGACGACCGGCGCCTGCGCCGATCCGAGTGTGTCCGCTGAGTTCAGTTCATCCATCGCGCGTCAGCCGATTCCGAGATAAAACATCGTGGTAAAAACCAGATCTACCATGATCACCAGGAAAATCGATTTCACCACCGCCGAAGTGGTGGAACGCCCCACCTCTTCCGCCCCCAGGCCGGTGCGCAGTCCTTCCTGGCAGCCTACCGTGGTAATGACCAGGCCGAACATAAGGCTCTTGATCAAGCCGGTCAGGATGTCGCGCAGCACCAGCGCGTTCAGCGTCGCGACCACATAAGTTTTAAACGTAAAGTCCGCAGCAGCTATACCGAAAACAGCGCCGCCAACCACTCCCATGAAATCGGCCCAGATGGTCAGACAAGGCATCATGAGCAGCATGGAAAGAAGCTTCGGCGCGACCAGAAAACGCACCGGGTCGAGCGCCATGGTCTCGAGCGCATCAATCTCTTCATTCACTTTCATGGTGCCGAGCTCGGCGGCGAACGAAGAGCCGGAACGCCCGATGACCAGAATCGCGGTGATGAGCGGACCCAGTTCGCGGGAGACGGAAATGGCGACGGCGTCGGCGACGAACTGCATGGCGCCGAACTTTCTCAGTTCGTATGCCGATTGCAGGGCGAGAATGGTGCCGATAAAAAAAGTAATCAGCGAAAGGATAGGCAGCGAACCGATGCCCACGACCATGGCCTGGTGCATGGCGCGGCCGTAGGCGAGCCGGCGCCGCTCAAGAATATCCAGTACCACGGCGCGGGCGGCGGAGGCGCCGAGTTTCGCGAGTCCGCCAACGTAAGCCAATCCGTCGAGAGTGGCGGCCCCGATGTTTTCAGTGAATGGCATCTTGGGCTGTGCCGGAAAGCTCCGGGGGATTATGCACTCTCACCGGTGCCATCGCCAGCAGAGAGCGTGAACTTGTCCGCGGCCGGAGGCAATGCCGCGAGCGCTTCTTCTTCGGTGCCATGAACTTCAAAAACCCGCAGCAGGTGCGTGAGCTCCAGGACCGTGATCGCCGGCTTGGAAAGGCCGTACAGCAGAAAACGCGAGCCCAGGTCGCGGGCGATTTTCAGCCCTTCCACGAGAGAGGCGATTCCGGAGCTGTCCACGTATTTAACGCCGGTCATGTTAACGAACAGCTGAGGAACCCGCTGGTCCCTCAAGAGCGCCATCAAAGCTTTACGGACCTCCGGCGAGTTGAACAGGGTGATGTCGCCGCGCAGGTCGAGAATGGTGACTTCGCCCTGTTGGCGGGTCGAGAGCTTAATTGGAGGACCAGGGGCCACCGACACCTTTTTTGCCAGAGAATCAGTTGCGATGCAAGGACGGAACAGAGTCATTCTGGCCCGAGGCGGAGCCGGATGCAAGCGTTCTCCCCTGGGGATCTGCCGCCTCAATGTTCATTCCAAAAGGGTTACGTCGATCTGTGAGGCAGATTGCATGAGCTTGCTGGCGTGGCCAGGTAAGGAGAAAAGAGGGGGGGTTCCGGGCGCGAGAAGCGCAGGGCTTGGTGCCCCAGGACGAAAGCGACGGCCGGAACGTCTTTTGTTCGATAGAGTCAGCATCTCGCACACAGAATCCGTCGCTCCAAGGGCACGGGAGGGGAACGCCGTCGAATGGGGAATCGAGTCTAGATTCCCCGCGAGTTCCACGGCAGCCTTGACGGCGAGGTCGCAAAGAGTCCAAAAGACGAGCGCTTTGCGGGGACGTTCTGGGCCACGGCCCAGGCGGCTGCGCCGAAGATCCAGGAAATGAAGAAGGCGGTGATGTTGAGGCGCGTATGCGCTGTGAGGAACGCGGCGGCCCAGACCAGAAACGTGTAAATCATGATTTGCGTGGCCTCGGCGTAGGCGGCGATGCGCCGGAGCACATTGAACAAAACACCGAGACCGCTTGCGATTTGACCGGCCCCGGTGAGGACTGCCCAGCCTTTGCGAAAGGGGAGCCAAGCAGGCACGAAGCTCGCCGTGGTTCCGAGATACACCAGATGGGACAGTCCGATGGGAATGATCGAAACCGCAAAAAGGGAGCGGGCGGCGCGCATGCCCCGCTCACCCGCGAGCAATCCCAGCGGCGATCTTTCCGCGACCTGAGCGAGCGACGCAAAAAGCGTCCAGCCGCCCGAGAGAAATAGCGTGAGTTCGCCGAGGCCGAGCCAGGACGCTTCCGTTCCCGGGGCGGCGATGACCTCCGGGAGTTTGAGGCAGGCCCACAGTATCAAATAGGGGAACAGAATGCGCACCGACCAGGATCGCGTACGTGGAACGATGAGCCCAACCGCCAGAGCAAGCATGAGCACGCCGGAAGCGTAGGCGGCGGAGCGAGTGGGGACCCACGCCGGAACGGGCTGCCAAACCAGCGCGAAGTCGCCGTAATATAAAGCCAGAAGGCCCAGTCCAAGCAAGCCGAACGCAAACAAAATCACAGCCGGTTGTTGGTTTTTGGTCATTTTTGAGTCCGCGATGAAACAGGTTTCGCCTGCGATGCCTTTTCTGAATGCGGTTACCTCGATTTGGCTGCCGAGGCGTCGTAGACCACCTTGCCGCGGAGCAGCGTGAGCTCGCAGTGCAAATCTTTGATCGCGTCGGTCGGGATGGCGTACGGGTCGCGGTCCCAAACGGCGATGTCGGCATCCTTGCCGGGTTCGAGGGAGCCGATGCGGTCTTCGAGAAAAAGCTGGTGTGCGGCCCAGATGGTGTAGGACTTGAGCGCGGTGTGAATGTCCACCGATTCGGCCGTGCCGAAGGGCCGCGCTCCGCCGGAGGTTTGGCGAGCGATGGAAGCCCACAGGCCGTAGCGCGCGGGGAACGGGGTGACGAAATAATCGGAGCCGCCGGCCCACAAGACTCCTTTTTGCGTATAGGTCTGGTAGGGCATGAGGCGCTGCTCGCGCTTTGTGCCGAATGACGCGTGGTAGATATCGCCGATCCACCACAGGAAGGGAGCTTGCGTCTCGGGATAGCCGGAGTCGTAGTCGCGCTCGAGGCGGGCCATGGTCGCGATGGCGTGGTCGGTCGGAATGTTGCAGTGGATGATGCCGTGGCGAAGGTGCTTGGTGGGAGTATCACCGAGCAAGAGGGCGTAGGTGTCCACCACCCAGTCTATGGCGCGGTCGCCGACGGCGTGCGTGCTGACGTGCACGCCTGCGTTGTGAAAGAGTTTGACCATTTCGCGATAAGTGGCCGGATCGATGTTGGGATAGCCGGTGTTCGGCTGGCCGTCCGCGGTGGTGTCGGGCTTTCCATCTTTGAACCAGGGGTCGTAGACCCAGGCCGTGCGGCCGCCGCCGCTGCCGTCCATGAAAAGTTTGACCCCGCCGGCGAGGAGCATGCCATCGCCCAAGGATTGCGGGGGCTTCGGTTCGGATTTCAAGCGCGCCAGTGTTTCGCGGGCCGAATCCATATCCCGGCCGCCGTAGAACAGCGCGAAAATGCGAACGGTGGATTTGTTCTGGTCAAGAAGTTCGCGGTAGAGATCCCAGCGAATTCCTTCCGTCCCGGGATCCTTGGCGGCAGTCATACCCTCGGCGTTGAAGTCCGCCATCATTTTCAGCAGGCCGTTACGCTGCTGTTCCCGCGTGTAATCGGGGATCAGCTTGCGGACCGGCTGCATGGCGGTTTCTTTGAGGACACCGGTCGGAGTGCCGTCGGGAGAACGATCGATGGTGCCGGCCTCCGGATCCTTGGTATCGCGGGAGATGTTCGCAAGGCGAAGCGCCGCGGAGTTCGCTACGCCGTAATGGCCGGTGGTGTGCGTGAGCCAAACCGGGTTGTTCGGGGAGACTTTGTCCAGGTCGGCGGCGGTGATGTAGCGCCGCTCGGAGAGTTTGCCTTCGTCCCAGCCAGCGCCCTGAACCCATTCGCCGGGTTTGGCGGAGGCGACTTTTTTACGGACCAGCTCGACGGCTTCGGCGACAGATTTGACGGCAGCAAGATTGACGGCATAAAGCTCATCGCTGGCGTCGAAGTGGCAATGGGTGTCGATGAGGCCGGGAGTGGCGGTGCGGCCGTGGAGATCGATGACGCGGACGTTTTGCGAAGCGAGCTTGCGGATCTGCTGGTTGGTGCCGACGGCGACGATCTTGCCGTCGTGAATGGCGACTGCCTGCGCCAGCGAGTCCCGCTCATCCACGGTGATGATCTTGCCGTTGACCAGAATGAGGTCCGGGCTGGGCGGCGATGAGACTTGCGCAAAACCGAACCAACCGGCCAACAGCACACCCAAGCCGCCAAGGGCGACCACGCGCAGCAGGGGCTGAAGGACCGGGGGCATCTTGCAAAAGGGAATTCAGGCTTCGCCGCCTTCATCTCCTTCCGCCAGCATGCAGGAATGCCATTGATCGTCTTCCGCATGGATGTCGCAGAACCACTGATCGCATTTCGCGCAGTGCACGGTTGCTGCAAGGTTGCACGGTTCGTCCGTCGGGGAGACTCCCTGACAGATCCGGTCCGAGCCGGTTTCCTGCTCTTCTAAGTTCATGGCCAGACTTTCCGCGGCTTGGCGGGGTGATTCTACAACAGCTCGTGCGCTACAGCGCAGAAACCATGTGCGCAACGGCATCGGAGAAGTCGACGCGGCCGTCGAGGTAGGGCTGCCAGTATTGGGTGAGGACGCGCAGGTAGTTCTCCCAGCCGCGTTTATAAAGGCCTTCGCGAACCGCGTAGGGAACGTATCCGGAAGAGGGCGAAACGGCCGAAGAGGAGCCGGATGCATCTCCGCTGGCCGAGGGCGAGAGCAGCGGAGACGAAGTGCTGCTCAAGGCCAGCGGGCGAATCACTTCGCCGGTAGTGTAGAAAAGCAGGGCGTGCCAGAGATCGCGCGGAATGGGTTTGTCGCGCTGGCGGCATTCGCGAAAAATGGCATCCTGCACGACATCGGCGATGCCGTGGGAAGCCTCATGGAAAAGGACCTCGAATGCTTCGGCGCCCTGGTTGCGAGCGTCGGTAGCGGAGACCGTCACGCGAAGGGGATCCTGCGTTGTATATGCGCCGGTCGAACTTGCGAACCAGGTGACGTCAACGCGAATCCGCTCCCTAGGCCACGGCGTTTGATAGATCTCTGCGAGGCGGTGGGAAAGGTCGAGACCGCTGCGGCGGACGAGCGGAGCGACGGCGGTAATCCAGCGCCGGTTCGACCGATCATGCTCCGCCCAGAGATGAGCGCGATAGACGGGCGCGGCCGACTCCAGTGTTTGCGTGAGCTGGGCCGGCAGGCCGGCATCGCAGCTTTTTTTCCTGGCGCCCGTCAGATCTTCGCAGGTTTCAAAGTCGCCCAGCTGATTCTTGATGAGAATCATTTCGAGACTGACCGCCAGGTCTTTGTCGGCGTAGGCCTTTGCGTAGAAGGTGAGAGCTGCGTTCCACGCGCGCGCTTCGGCGGCGGACAGATTGCTCATTCCCGCGGCAGTGGTAACCGCATTGGCCCCGGTCGCGGAAGATCGCTGCAGACGAGCCTGGCGATAGAGCGTGTGGTGCAGATTGAGCCAGAATCCGCTGTGAAATTCAAAAACCGGAAGAGGGATGGTGGGCGGCTCGTCTTGCGCCCCTAGAGGCGGGGCCAGTGCGGCGAGCAGGCCTGCGCAAAACAGGAGAATGGGCGCAATCCGGCAAATGGGCGATGAAGCCATGCGCATGAGATGAGGAATGATGGTAGCGCCAACGGCCAGAGGCGGCAAATTACATCGCAAAGCGGATAGCCCGGGGCCGCAGCCTACTCCGAAAGCCAGCGGCCCAGAATCGCCAGCTGGTCGGACGATATGCTTTCATCGAAGCGAACGCCCATACCGAGACGCGGGCTGACGTAGACCACGCGGGCCAAAAGGTCGAGCTCTTCGCCATTGTGTGTGAGCTTCACGCGGACTTCCGTACCGGTGGGAGTTGGGTTCAAGGTGTCGACATAGCAGCCGGTGAGGCTCAGGTCGCTGGTGCGCGCGGACAGACGCGCTCCGGATTGTGTTTCGACCACCTCGACGGCAAGAATCAGGGGAACGCGCTTGCAGTCCCGACGATCGTTCATGGGCGCCTGGCATTCGAATCTCCTGGCTGCCTGAGATTCGGAAGTGAATTTCGCGGGGTGAGCCGCGGGGAGAGACGACCTGTAACGTATTCTGGAAAGAGAAGCCTCAAAATACAAGAAGGATTACGTATATGGTTCTCAGCCGTAAAGCGGGCTAGTCGACGGCCGGATCAAGAGAATGTCCCACGGCGCCGCGATGGTCGGCTGCGTGATACTTGCCCTTACTGTCGCGGAAAAACGAAAGGCGGCCCGTGCGGCCATAGATGGCGGGCGTGGCAGAAAGTTGGTATTGCGCCGGCGCGCCGAGGTCGCTGGCCCCCACAATCACCATGCGGAAGCGGTAGCCGTTATGCTCTCCAGTTGCGAGCACTGGGTCGAGCAGACCGGCGGAGTCTGGGGAGGGCTTCGCGCCACGGCCGAGCTTCGCGAGTGAGTCCGGAAGGCGGGAGTAGGTCGTGCGATAGGCCTCGACGGCGGCCGATAAGCTCTTCAGATCGGTCAGAGCTTGCTGTTCGTTGCCGCCGATAGTGGATTGGTCCCACTCGACTTCGAGGGAAGGAAGGTCGAGAAATAGCATCCCGACCGAAACGATCTTCCACGCGGAGTTTTCGCGCACCAGGCCCATAAGGATATGGTGCGGTTCGCCCATGGGTAGGCTGGGGTCGGAAGCATCGCGTATGTCGACCGGCAGGAGCGCCAGGTTGTCGCGCAGATCGGCTCCGCCAAGCTGGATGTCCGCGGCGCCATCCCCGGTCGTGCAGCGCAGGGAAGGCCTACCGGAATTCGCGGAGAGAACGGGTTTGCCCGCGCCGTCGAGAAGAACGAAGCGTTTCATGAGTTCCACCCGAGCCGCCGGCGTTAGCCGTGAAAAAGACTCTGCGTTGCGGGCGGTGAGGAACTCTGTAAAGCGGGTTTCGTCGTGAGCGCAGGCTGCTGCAAGCAGATCGCGCAGGGCGGCAGAGGGAGCGTCGGGCGAGGCTGCAGCGGCTCCGGTCGGTCGCGAGCCGGATTCCTGGGCCTGCGCGGCGCCCGCGCAGGCGGCGGAGAGGCACAACAGGGACGATAGGGAAATCGCGCGCAAACTCATCGTGGTTCTTGTTGGTGAGCGGCTGCGGCCAGGATCTGCGGCAAGTGCATGGAAAACTTGGAACGGGGCATGACTTCATCGAAACCCGCCAACCGCGCTTTCGCCGCCAGCTCGGTTTCTACGTGCGAAAGAAAGCCCACGACGCGGAGATTCGGCTGCACGGCCCGCAGGCGCTGGACGGCTTCGAGAGGGGAAGACCTTGCGTTGAGATCGACGATAACCAGAGCCGGCAGCGGATCCAGAAGCTGCAGCAGAGACTCCGCATTGCCGGCGACTTTCGCCTCGAGACCGAGGTGCTTGGCGGTTTCGGCCAATTTCATTTGAAAGAAAAGATCGTCTATGTAAGCTACGACGCGCGCCATAGTTAAAAATTCTCCAGTGCAACGAATAAGGAAATAGATGCGGAAAGAGCGGGTGCCGATGCCACGCTGGGCGCGAAGCCGGCGGAGGCGGTCTAGTGGCCGGATCCTGGACCGTGCGCGCCCACCGTTTCGTCCGGTACATCGCCACTGCGGCCTTTGACTCGATCGTAGACGGAAACCTGGCTGACCGAACCGATGGCTTCGTTGTAGAAAGTCGGGACGCCCAAGGCGGTGCGGAGCTCCTCGTTGAACCTGCGCAAATTCTGCAAGTGTGAAGCCAGGGCCGGCAACTTGATGCCTTCATCGGTCAGCAGGAATTTCTGGTAGCCGGCATCCCATAGGCGCGCGAACTGTCCCTTCACCATAATGGTCGGCAGGATGGTGAGCTGATAACGGGAATCGGTGCCCTGGCGAAACTCTGCGCCACAACCGTACTTTTCGACGCGCACGACGCCGCGCGTGCTCCCTACGGAAAATCCGAGGGCGGCCAGGCCTTCCAGTGCCTTGGGATCAAAGCGTTGTTCGACATTCCACATGGTGCAACAAGGTTAAAGAATGACGCGGCGTCTGTAAAGGTGGCCCGCTTTTGCCGACGTCGGTTGTATTCTTCTGGGTACGATTTTCGAATTCGCAACGGAGTTTCGCAATGAAGCACATTTTCCTGTGGCTGGTGCTGGTCGGTTTTACCTCCGTGAGCGCGGGCGGCGCGGATGTTCCGCCGCGATGGAGCGAGGAGCAGGCTAGTGCGTGGTATGCGAAGCAGGGCTGGCTGGTGGGAAGCAACTATCTGCCGGCCACGGCTTCGAATGAACTGGAGATGTGGCAGGCTACGACGTTCGATCCGAAACGCATCGATTTGGAGCTCGGCTGGGCCGAATCCATTGGCCTGAATACCATGCGCGTGTTCCTGCACGATTTGGTTTGGCAGCAGGACGCCAAGGGATTTACCGAGCGGATCGACCGATTTCTGAAGATTGCCAAGAAACATCGCATCAAGCCGGTGTTTGTGCTGTTCGACTCCTGCTGGGATCCTGCTCCACGGCTGGGTCCGCAATTGCCGCCGCGGCCCGGCATTCACAATTCGCGCTGGGTGCAGAGTCCGGGCGCGGACGCGCTCGAGGATCCGGCGCAGTATCCGCGCCTGGAAGCTTACGTAAAAGGCGTCGTGCGGGCGTTCGCCAGAGACGATCGCGTACTGGCGTGGGATGTCTGGAACGAACCAGACAACACCAACGGCGGGTCCTACCATTCGCAGGAGCCGGCGGACAAAGTCGAGCGTGTCGAAACGCTGCTGCCGCAAGTCTTTCGCTGGGCCCGCGAAGCGGGTTCGACGCAGCCGCTGACCAGCGGCGTGTGGAAAGGCGACTGGTCCCTGCCGGAAAAGCTGAGCCCGACAGAGAAGATTCAACTTGAGAACTCAGATGTGGTCTCGTTCCACAACTACGACCAGCCGGAAGAATTCGAGAAGCGCGTAAAATGGCTGCAGGCGTTTCGCCGGCCGCTGATTTGTACCGAGTACATGGCGCGCGGCAACGGCAGTACCTTTGCAGGAACACTGCCGGTCGCCAAGCGCGAGCACGTAGGGGCGATCAACTGGGGGCTGGTGGCGGGAAAGGCGCAAACCTTCCTGCCCTGGGATTCTTGGGAACACCCTTACACCGACCGCGAGCCGGCCGTGTGGTTCCACGAGATCTTTCGAGGGAACGGCGAGCCTTACAGGAAAGACGAGACCGACCTGATTCGCCAGCTGACGAAAAACTAGCAGCTCCCGAACCGGACCAGCGCGCGCGCCCGAGCGGTTTATCTTTCCCACCGCGCGAAGCATCGAAATAGGAGTAAACTGGTCGGATATTTTTGGCCACTTAGGACGTCCAATAACGTCTAGAGGATTTTCGATTGGCTCAGAGGCATCAAGTCGGCGCGGCGCTGTCTCTGCAAGGCGTCGGCCAGAGCCTGCTCGAACGCATTGGAAACACACCGCTTATCCGCATCGAACGGGTGGCCGCCGAACGGCCAACGGTTGCCATTTTTGCCAAGGCCGAATGGTTCAATCCAGGCGGATCGGTCAAGGATCGCCCCGCTTTAGCCATGATACAGGCGGGATTGCGAAGCGGATCGCTGCGCCCGGGTAAGACCCTTCTCGATGCCACCAGCGGCAACACGGGCATCGCTTACGCCATGATCGGTGCGGCTCTTGGCTATCCCGTGAAACTGTTCTTGCCGCACAGCGCCTCGGAAGAGCGCAAACGAATTCTTGACGCCTATGGCGCCGAATTAGTGATGACCCCCGGGGATGAAGGAACCGACGGTGCCATCAGGCGAGTGCGCGAACTGGCGGCAGCCGAGCCGGGGAAATATTTCTATCCCGACCAGTACGGCAATCCGGCGAACTGGCAAGCGCACTACCACGGCACGGCAAACGAGATCTGGGAACAGACGGGCGGGCGCATTACCCATTTCGTAGCCGCTCTCGGAACCAGCGGGACGTTCGTGGGCGCTACGCGGCGATTGAAGGAACTCAAACCGGAGGTGCGTTGCATCAGCTTGCAGCCCGACGGCCCGTGGAACGGCCTTGAGGGCTGGAAGCATATGCCGACGGCTCTGCGGCCCGCGATTTACGATGACACGCTCGCTGACGACAACCTGGAGGTTTCGACCGAGGAATCCTACCGCATGGTAAAGCGCCTGGCTCGGGAAGAGGGCTTGCTCGTCAGCCCCAGCGCCGCCGCGGCGCTGGTGGGCACTCTTTCAGTCGCCAAGACGCTTCCCGCGGGGCAGTCAGCGGTGATGGTTACGGTTTTCGCCGATTCTGCGGCAAAATATCTGAGCGAACGTTTTTGGGATGAAGACGGGTCCTAGGGCTCCGTGGGGAACCTAGGATCGGGAAAAGAATGGCCGGCGAATTTCAATTGAACATCAGCCGAGAATTGGCAGAGTGCATCGGACGCCACGGAGCGGAGAAGTTTCCGCACGAGTGCTGCGGGGCGCTGCTTGGCCGCGACGAGGCGAGTGACGGCAAAGCCGGAGGAACGCCGTTGCGTGAGGTCCTGGAGCTTTTCCCGCTGGTGAACCGCCGCGACGATTCGCCGCGCAACCGTTTTGCGGTGACCGCCGAGGACGTGCTCGAAGCGGAAAAGGCGGCGCGGAAGCACGGTCTTGACGTGGTCGGCTGGTACCATTCGCATCCCGATCATCCGGCGCGGCCCAGCCAGTTCGATCGCGAGCACGCCTGGCCGTGGTATAGCTACATCATTGTGAGCGTCATGAGCGGCCAGCCGGCGGACATGACGTCGTGGCGGCTGAACGATGACCGCCAGGACTATTCGCCCGAACGGATCGAGATTCGTAACCGCGCGGCGGTTTGAGTCTTGAGGAAAAAGAGACGGAGAAAAACATGGCGGTGAAAGTCATTATCCCAACCCCGTTGCGTGTTTACGCGGGGAAGAAAGACTCCGCCGAGGTTTCGGCGCACACCGTCGGCGAAGCGTTAGGCGGCTTGACCGCGCAGTTTGCCGATTTGCGCAAGCATCTGTTCACAGATGATGGCAAGCTGCGGAGCTTTGTAAATGTCTACCTGAACGACGAGGACATCCGCTACATGGCGAAAGAAGCGACGCCGGTAAAAGACGGCGACGTGGTGAGCATCGTGCCTTCGATCGCCGGGGGCAGCGCATCGGCATAACGCCGGTAGCGCGCGAGGATAAGGCAGGAGATTATGGCTACCAAGACGCAAACGCTAAACGACAAGCCCGCGGCGGCGGGCCTGTCCAAAGAAGAAATCCTTCGTTACAGCCGCCACCTGATCATGCCGGAAGTGGGCATGGAGGGTCAGCTCAAGCTGAAAAACGCGAAAGTGCTGCTGATCGGAACGGGCGGGCTGGGTGCGCCGCTCGGCCTCTATTTGGCCGCGGCCGGCGTCGGCAAGCTCGGACTGGTGGATTTTGACGTGGTGGATTTCACCAACTTGCAGCGCCAGGTCACCTTCGGAACGAGCGATGTCGGGAAACACAAAAGCGAAGCGGCACGCGCCCGGCTGTCCAATCTGAATCCGGACATCGAAATTCAAAGCTTCGAAACACAACTGACCAGCGCGAACGCCCTGGAGTTGTTCAAGGATTTCGACATCATCGCCGACGGTACGGATAACTTCCCGACGCGGTATCTGGTAAACGACGCCTGCATTCTGCTTGGCAAGCCGAATGTTTATGGCTCGATTTTCCGGTTCGAAGGGCAGGTCACGGTCTTCGGCATGCCGGACGGGCCATGCTACCGCTGCTTGTATCCTGAACCGCCCCCGCCGGGGCTGGTTCCGTCGTGCGCGGAAGGCGGAGTACTGGGCGTATTGCCGGGCATCGTCGGCTCGATCCAAGCCATGGAAACCATCAAGCTGATTCTTGGCAGCGGAGACAGCCTGGTCGGGCGGTTGCTGCTGTTTGACGCCCTGGGCATGAAGTTCCGCGAGCTGAAGCTGCGCAAGAATCCGGATTGCCCGATGTGCGGAAGGAACCGAACCATTCAGCAGTTGATCGACTATTACGAATTCTGCGGCGTCCGCGGCGAGGAAGCGCCCGCCCCGGACTTGAACGTGCCCGAAATCACGGCGCGCGAACTGAAGGCACGCCTCGATCGCGGCGACGACCTTTACGTCCTCGATGTGCGCGAACCGCACGAATATCAGATCTGCAACATCAAGGGCCATTTGCTGCCGCTCGGCGAGTTGCCGCGCCGCGTGCATGAACTGGACTCCTCGCGCGAAATCGTCGCGCACTGCCGCAGCGGAAAGCGCTCGGCGGAAGCCGTGGATTTCCTCCGCAAGGCCGGATTCCGTAAAATACACAATCTGAAGGGCGGGATTCTGGCTTGGTCCGATGAAGTGGACCCGAGCGTTGCAAAATACTGAGTAGGAGATTCCGGCTTATCCAACCGCAAAAAGCAATGAGCGTGTTCGATGAAATGCTCGCGCACAACGAAAAATACGCCGAGCGCTTTGACCTCGGCCACCTGCAAACGCCGCCCGTTCGCAAGCTGGTGATTCTCACCTGCATGGATTCCCGCATGGACCTGGAACAGCTGCTCGGCCTGCGCGTCGGCGACGCGCACATGATCCGCAATGCCGGCGGACTTGCTACCGACGACGCCGTCCGCTCGTTGATTCTGTCCACTCATTTGCTCGGCACCCGCTCGATTGCCGTCATTCAGCACACCGAATGCGGGCTCATGTCGATTACCGAGGAAGGGTTCCAGAGGCAGCTTTCCACCTCCACCGGCCAGGACGCATCACATCTGGAGTTTCACGCATTTCGCGACTTGGACCATAACGTGCGCCAGCAGGTGGCGCGGGTCGAACGAGACCCCTTCCTGCCCAAAGAGATCGAGGTGCGGGGCTTTGTGTACGATGTGAGACGCGGCAGCCTGCGCGAAGTCGAACCGCAGTAGCCTCTATCGGAGACGAAATGGCAACGACCAAGATCACCGTCAACAACAACGGATCGATTAAAATTGAAGGCGATTTTGAGATCTGCGACCCCGAAGGACAGCCGTTCGGTTTGGCCGGAAGGACCGTGATCAGCCTCTGCCGCTGCGGCCATTCGGCGAATAAGCCCTTTTGCGACGGCTCGCACAAGACCATCGGCTTTAACGACACGGTCGTAGCTCGCGAACTTCCTGCCCCTAAGCCGAAGCTTTGAAACGGCAACGTTGGCCTAAGTTGAGACAGTCTCACTTTGAGACGGTGCCCCAGAGGCTCCTAGAAACGCGTTCGGCTCGACGTACCTCACTGTAAACAAAAGCCTTACGTCCGCGGCGGTGATGTTTCCGACTCGTTCGTCTGTCTCGCAATGCGACCAAAGGGTACATACACGTCTCTCCCCAAACCAATAAGCTAAACCATTTCAGCGGGTTACGCCGCTCGTCGGTCTGCGAACGAAAGGTCATGAGCGTGCAATCTTCCGGGTTTGCCGGTTTTTACCGGGTATCTGAGGGCTTTCTTGCGACTTTGGACCCGAATCGCCGAGTTTCTCCGCCGCTGGCCTCTGGCAGCGTGGACGCTAGGATTCCTCGTTGCCGCTCTTGTCTTCGTGCCCGCAGTCGTCTATCTGCGCGACCGAAACATCACCGGAAGCTACCAAACCTATCTGTACCTGGAGGTCGGCGGTACGCTGCTGAGCTTCTGCTATGCCGCGAACGCGCTGGTCCGTTTCCGCGGCACGCACGACCGTATCGCGCTGATCCTTTCCTTCGGATTTGTGCTGTCCGGCCTGATCGAAACGGTGGGTTACTTCCATTTCGGCCAGTATTTGCACGCGGGCAGCAACGCCTATTTGCACCTGCCTCTGGGCTGGATGGTGAGCCGCACGCTGCTGGCGGTGCTGCTCCTGGCCGCCCTTGCCGTGGAAACCTATACTCCGACCGCCCGGCAGCCCAGCCGGGAAATCGCGATCGCGCTCCTGGTGGTGGCGATTTGCGCTTACGGAACAAGCGCCGCGTTTCTGGCCGCTCCCTCCGCGCCAAGTTCTCATCCCGCGCGGTTGCTCTCGCGCTCCTGGGATCTCTTGCCGGCCCTGCTGTTTTTCGCTGCGGCCATGGCTTTTCGCTGGAGGCTGCGGCGGGAGGCCAAGTCGGCCTCGGTCTACGACTACTCGCTCTTCCTGGTGGCTTCGCTGAATGTCGGTTGCCACGTCGCCGCCGCTTTTTCGCGTCACCTGCTTGACGGTCCGTTCTTCCTCGCTGAATTGGCAAAAACGACCAGCTACCTGGTTATGCTTTCCGGCGCGCTGCTCGATCAAGCCCGGCTTTTCGACCAAGTCAGGACGCTTGCGGTCAGCGACCCGCTCACGGGTCTTGCCAACTACCGCCGCCTGCTCAGCGTCATCGAAGCGGAACTCGATCGTTCGCGCCGCACGCAGCGCCCCTTCAGCGTCGTCCTTTTCGACATGGACGGTCTCAAGCAGATCAACGACCGCTATGGACATCTCACGGGCAGCCGGGCTCTCGTGCGCCTGGGGAAGGTTCTCCGCAATCACTGCCGCGCCATTGATACCGCGGCCCGCTACGGCGGCGACGAATTCGCCATCGTCTTCCCCGAAGCCGGGTCGGACATCGCCAGCCGCATCGTTGGCCGCATCCACGAAAAAATGGCTTGTGAAGCGGAATCACCGGCGCTTTCGGCAAGCGCCGGCACGGCGACGTTTCCGGAAGACGGCGACACGCCCGAAAAGTTGTTGGCCGCCGCCGACCGTGCCCTTTACCGCATGAAGCATCGCGGCAGCAGTATCCAAAATCTCTCGCGCATCGCTGCGTGCCTTTGAGGACGACCGGATCATGAACTCGCCACGCAGCAACGTCTTCCCCTTCCACCGCACCGAGCGCCGCATCCCCATGGAGATCGGCGTGTATCTCGAGGGCAACCGGCAGGTGCCGGGCGCCGAGTCCACATTTACGGAAAACGTCAGCGAACGGGGCGCGCGCGTCATGAGCGTGCGCAGGTGGGAGCCCAATGACCGGCTCACCTTTACTTCGCGCTCCGGAGAGTTTCGTTCCTCGGCCCGAGTGGCTTACTGCCAGTCGATGCAAGGCGACGGTTTTGCCATTGGCGTGGAGTTCCTCGAGCCGCGTGGACGATGGGTTGTTCAAAACGCTAGTTAGCTAGGCCGAACGGCAAGGCGGAAAGGGAGGGGAACAGACGGAACTCGTGGAAACGGATACTAAGCGCAACTGAAGCGTCGTGTGGACTGAGAAGGAGCCCATCCGGCGCTTCGGTCTTTTAAGAAGCAGATCCTAACCGTGCTACAAATCGCCGATTTTCAAGCTCATCTCCGCACCCTTCCAGACCTTTTCGAATTCCCTTCGCACCCACTCATTATCCAGATGCTGTGCAGCGAGACTTTCCTCTAATCCAAACAGAGACCGCGGGTTACGCGGATTTCTTCGCAGATCATCGCGGAAAACTTCTTCCGCTTGCTTGGCTTGGCCGCTCCCTAGCAATGCCGCTCCGAGCGATTCGCGCACCGGATAGTACCAGTCTGGCGGTTCGGTGTAGTTCAGCTTGTCCTGCGCCTCCGCCGCAGCGCGCCAGTGCTTGATCGCTGTTTCCGTGTCGCCCTTTCCGGAATCGAGCTTGGCCGCGGCAACCTCGTTCATCACAGCGAGCATGGCTTGGTTCGGATTCATTTGGCCAATAGGCTTTTCATCTGCGAGCGCCGCGGCTTCCTGGGTGTACAGCGAGTGCTCCGCATCCGCCTTGGCAGCCTGCCGTCGGGCGGCGTAGGCCAGCGTGCGCGAGTAGCGCCACATCAGATGAGGCACTTTTCTGTTCGCGGGAGGCTCCGGGCGGGCCAGAATCTCTTGCCACCTGGCAAAGCGCAGATCCACCCAGATCGGCGTCCACAGGAAGGATTCGAGCATCGGCATACTATCGGCGTGCGGCAGCAAGCGCCTTTCCATCGCGTCCGCCGCTTTCCTGGCGTCCGTATAGCGGCCCTCCATCGCCGCTGCAAAGGCCAGAAAGTGCTCGTTGTGGCTGTGATACATCAAGTCGTAGAGGCTTCCGCCCCGCTCTGCCTCCTCTGCATAGCTACGGTCGGCTGCAATCGCTTTGACATTGCTTTGCGCCGCGTCGGAAAAATACCCAACGCGTGAGTAGATATGCGAAGGCATGTGCACCAGGTGTCCGGCCTTGGGAACCAAATCTTCGAGTCGCGCCGCGCTCGGCAGCGCGCGCTGCGGGGAGGGAGAGGCTTCAACCGCGTGGATGTAGTAGTGATTGGCCCCGGCGTGCGTCGGATCACGCTCGAGAACGCTTTCGAGCACGCGGACGATCTCCTCGGTGTTTTCGCCAGGCCTACCGTCCAGGCTCCACAGCTTCCAGGGATTCAAGTTCATCAGGCTTTCGGCGAAAAGCGTTGCGGCGTCAAGGTCGTCGGGGTAGTTCTTCGCCAGCTCCCGCATCTGGGCGGCGTAGTCCCGCGCCAGCTTCTTGTAGTCCGGGCTGGTTTCGCTTGAATAATGAGCTGCGAGGGCGTTGACGTAGTCCTGCTCGATGCGCGGCGCACTCCCTGCCAGCTTGCGCGCCGTCTCGATGGCCGCGAACGCTTTCTTTTCACGTTCCGCGTCGACATCGAGGTTGTAGTTCGGCCCCACCGCCAACGCGATTCCCCACCAAGGCATCGGAGAGGTCGGGTCGAGTTGTCCCGCCCTTTCAAAAGCCCGCGCCGCTTCCTCGTGATTGAAGCCGTAGATCAGCGTTATTCCTTGATCGAAATATTCCTGCGCCTCCCTGCTTTCGGTGTGGATCGGATGGTGCTGCCGGCCGACCGCGGTCAAGTTGAGATCGGCGGTCTTTCCGGGCCGAGGGCTGCCGTGTTGCGCGAAAAGCAACTCGCTCCACGCGAAACACAGCAATAGAAAACGGACGAGCTTAGGCATGGGTTGTCTCCGTCTTGAGGCCGGTGGTCTAACTTTCCACGAGCGAGGACGGGGAGGCAAGCTTTTTTGCTTTCCCGGATCGCGCCGGGCGCCCTTTTTAAGCGCAAACTTCTCGATAGAGGCGCAGCGTCTCTTCCACCATGCGGTCGACCGAAAAAGTCGTTGCGATTCTCGAGCGGCCTTGCGCGCCGATCGAGGCGGCCAAACCGGCGTCGGACAGAACCCTTCGCAGCGCTTCGGCCAGAGCCTCCGGGTTTCGCGGCTCGACCTGCAAGCCGCTCTTGCCGTCTTCGACGATTTCACCCAATGCGCACCCGAAATAGGTCACCGAAGGCACGCCGTACGCCATGGCCGCGAGCAGGGAAGTGCCGAGACCTTCAAACAGCGCCGGAAACGCGAACAGGTCGATCGCGCGATAGAAAGCCTCCACATCCTTGACGAAGCCCGCGAAAATCACGAAGTCCTCGAGCTTGAATTCCCGCGCCAGCTCCTGCAAGCGGGCCCGGTCCGGCCCTTCTCCGGCAAGCAGCAGCTTGAGGTTCGGAAAATCGGCGTGCAACCGGGCTAGGGCTCGAATCAGCCACTCTTGGCCCTTATCCTCGAGCAGCACTCCCGCGCATCCAAGCAAGCGCTCTTGTTCTCTCACTCCCCAGCGGTTCCGGTCGGCACTGCGCACTGCGGCAGCAGGCAGCGGCGGAATCTCCACGCCTTCGTAGATCACCGTCAGTTTCTTCTCCGGCGCGCCCGAAGCGGCCGCTTGTTCCGCCACCCAATGGGAATTGGCAATAATCCGCGCGGCAGCGCGAAAGCGTGCGCGGGAGAAATAGCTTTTTCCTAATGGAAACCCCACTCGCCTTGAGATCAGCAGCGGCGCGCGCCGGTGCGCTAAGGCCAGCCAGGCCGCGCTCAGTGCACGCGATTCATTCACATGCACCGCGTCAAACCGCCCGTCCCTCGTCAATGCGCGCACTTTGCCCGCCGCCAGCAGGGAGCGCCGCGAGGTGTAGTGAACGCAAAATCCCGCCTTCTCGGCGCGATGTCCGAGCGAAGACCCCTTTGCCGCCAGCAACTCGGCGGCGTGCCCTCGCTCGTACAAACCCTTGAGCAGCAGTAGGAACTGGTTCTGACCGCCGCGCCACTCGCGCTCAAGGTCCACCAGCAGCGGAATCATCTTGTCGGTCAACTCGGCTTTCTCTCCGCCGCCAACAGTTGACCTAGCTTCGCATACTTCAGCCGCACCGTCTTCGCCGCCATTCGAGCAATCAGAATTCCCCGGTAACCGTCCAAAAATCCCAAGCGAATAATGTAGGTGTGAAAGAAGCTCCACGGTGTAGCGAACCACAGTGCTCCGCGCCAGCTCCGCCGCCCGTACTCGTACATCTGCCTAGCGGCCAGCGTCGAGTACCTCTCCACGTTCGCTTCGTGCTCCGCGAACTCGTGAATCGTGTAGTGCAGCAGGTCCCCCGCCAGCCTGCCGCACCTTCCCTGGTGTTCGAGCGACTCGTGCAGAGACCCTGCGAAGCGCACCGCTTCCTTGCGATACAGCCTCTTTTTGAAGTCCGGGTACCATCCCGAATGCCGGATCCACTCGCCCAAATACCAAGTTCTCCGCGCCATTTCATAAACCGCAAACTGCGGCGGGCGTTTCTTCCAGTCGAGCAAAGCCGTTTGCAGCTCGCTGGTCAGAACCTCATCCGCGTCCACCGACAAGATCCAGTCCGCGCTGGCCAGGGTCGCGGCGTAGTTTCTCTGTTCCGCGTATTGTGTCCACTTGCGAAACTCGAATCGCGCGCCGAATTCCCGCGCAATATCCTCCGTGCGGTCCGTGCTGCCGGAATCCACCACCACCACTTCGTCCACCACGGCGCGCAGCGAGTCGAGCGATCGCCGCAAATTGCGCTCTTCGTTCAGGGTTATGATGCAGGCGGAAATTCGGTTCATGGCGGGACGCGGCTGGCAGCCAGTATCTCACAGTCCGTCCTGACGAAACCCGGCCCCGCTTGCAGCCGGAGCCGTCGCGGCGCTGTGCTACCATAAATAGTTCCGTAAACACATACAGGAGAGTGCTGTGCCGGAGCATCTTTCGCGCAAGGAACTGAAGCAGGACAAATTTCGCGAGTCCATCGAACACGGCGCCGAAGCCGTCTACTCGCACGGACAAGTCGCAGCCGCAGCGGTGGGGGCAGTGCTCCTGGTGGTCCTGGTCTACGGCGGCTGGAAGTTTTACAACGACCGCCGGACGCTGCAAGCGTCCGCGGGCCTCGATGAGGCCATGAAAATCTACAACGCGCCTCTGCGTACGGGAAACCAGCCGGTCGAAGCCGGCGAGATCACCTACCCGGACATCCAGAAGCGCTCGCAGGATGCTTCGCAGAAATTCGCCGCGGTCGCCGACAGGTATCCGAGCACCAATCCCGGCAGACTCGCGCGCTACTATCTTGCTTTAACCCTCCTGGACCTCGAAAAGCAAAATCAGTCCATCGAAGAATTGAAAAAACTGGTTGGCGGCAGCGACAAGGAACTTTCCGCCATGGCTCAATATCAGCTGGCAACCGTGTACGCGCGTACCGGAAAAACCGACGACGCGGCGAAAGCTTATCGCGCGGTGGCGGATTCCAAATCCGCCCTGGTGCCGCGGCCCTTGGTGTTGCTCGAACTGGCCGATCTGCTGCGCACCAGCAATCCCGGCGAAGCCGCCGCGCTCTACCAGCAGGTGAAAAAGGACTACCCGACCAATTCCGCCGTTTCCGAACGGGCCGACCGGGGCCTGGATTTGCTCGCGCCGAAGTCGTAAGAGCCGGAGCCCGTCGGCACAAGACGGAGCGGATCATCGCCAACCCCTCTCCACTCTCGGCCTTGGCCATGCGCGAAGAATTTTCGCGCGGCCGCCGCTACCCCGAACCGCGCCACCCCTATCGCAGCGAGTTCGCGCGCGACCGGGACCGTATCATCCACGCGCGCGCATTTCGCCGGCTGGAAGCAAAAACGCAGGTTTTCACCACGCGCTATTCGGATCACTTCCGCAACCGCCTCACGCACACCCTGGAAGTCACGCAAATCGCCCGCACGGTTTCGACCGCCCTCGGCCTCAATAGCGAACTGGCGGAAGCGCTGGCACTCGTCCACGATATCGGGCATCCCCCCTTCGGCCACGCGGGCGAGCGCAAGCTTGACGAACTCATGCGCGCCCACGGCGCCGGTTTCAACCACAATCTGCACGCGCTGAGAATCGTCGAGCAGTTCGAGCATCGCTACCTCGAATTCACTGGCCTTAATCTCACTTTCGAAGTGCGCGAGGGCATCATCAAGCATTCCCGCGATTACGGTGCCAGTTCGTTTCCGCAGCTCGCCGAATATCTGCTGGACCTCCGTCCGCCTTTGGAATCCCAGCTTATCGACTGGGTGGACGAAATCGCCTACAACACTGCGGACCTCGACGACGCGCGCGAAGCCGAATTGCTCGATCTCGGCCTGCTTTCTGCTGAAGTCCCCCTTTTTGGCGATGCCTATGATCGCGTAAGTCGCGCCTATCCCGCCGCCAAGGAAAAACTCAAGTTCAGCGAGGCCCTGAAGAACGTCTTGAACGCGCTGGCCTCGGACCTGATCGAGACCACGGCGGCCCGCGCCAGCGCGGCCGGTGTCGCTACCGTCGATGAAATACGCCGCCATCCGCAGCGTCTGGCCGGCTTGAGTGAACCGATCGCCGCGCAAAATGCCCGCCTCAAGCAATTTCTTGTCAAGCACATCTACACTCATCCGTTCATCACCGAAGACCGCGACCACTCCGTCAGCTGCCTCGAGCGCCTGTTCCATCTCTTTTTGGGCAAACGCGATTCCATACCGCCCGATCACGAGCGGCAAGCCCTCACCGTTCCCCGCCACGTCGTCGTGTGCGATTACATCGCCGGCATGACCGACCAGTTTCTGCTCAAGCAGTACCGCGACCACTTCGCCGCCCGGCCCGAAACCTTCTCCTGGCACGGCTAAGCTACTTGCACCGCAGCCGCTCTCAAATTCATCATGGATTGACACATCCGGAGCCTAGGCATGGTCTCTCGCAAGCTTCTGTTTCTGGCGCCGCTCATTTGCTGGTTGGCTGCGGCCGCTTTCGCGCAAATTCCGGGCATCACTCCCGCCGCTCCCGGCTCCGGCACGCCGGCGCAGTCCACCGCCGATCCGCTGGGCCGCGAAACACCCCGCGGCACGGTCATGGGCTTCTTAAGCGCGGCCCAGGACGAAAATTACCGGGTCGCGGTTCAGTATTTTCAGCCCGCCCCCAGCCGCCGTCGCGTCCGAGCGGATGAAGAGCAGGATTTGGCCGCACAGCTTCTCGCGGTCATCAATCAGAAAATTCTCGCTTCTTCCTTGGACTCTCTCAGCCGCGATCCGCAGGGCCGTCTCGACGACGGCCTTCCTCCCAACCAGGAATTGTTGACCGGAGTGCGCGAAGGCTCCGGTTCCTTCTCGATCCAACTGATTCGCGTCGATGACGACCGCGGCGGCAAGATCTGGCTCATCGCGCGCAAATCGCTCGACACCATTCCGGAGATTTCTGACTCGCTGCAGTTTTCCGAGCTTGAGAAGAAGCTGCCCGCCGCCCTGACCAGGAACCACTTTCTGTACATGCCGCTCTGGCAGTGGCTGGCCATTTTGCTCGCGGTGCCGGTCGCCATGGCCATAGGCTGGGCCCTTTCGCTGATTCCCCGCCTGCTTCTTCGCTACTACCGCAAGAGAAACGCCGTCGCAGCTCTGCCGCCGATCCGCCTGTTCCACATCGGACCTGGCACGCTGCTGCTGTCCGCCTTGGTTCACTACATGTTGGTGTTCATGATCGGCGCCTCCATCGTCTATCGTCAGTACTATCGCCGTGTCTTGTGGGTCTTCATGGCCCTGGCCGCGTATTGGCTCATCACGCGCATAACGCAGGACGTTTCCGCGCGCATCATCAGCCGTCTTACCGCCAGCGGCAGAATGGGCGAGCGTTCCGTCGTTTCCCTTGCGCGTCGCTTCCTCGAAGTCCTGGCATTCATCATCATCGGACTGATCGCATTGAGCAGCCTCGGCGTCAACGTGACGGCGGCTCTGGCGGGTCTCGGCATCGGCGGCCTGGCCATCGGTCTCGGCGCGCAAAAGACCTTTGAGAACCTCCTCGGGGGCATCTCCATCCTCACCGACAAGGCTCTGCAGATCGGCGACGCCTGCCGCATCGGCGACCAGCGCGGCACGGTCGAAGACATAGGGCTTCGCTCCACCAAACTGCGCACCGAGGAGCGTACCGTCGTCACCATTCCCAACGGCACTGTCGCCAATGCGGTCCTTGAAAACTTTCGCCAGCGCGACAAGATCCTCTTTCGGCAGACGGTCCGCCTGCGTTACAACCTTGCTCCCGATCACGTCCGCTACGCGCTTCAGGAGCTTCGCCAGACGCTTAAACAGAACAATCGAGTGGAGGATGCATCGTCGCGCGTCCGTCTGCTCCGCTTTGTGGACGCCGGCATGGATGTGGAGATCTACGCGTACCTGCTGGTGCGCGACTATGCGGATTTTCTCGCGCTGCAGGAGGATCTGCTGCTGAACATCGCCGACACTCTTGAACGCACCGGCGCCGGCGTGGCCTTTCCCGCGCCGACCACGTTACTCGCGAAAGAGGTCGCCGTTGATCCGGAGAAGGAGAAAGAGGCCAAGGCCGCGATCGAAAATGCTCGCAAAGCGGGGGCGCTCGGACACCTGCCCCCGCCTTAAGGCGGAGCCAAGGGTTTACTGGCTGTTGTCGAAGGTATTGCAGGCGGCGATCGATCCGCTGTCGAATCCGCGCCGGAACCACTGCGTGCGCTGCGCCGACGACCCGTGCGTGAAGGAATCGGGCGACACATGCCCGGTCGACATCTTCTGCAAGCGATCGTCCCCGACCGCGGACGCCGCTCCCAGCGCGGACTCAACGTCGCCTTGCTCGAGCAAGTTCCTCTGTTGCGTGGAATGGGCCCACACCCCCGCAAGGCAATCCGCCTGCAGTTCCACCTTCACGGAGATTTCATTCTGCATCCGCGGGTTGCTCGCCTGCAGCTGCCGCGCGCGGCTTTCCACGCCTACGATTTTCTGCACGTGATGTCCAATCTCGTGCGCGAGGACGTAGGCCTGCGCAAACTGTCCCGGTGCGCCGAATCTCTGGCTCAACTCGTCGTAAAAACCCAGGTCGATATAGACCTTCTCGTCTCCCGGACAATAGAAGGGCCCGGTCGCGGATTCCGCACCTCCGCATCCGCCCGATTGCGTGTAATTTCTGAACAGGACCAGCTTGGCGTGCCGGTAGGGCTTGCCGGCCTGCTGCGGCAGGATCTGGTCCCAGGTTCTTTGCGTGTCGTCCAGAACGAATGAAATGAATTGCACCAGCGGCCGCTCTTGCTGGTCGCGGGCCGAATCGGGTTGGCTCATCGCGGGCGACGCCGGTCCGCCCCCGTTGCCGAGCAGCGCAAAAAAGTTCTGTTTGAAAACGATGCTCAGCACCAGCAGGATCAGCGCGCCGCCAATTCCCAGGTGCATTCCTCCGAATTGAAAGCCACCGCCTCCGCCGCCCTCATCCCGTCGGTCTTCAACATCCTGGCTGGTTCCGCCCGGCGTCCATTTCATGGCCATCTCCCTGCGGCGCTATGCGGCGAATTGCTACTACTTCCCGATCTCTCGGCTTTCCCCATCTCTCGGCTGCAAAATGCCGGCGGCGCGGCTTGGCTCATTCCGCTGTCTGACGGCCGCCTTGCTTCGAAGGAATTTCTTTCCGACGCCCGGCAGCAGCAGGCTTTTCCTTTAGCGGCCGAGCCCATTGGCGCCCTACGCCTACGGTCGCACTTCCTCCCGCTCGTCTCCCGTCGCGATCTCTCCCGATACCACGACGCTTTCCGGACGCTCCGGCGGCTCGATCCGGATGTCGGTCAGGTCCGAGAGCAGATTGGCCGCCCACCGGAAAACGTTGTGATCCTTTACCGTCGTTCGCATGCGCCGAATGCGGGCCGCTTGCTCGTCGTCCGGCATTTCGAGCGCTCGCAGGATCGCCGCCGCCACCTGCTGCACGTCGTAGGGATTCACCTGCAGCGCATCGGTAAGCTCCAGCGCCGCTCCGGCAAAGGTGCTGAGGATCAGCACACCGTGTTCGTCTTGGCGCGCCGCGATGAATTCCTTCGCAACCAGGTTCATTCCGTCATGCAGTGAGCTCACCATGCACACCGACGCCGCGCGGTAATACCGCTCGATCTCCTGATGCGAATGATGCCGCTTCAGAAAGACGATGGGCTTCCATTTTCCCGATTGAAACCGGGCGTTGATGCGTTCCGCTTCCGCCGTCACTTCGTCCAGGAACTGCTGGTAGCGCGGAATATCGGTGCGGCTCGGCGCGCCGATTTGCGCGAACGAGAAGCGGCGGTGATAGGCCGGGTTCATTTCGACAAATCGCTCGATCCCGCGGAAGCGTTCGAGAATCCCTTTGGTGTAATCCACGCGGTCGACACCCACGCCGAGAAGCGACGCTTCAATCCCCAGTTCCTCGCAGAGCCGGGCCCGCTCTTCTCCGGAGCTGCGGTACTCCACGGGCGGCTTGCCGTTGGGAAATGCGACGCTGATGGGGTACGGCCTTACGCGCGTCACATGGCCCTGACGGTTCACCGCAAATCGGTCCCATTCCGTCAGCGCCTCGAGTGCGCGGTCCACCGTCTCCAGGAAATTGTTGCAATGCGTTTGCGTGTGGAACCCGATCAGGTCCGCTCCGAGCAGTCCGTCCACCAATTCCCTCTGCCACGGACAAATCCCGAACACTTCCGGGTTGGGCCACGGGATATGCCAGAAGATCGCCACCCGCGCATCCGGTCTCGCGTCCTTCACCATTCTCGGCAGCAGCGCAAAGTGGTAGTCCTGCGCCAGAACAATCGGCGTTTCCTGCCCGGCCATCTCCTGCAGCACCGCATCCGCAAACTTGCGATTGGCTTGCTGGTATTGCAGCCAGTCATCCGGCCGGAAAGTGGGCCGGGTGTGCGCGATATGGCAGAGCGGCCACAATCCTTCGTTGGCAAATCCTTCGTAGTAACCCTTGACCTCTTCGCGCGTCAGCCAGACGCGTCGCAGCGTATAGCTCGGCAAGTCGGGGGGCGCGCGCAGATGGTCGCTCTCGTCCACCGTCTCCCGATCCGCACTGCCCGATCCGTGCGCCACCCAGGTTCCATCCGTGGCCTCGAGCACCGGTTCGAGGGCCGTCACCAGGCCGCTCGCCGGCACGAGCACTTCGATTCCTTTTTCACTCTTCACGTGCATGTAGGGCTCGCGATTGGCCACCACGAACAACGGTTTTCCCTTCAATTTGCTTTGCAAGCTGATCCGCAAGCGGTCCGCCGTCCAAACCGAAGCTTGCTTTTCGCGCAGCTGCGCTTCCTCGGCCGCGGCTGCGCGCGCCGCACCCAAATCCCGGGCCAGGTGCTTCACTTCTTTTTGTATCTGTTCGAAAAGCTCTCCCTGGGGCAGGGCCGACTCGGGCGTATCGGTCTCGCCCGCGCGCAGTTTGCGCAGCCATTGTGAAGTTCTCTTTAGCGGATCAAGGAAAGTCCATCGCACCAGCACCAAGGCCAGGCCGGAAACCAGCAAGGTCTCCAGCAGCGCGCTCAGTAGCGCATCGCGCATGGTCAATAGCACGCGCGAGTCGATGAAGCCGGCTTCGTAAATCACCAGGAGCGAACCCGCGGCTTTGCCGTCTCTTTCCAGCGGCAGCGCGTACAGGTACGTCGGCGACTCCGCGATCTGTGTGAATTCGCCGTGGCCGGTATCGCTCGTGAGCGCCTTCTGCGCCGCTTCGGGCATTTGCTTGAAGCTGTTGCCCAGGGTCGAAGTCATCACGCTCAGGTTTCCGCTGGCCTCATAGACCGCGATGCCCTTCATGTGCTCGCGCTGCGCGAAACGGTCCACCACGCGCTGCATGGCCCTCTCGGCGTTGCGTTCGTTCCGTTCAAACAGCGGCTGGATGCTCTCCTGCAGGCTCTCGGCGAGCAGCTCGGCGCGGCGAGACAGGTCGTTCCTTAGATTTTTTCTTTCTTTCCTGACCTGATAGGCGGCAAAAAGCAATGACACCAGTGCCACACTGGTGATCAAAGGCAGAACGAGTTTCAAGGTCGTCCGCAATTTCTATCCTTTGTAAGAGGGGGATACTCTAAGCCCCCTTCGGAGCGCGGGCCGGGTTCTTGGCATCAAGCCGTCGTTCGCTGGCGCGAGTTGCCGTTCATGAGGGATAGGCCGCGGTCCGTCCGCTTGTTTTCAAATCATCGATGACCCAAGCCGCAGCATCGTCCAGGGCTCAGCGCCTGGCAATGCCGCGACCGGCTGCTGTTTACCTCCGTCCTTCCTTGTGGCTCCGCTCCTTCCACAGCGCCGCGGTGAACAGCGCCAGAAACAGCGTCGCCAGCGTGAATCCGATCTGCAGTCTCATTCTCGCCCCCATTCGACTAGCTTTCAAGTTTTATAGCGGCAAGCAGTATGCCGTTTTCCGCCCCACCCTTGGCTCCGAGATACAGTTCTAACACCAGTGATTTGTGACAGATACTGGTAGATTCCTGTAGAAAAGGCCGTCGACAGCAACACGCCGGCACGAAAAAAGTGCACGCACAGGGTCGTCCATACATGGAAACACGAGTTTCGCGCTTGGCCCCGACGGAACCAAGATTTAGAGTTAAAATTGTGCAGGTTTGGTATGGAAGTCACGCAAAAGCAGTTTGCCCGCAAAAAGCCGGACCAGTTGGTGTACTTGGAACTTGGATCCGGCAACGGCGGCATGCTTCTCAGCATTTCCGAGGACGGATTCCGCTTTCGCGCCGTCAGCCCGCTGCGCCCGAACGGGCTCATGCCGTTTGCCTTCTCCTTTGATGGGAACCGCCGTTTGCAAGGAATTGGCGAAGTGGAATGGCTTGAGGACGACGGCAAGAGCGGCGGCATGCGTTTTGTCGAGGTCTCGCCCGATTTTCGCTCGGAGCTCGATCAATGGTTAGCGCTCGATCCGCCGCGCGGCCGATCCGGCCGCGAAGCGACGTCTGCGCCTGCTACACAGCCCGACACCATGGAGAAGATCCGCGAGGAACTGCGCCGCGGCTATCCGCAAGCAGCCCCCAAGGAGTCCGCCGAGAAAGAAGCGCAAGCCGCCTCACCTGCCACTCCTCCCGCAAAAGCAAAAGATGAGCCATCCGCGGAAAAACCCGCTCTAGAATCAGGTCCCGGATCCACTCCTGAATCAGATCCGGGGATTGCCAAGCCGAACGCGGACGTCGCCGAGCCGGCCGAACCCGTTGTTGCCGCTAACCAACTGGAGCCGATAGCGGAGCCAAACCAGGGGCGAGCGGAAGTTCGCGCCTCTTCCGGACCGCAGAAAGCCGAACGCGAGCGGCGAAGCCAGTCGGCTCCGCCGCAGAGCCGTCCGCATGTGGATCGCACGCCGCCGGTCGAACCGCGCCCCCGGCCTTTCTATCCTCCGCCCTTCACGCAGCCTGCCGAGCCGGAAGCGCAGGGCAGTCTGAACCGGGCGAATTCGGCGTTCGGCAAAAAACCGGCCGCTGTGCATTCTCCGGGGTCAGAAAACACCGCGACCCAGTCTGCCTTCCAAGACGCGCAACCTTCAACGCCCGTCGCCCCGGCCGCAGCCCCGTCGCGCGAACCGGCTCACGACTCCGCCGAAGTTTTTAGGCGTCCATTCCGCCAGGAATCGCGGAAGTCGTATTCCGACCGCCCGTACATTCCTCCTCCGGTCGACCCATCCTATGAGGCCGCCTGGGAGCATGCGAGGCTCACGGCGCCGCCCGAGTCGCCGCACCTGAGCCGCGCGGCGGCCGGCTCGATCATTGCTGTGGCATTGGCCGTCATCCTCGGCGCAATGGCGTTCAATTTTCGTCAGGAAATCGGGCAGCTGGTAATCGATCTCGGCCAGAAAATCTCCGGCGAACAACCCGCGGCTGCGCCTTCCGCCTCGCCTAGCCCGGACACCAAGCCGGGATCGCAAACACCGGCTGAGCCCGCTTCAGAATCGCCAGCGAACAGGCCCGACGCGGCAAACCCAGCCACGGCTCCGTCGACGCAACCCTCCAGCAGTCTGAATAGTCCCGCGGATTCGCGCAGCACAAGCGCCGCAACCACGCACAACACTCCTGCGTCCGGTGTGGCGCGTGGTTCGACTCCGGCCACCTCGGCGGGCGGCGGCACGGCGAACCGCACCGCGACCGGTGCCCCGACGGGTTCAGCGGCGGCGAATTCCGCGAGCGGTCCGGAAATCGGAGCCGAGACGGGCAGCGGGCAGGAGGAGTTCAACGCGGCGCGGGAAATGCTGCGCGGCGATCACCGGCACCGGGATTTGACGAAAGCGGTGAACCTCCTCTGGGCCGGGGTTCGCAAAGGCTACGTTCCCGCGGAGGTTACGCTGGCGGATTTGTACCGCCGCGGTGACGGAGTGACCAAGAACTGCGACCAGGCGCAGGTGTTGCTGGTGGCGGCTTCAAAGAAGGGAAGTCCCGAAGCCCGGCAGAAGCTGGAACAAATGGCCGAAGAAGGCTGCAGCGATTAGCTCCTCGCACGGGCAAAACTCTCGCCAGAGGATTCACATGCGGTTCATCCGTACCACGGTTCAGGCGCTCCGCGAAAATCCGGAGCGCTATTTTTCGAAGCGGCGCCGGAGTCGTTTTACTTGCCCTTGCCGAGAACGGCCTTGCGAGTCGCGGTCAGCAGGTGCGACAGGAAGCTCTTCGGCACGTCGCGAATAATGGGATTGACAAGCCAGGCGAAGACAAACGGCACAGTACGGCTGAGCTCGATGGCCTCGACCTGAATGTAGGTGCCGCCGGATCGCTCCTCAATGTGCCACCACGTGCAAAGCTGCCAGAGATAACCGCGCGAGTCGGCGGGCGAAAGTTCACGTTCGTTTCTGGTGCCAAAGTCTTCGACATCGGCGACTCGTGTAGAACACGCGCGAACCTGTGATTGCGTCGGCGCATAGTCGGTGGTGGTCGAGGCGAAATTCACGTTGAACACCGCGATGACGATGCTCTTGTTGTAGAACTGCAAAAAAACGTCGCGGGTATTGCCTTCCTGCGAGACGAGATGCGACTTGCGAACGTCGGGGTAGTAGCTGGTTTTCTGGTTTTCGTAGTCTTCGAGAACGCCTTTGGTTTGTTCGAGCGTCCGGCCGGGAATGAACGCAGCGCCCAGCCAATGGTGAATGAGTCCGCCGGGGACAGCAATCTTCCTTCCGCCATCGAGCGTGTGCAATTGTTCCAGGTAGAACTCGCCGCGGTGAAGCTGCCCTTCGATTTCCCCGCGGCGGTCGGCGGGCAAGCGATCGAAGTAGAGAAACTGCCCGGCCAGGCGATCGGCGTCCATTCTAGCCTCGGTGAGCTTGCGGTAGCGTTCATAGGCGGCCAAGGCTTCGGGGCTGGGCTGACGCGCGAGTACAGCCGGTGGCAGGCATAGGGTGGCAGTGAGGAGGGTGGCGGCAGCGGCGCGAAGGGGTGAGCGTAGCACGGTTTGACCGACCGGACCGATTACCGGAATTGGACGACCACCGGGGCTAGAAAGAATACAACGGACTGGCCCCGGGGTCTGAATTCCAATTTGAAATACGACCTCCCAGGGAAACGGAGAACTAGGTTTGCGCCTTGGGCCAGGCGCGGGTGGCCTCAGGCCGGCCTAGTTTGCGCCCCGCGAGAGTACCGGGTGTGGAGCGTACGCCGGCACGGGGTGGCCTCCTTCGGCACAACCTCGAAATATTCGGTTTATGACTTGTTTTGTGAATTGGTTAACTAGTGAAAGGATTCTGGTTGGGAAACCAACCAGTCGCGGCGACTCTGCCGTTGGCACCGGGAGGCCCGCCGCGTCATGCCAAGTGATTTCTGAATCTCGCGATCACAAGAGGCTTACGTCGCCGGCGCCGACATGCGCGTGCAGCCTGTATTTCCCTGAGCCCGATTTCTTGAACGAGCGGAACAGTCCGCTGCGGGACTCGCCGAACGGCGCCGCTTCCACATCTCCCGCGTTTACCGAGGCGTCGACGTGCGAATACTCGCTGGGGTCGCCCACATGGATAGAAAGGTCGCCCGCGTGGAGTTCGATGTCCTTGTTGCCCGAGATACCTCTGACGGTAACGTCACCGGCGGGAACGCGCAGAAACAAGTCGCAGTTTTTCGGCAGTTGGATGGTGATCCGGAAGTCGTTCCGCGGACCGCCGCTCAGGTGAAATTCCGCTGCCTTCTCGAGAATCGTCAGATGGTGCTTGACGCCTTCACTCTCGTGAGCGTTCTTTCCGCTAACGTCCACCGTGATCTTGCTGTCGTCGGAACCGCTGACGTGGAGTTCGCCCGAACGCACGTAGAGGCGCAAAGGGACTCCAACGGGCAGGCGCGCCTCGAAGTGCGGCTCGCCGACCTTGACGATGACGTTTTTCGAGCCCTCACCCGCCGCCCGGACGGACGCCGTAAACCCGGAAGAAAGGAGCAAAGGCAGGAGAATCAGACGGCGATACGCTCGCATAGACACAACCTCGCTTTCTTGAAGCAAGGTACGGAGGAGGTCGCGCCGATGTTCCATTGGCGGGGAACCGGGCAGCGCCGCCCGAGCCGCCGCTGCGGCCCCCGCTTCGCTTAGGGCTATGAAGAAACAGGAACCGGGGCGGTTTTCTTGACTTGGCGGGAGCGCGCCTCAATAATGGATAGACATGAACGTGGACGCCGGAGGTGCAGAGGCGATGTTCCTCGACGTGAAGGAACTGGCGGTTCGCAAGCTGAACATCCGGAAAAGCTATGCCCCGGGCAGCATCGATTACCATACGGCGGAGCTGAAGCAGATTGCTCCCTTGGACGTGGTGGCCGCTGCGGAGCTGGTAGACGACCAGATTCGGATTACCGGGCAGCTCGAAACGAAGATCGAGCTGCAATGCGCCCGCTGCCTCGATGCCGTAGTCGAGGAAGTCCACCGCCAGTTCGACCTCTTTTACAGCCCGCTGCCGAAGGACATCAAGCCGGAAGAGGAGCGGGTGAAGGACTTGGACGCGGAAATCGCGTTTTACCAGGGGGAGGGGCTGTTCCTGGCCGACGTGCTGAGCGAACAGGTGCTGCTGTCGGTTCCGATGAAAGTCATCTGCAGGAGTGATTGCCGAGGACTGTGCGCGAGTTGCGGTGTGAATTTGAACCATGAAGACTGCCGGTGCGAGACCCATGCCATGGACCCGCGGATGGCTCCGCTGGCGCGGCTGAAACAGGACTGGCTCAAGAAACAGTAAAAATTGGTCTTAAGTTCGGTTTTCCTGGTGGTTAGGTGTGTGGACGCCGGTAACGCGTCTAAAGTACAAAGAGGGAGAAGTGCGATGCCAAATCCAAAAAGGCGACATTCCAAGCGGCGGACGAGCACCCGGCGAGCCCACGATCACCTGGCTAAGCCGGCCTTGGGCAAGTGCCCCAATTGCCACGAAATGAAGCGGCCACACCAGGCCTGCCCGCACTGCGGCTACTATAAAGGCAAGGCCGTGAAGGAAGCTACGGCCTAAGCGACGCTGCTCCAGACGCTCTCCATGTGGTTGCGGCAGTAGGAATCCATGATCACAATTGCCGTGGACGCGATGGGAGGGGATCATGCGCCCCGTCCCGAGGTTGAAGGAAGTGTGCTGGCAGCACGCGAGCTGGGCGTCCGCGTGCTGCTTGTGGGCCAGACGAATGTGGTGAAGTCGGAACTTGCCAGGCACGATTGGCGCGGCTTGCCGCTCGAGGTCGTGGCGGCGAGCGAGGTGATCACGATGAACGATCACCCGGCGCAGGCGTTCCGGCGGAAGAAGGACAGTTCGGTGCACGTGGCGGCACGCCTGGTGCGCGAAGCCAAGGCGCATGGCCTCGTCAGCGCGGGGAATACCGGCGCGGTGATGACCGTGGCGCGGTTTCTGCTGGGTACGCTAGAGTCGGTCGACCGGGTCGCGCTGGCGGCTCCGTTTCCGAACGCCAAGGCCGGAGTGAGCGTATTGCTCGATGTCGGCGCCAACGTGGACTCCAAGCCCGAGCACCTGGTGCAGTTTGCCGTGATGGGCGAAATGTATTACCGCGCGACGTTTGGGCACCGGCGGCCGCGCGTAGGCTTGCTCTCCATCGGCGAAGAAGAGACGAAAGGCAATGAACTGACACGCGAAGTGCACGAACGGCTGAAAAGGGCGCACCTGCACTACGTCGGCAACGTGGAAGGCGGCGATCTTTTCTCCGGCGACGTGGATGTGATCGTTTGCGATGGCTTTGTGGGAAATATCGCGCTAAAGATTTGCGAAGGCCTCGCGGTGCAGATTTTCGGCTTGTTGCGCAAGAAGCTCAAGAGTTCCCTGGTATCCCAGTTCGGCGCCATGCTGTCCCAGGGCGCGTTCAAGGGACTGAAGAAGACGATTGATTACACGGAGTATGGCGGCGCGCCTCTCCTGGGAGTGCGCGGCGTTTGCGTGATCGGGCACGGTCGTTCCAATGCCAATGCGGTGAAGAACGCAATTCGCGTGGCGGCGGGACTGGCCAAGTCGCGCATGAATGAAAAGATCGAGGAGGAGTTGTCGCTGGTAACGGAGCGCGTTTAGCGGAACAGGCGCCCGAGCGGCATCTAGAAGCGTATGGGAAAAGTAGCATTCGTTTTTCCGGGGCAGGCTTCGCAATACCCGGGAATGGGCAAAGAACTGGCCGAAAAATACGCGGTGGCGCGCGCCATTTTTGAAGAAGCGGACAAGGCGCTGGGATTTCCCATTTCCAACATGTGCTTTGCAGGCAGCGAAGAAGACCTGAAACAAACCGCCAACACGCAGCCCGCGATTCTGGCGTGCTCGGTTGCGGCCTTTCGCGTGGCGGCGGAAAAAGGCTTGCAGGCCGATTTTGTCGCCGGCCACAGCCTCGGCGAGTATTCGGCGCTGGTCGCAGCAGGCGGGTTGAAGTTCGCCGATGCGGTGCAACTGGTGCGCAAGCGCGGGCAATACATGCAGGACGCGGTACCCGCAGGCGTGGGGGCGATGGCTGCGATCCTGGGCTTGTCGCCGGCGGTGGTGGCCGATGCATGCAAGCGCGCCGCGGAAAACGAGGTGTGCACGCCGGCCAACCTGAATTCGCCGGAGCAGACCGTAATTTCCGGCCACGCCGGTGCGGTAAAGCGCGCCGTGGAAATTGCTTCGCAGCTCGGCGCCAAGCGCGCGGTGATCCTGCCGGTTTCCGCGCCGTTTCATTGCGCTCTGATGACGCCGGCGCAGGAAAAGCTGGCGCAGGATCTGCACAAAACGCCGTTTTCTGACTTGCGCGTAGCGCTTGTGACCAACGTGGATGCGGATACCGAAACGACCGGCGCCGAGGCCAAGGACGCGCTGGTACGCCAGGTTTCCATGCCGGTGCGCTGGGAAGAGTCGGTGCGGGTGTTGATCGACGAAGGCGTCAACACCTTCGTGGAAGTGGGGCCGGGACGCGTGCTGACCGGACTGCTGCGGCAAATTGAGCGATCGGTGGCGGCGCTCAACATCGAAGACGAGAAAAGCTTGGCGACCACGCTGGACAAGATCGGCGGGGCCAAGTTCGACGCCGCCTAGCGGCTTGCCGGTTTGGCCCGGCATCTAGGATCCGCAAAGGACACGAAAACCAATGTTCAGTCTGAAAGACAAAGTAGCGGTGATAACCGGTGCGTCGCAAGGCATCGGTCGCGACGCCGCGCTGGTGCTGGCCGGAGCTGGGGCCAAGGTGGCCATCGCCGCTCGCAACGAAGAAAAGTTGGCCGCGCTCGCCAACGATATCGCCCGGGCCGGCGGGGAAGCGCTGGCTGTCAGGATGGACGTCGCCGATGCGGAGCAGGTAAGAGCCGGATTCAAGCACATCATGGAGAAATTCGGTCGGCTGGACATCCTGGTGAACAACGCCGCCATCACGCGCGACGGCCTCGCCATGCGCATGAAAAAAGACGACTGGAACGCCGTGCTGGAGACCAACCTTACCGGCGCGCACTTGTGCATACAGCAGGCTTTGCCGGTGATGATGAAGGCGCGGGCCGGGCGGATCATCAATATTTCTTCGGTGGTGGCGCAAAGCGGCAATGCGGGCCAGGCGAATTACGTCGCTGCAAAGGCCGGCCTGATTGGCTTGACCAAGGCCATCGCCATCGAGATCGCCTCCCGCGGCATCACCGTAAACGCCGTCGCGCCGGGCTTCATCGAAACGCCGATGACCGACGTATTGCCGGACCAAGTCAAGGAAGAACTCAAGACGCGGATTCCACTGGGCCGCATGGGTTTGCCCCGCGACGTTTGCGCCGCCATCCTGTTTCTGGCCAGCGACGAAGCCGGATACATCACCGGCCACGTGCTGAACGTCAACGGCGGCATGCACCTGGCTTAGCGCTCGATGTCTCCCCACAGCATCAGTTCCGCGCGGGTTTTCGCTGTCACGGAGCGGGCAAAAATCCGGGCCAGGCTTTCCAGAAGACGCCAGGCTCGGGCAAGCGCAGCACCGAAGGGATCGCTCTTGAAGCTTGCACGGCAGCGTAAGTTGACCTTGCGATAGGCCGTGCATAGAATGGGCAGGCTGCCCGAAGCGGTGAAAAACGACGATTTTGGCGCGCGTACGACCAGCGCCTGGTGTGAAAGCTGAATAAAAGTCCCGGCACGGTCGGGGCGGAGGAATGCGAATGGCCAGCGTAGAAGAACGCGTAAAACAGATTATCGTCGAGCAACTCGGCGTCGACGAAGCGGAGGTCACACCCACTGCGTCGTTTGTGGACGACCTCGGCGCGGATTCGCTGGACCAGGTGGAATTGGTGATGGCGTTTGAAGAAGCGTTTGGCATCGAAGTGCCCGACGAAGACGCCGAAAAGATGACCACGGTGAAGGACGCCGTCGAGTACATTGATAAGCACGCCAAATCGAAGTAAGCCTGCGCCCAAAGCGCGGCATCTCATACATAAAGGGTTTCAGGGTTTGCGCCTGCAAGCTCTGAGCTTCTTGCTATGCGGGGTTTGCAAAACGAGCCCCGAAACCCTGACGGGAGTGGAGAAACCGTGACACAGCGGGTTGTGGTTACGGGAGTTGGGCTGGTTTGCGCGCTGGGCATCGGCACGGAGGAGAGCTGGGGAAACCTCGTCGCCGGCGTCAGCGGTATCGCTCCGATTACGCACTTCGACACCACGAACTTCGACTGCAAGATCGCCGGCGAAGTGAAGGGTTTTGACCCTTTCAACTGGATCGAAAAAAAAGAACTGAAGAAGATGGGCCGCTTCATTCAAATCGCGCTGGCCGGCGCCGATTTTGCTGTGAAGCACGCGCATTGGAAGCCGGAGCAATCCAACCTCGAAGAGGTCGGCGTTTACATTTCTTCCGGCATCGGCGGGTTCGACATCATCGAACGCGAACACGGCAAGCTGCTCTATGGCGGCCCCAACAAGATTTCCCCCTTTTTCATTCCCTCGGCCATCGTGAATCTGGCCTCCGGCCACGTTTCGATTCGCTATGGCGCGAAAGGCCCCAATTCGGCCACCGCCACCGCCTGCTCGGCTTCTGCCCATGCCATCGGCGATTCCTTCAAAATCATCGAGCGCGGCGCGGCCGACATGATGATCTGCGGCGGCACCGAAGCGACGATCACGCCGATGGGAGTCGGCGGATTCGCTTCGATGAAGGCGCTTTCCACGCGCAACGACGACCCGGCGACCGCCAGTCGTCCTTTTGACGCCGATCGCGACGGCTTCATCGTGGGCGAGGGAGCGGGCATTTTGATCCTGGAGTCGCTCGAACACGCCACCAGGCGTGACGCTCCGATCATCGCCGAAATCGTGGGCTACGGAATGTCCGGCGACGCCTATCACATCACGCAACCGGTCGAAAATGGCGACGGCGCGTTCCGCGTGATGCGCGCCGCGCTGAAAGACGCAAAACTTTCTCCCGACGACATCGGTTATGTGAACGCCCACGGCACTTCCACGCCGATCGGGGACATCATCGAGACCACCGCGATGAAGCGCCTTTTCGGCGAGAGAGCCACCAACAAGAAACTCGCGGTCAGCTCGACAAAATCCATGACTGGCCACTTGCTGGGCGGCGCGGGAGGACTGGAAGCCGGTATCAGCGTGCTCGCTTTGCGCGACCAGATCCTGCCGCCTACCATCAACCAGTTTCATCCCGATCCACAGTGCGATCTGGACTATGTTCCGAACGTGGCGCGCAAGGCTGCTGTGGACTATGCGCTATCGAATTCATTCGGGTTCGGCGGAACCAACGCTGCGCTGGTTTTCAAGCGCTGGGCCGGCAAATAGCGTTTGCCGGCACAGACCTGGTGCTGTGCGCTTTCGCAGCCGACCCGGCAGAGCACGGACTGAAATCTGCGCCAGCGGCTTTTTTGTTGCAAGGAAACTCCCGTGAAAATCATCGTCTGCATCAAGCAGGTGCCGGCAAAAGACGCGCCTTTGGCTATTGCCGGAAACTGGATCAAGGAAGCCGACATCGGCTTCGAAATGAACGAGCCGGACAGCTTTGCCCTGGAAGAGGCGCTGCGCCTCAAGGAAAAGCACGGCGGGGAAGTGATCGCGCTTTCCATGGGGCCCGAGCGCGTGAAGCAAACCATCAAGGAAGCGCTGGCAAAAGGCGCCGATCGGGGCATTCACATCGCCAACGATCATTTCGCGCAACTCGATCCGCTGGGGGCGGCAAGCGCGCTGGCCGCCGCGGTCAAGAACGAGAATGCCGACTTGATCCTGACCGGACTGCAAAGCGACGACCAGGGCTTCGGCCAGACGGGTGTGCTGCTTGCGGCGCTGCTCGACCGGCCGCATGCGACGATCATCATGGCCATCGAAGCCGCCGAAGGAAAACTGAAACTCAAGCGCGAGTTGGAAGCCGGCTGGTTCCAGCACATCGAGTGTCCGCTTCCCGCCGTCCTCTCAATCCAGTCCGGCATCAATAAAGTCCGCTACGCGACGTTGAAGGGCATCATGGCCGCGAAGAAAAAAGAGATTGCCACCCTCGCAGCGGATTCCCTGGGGGCAAAAACCGAACCCACGCAGCGGGTCGAAAGAATCTACGTGCCGGTAAAAACCAAGAAGACCGAGTTCTTGTCCGGCGCGCCCAAAGAAGTCGCCGCCAAGCTGGTGGAAAAACTCAGATTCGAAGCGCGGGTGATCTGACCATGAAAATCCTCGTCATCACCGAACAGCGCCAAGGCAAGTGGCACAATACGAGTTTCGAAACGCTGGCCGCTGCGCAAAAGATCGCTGCGGATGCCTCCGGCACGGTCAGCGCCGCCGTGGTCGGCAAGGGATTGGACTCCCTGGCCGCCGAACTCGCATCCAAAAACGTGGCCGAGGTCCTGCAGATCGAACACGACCTGCTAGAAAACTACACGCCCGACGGATTCTGCCTGGCTCTGAAGCAAGTCGTCGAATCCAGCAAACCCGACCTGGTTCTGCTTCCGCATACCTACCAAGTGCGCGATTTTGCGCCAAAGCTCGCGGCCATGTTGGGCAAAAGCATGATCGGAGACTCCATCGGCTACCGGACGGAGGGCGGCAAGCTCATCTTCGTCCGCCAGATGTTCCAAGGCAAAACAGCCGCCGATGTTTCCTTTCTCGGCTCCGGTCCCTGGTTCGCTTCCTTTCAGTCCGGAGCTTTCCGCGCCGATCAAGTCGTTCTGTCCGACGCCGGCGCAAAGACCATCCACAAAATCAGCGTCGAACTGAAGCCGGAACAAATCCGCACCAGGCCGCTCGACCTCTTTAAAGAAGCCAAATCCGCCGTCGATCTCACCCAGGCTCCGCTCATCGTGGCCGTCGGTCGCGGCATCAAGGCGCCCGAAAACATCCCGCAAGCCCAAGCCGTCGCCCAGGCCCTCGGCGCGGAAATCGCGGCATCCCGTCCGATCTGCGACGAGGGATGGCTCCCCATGGAGCGCCAGATCGGCAGCTCCGGCCAGACCGTCGCGCCGAAACTCTATCTCGCCCTCGGCATTTCCGGCGCCATCCAGCACGTCGTGGGCATGAAGGGCGCGCGCACCATCGTCGCCATCAACAAAGACCAGAACGCGCCCATCTTCGAAATCGCCGACTACGGCGTGGTTGGCGACATCTTCGAAATCATGCCCGCCCTGGCCGAAGAGCTGCATAAGGCAAAATGACGTGGCTGTGGCGCGTGAACAACTCGAAGCCGACGTTCTGATCGTCGGCGCTGGCCCCGCAGGCCTCAGCTGCGCCCTGCATCTGGCCAATCTCATCAAACAGCACAACCAATCCGGCGCCCAACCCGGACTCTCTGCGGAAAACATCTACGTGCTGGAAAAAGGCCGTGAAATCGGCGCCCACCAGCTCTCCGGCGCCATCATGAATGGCAAAGCCCTCGCGGAACTCGTCCCCGATTTCCAAAAATCCGCGCCCCTCGATACTGCGGTCACCGATTCCGCCGCGCTTTTCTTTACGCAAAGCTCGTCCTTCCGTTTCCCCATCACTCCGCCGCCCTTTCAGAACAAAGGCAACTACGTCGTTTCTCTCAACAAGATCGTGAAGTGGCTTGGCGGCCTGGTCGAATCTTCTGGCGTCAACGTCTTCAAGGAATTCGGCGGCGCCGATCTCGTCTACCAAAACGGCGCCGTGGCCGGCGTCATTACCGAAGACAAGGGTCTCGACAAGAACGGCAAGCCCAAGGACAACTACACACCGGGTTACGAACTCCGCGCGAAAGTCACCGTTCTGGCCGAAGGCACCCGCGGCTCTCTCACCAAAAAGCTGGTTGCTGAGAAAAAACTCGACAACATCAATCCGCAAAGCTACGGCATCGGCATCAAGGAATTGTGGGACATCGCGCCGGGGCGCGTCGAACCCGGCTATGTCGCCCACACCCTCGGCTGGCCGGTTTCGACCGAGATGTACGGCGGCGGCTGGATCTACGGTCTTTCGAACCACCGCCTTTCCATCGGCTTGGTGATCGCGCTTGAATACGCCGATCCGGGATTCGACCCGCATGCCGCATTTCAAAAGTGGAAAACGCACCCGCACGTCAGGAAACTCCTGGAAGGCGGCAAACTCGTGCGCTACGGCGCGAAGTCGCTGCCCTACGGCGGCTGGTACGCGATGCCGCGCAACACCGTCGACGGTGTGCTGGTCATCGGCGACGCCGGCAGTTTTCTCGACTCGCAGCGTCTCAAGGGCATCCATCTCGCCATGAAGAGCGGCATGCTCGCAGCCGAAACCATCTTGGCCGCACTCAAATCCGGCGATACCACCAGCAAAACGCTCGGCGGTTTCCAGCAGCGCGTCGACCAGAGTTACATCCGCAATGAACTGTGGAAGGTCAGGAACTTCCACCAGTCTTTCCAGCATGGAATGCTGCGGGGGTTCCTGCACACCGCGTTTCAGCAAATCACCGGCGGCCGCGGCCTGGTCGACCCGATGCGCGCGGAGGCCGGCTACAAGCACTACCAGAAACACCGCGCCGCCGCTCCCCCGGCCAACCAGGAAGATCGTTTCAAAGGCGACGGCAAGCTGACCTTCGATCGCTTAACCGACGTCTACCACTCCGGCACCCGTCACAATGATGACCAGCCTTGCCATCTGCACGTCCTCGAACCCGATATCTGCGTTACAAAATGCGTCGAAGAATACGGCAACCCCTGCCAGTACTTCTGCCCGGCGGCGGTCTATGAAATGGGCAAAGAATCCTCCGGCGCCATGAAGCTAAAGATCAATTTCCCCAATTGTGTCCACTGCAAGACCTGCGACATCGCCGACCCCTATCAGATCATCGACTGGGTGGTGCCGGAAGGCGGTGGCGGCCCCAACTACGAAGGAATGTAACCGCTGGGATGGGAACGTCGTTCTGAGAGCCCGGAGCGGAAGCAGCCCTTCGCTTAGCTCAGGAGTTTGGAGTCCACAGACTCTTAAGAAAGGTTCTAACGCGGTCCACAAGGCCGGTGCTGGCCGGTGCCGCCGCGGGCTTAGACGTCACATCGCTCTGCGGCTTTGCGGCGGCCGAGAGAGACTTGCCTGGTCCGGGTAGTTCGTCGCCCTCGACTCGGCTCTCGAAAATCAGCGTGGGTCTTACGCGCACCCGTCTGGCCAGTACGATCAACTTGGCGTCCGGTTCGTCCTGCACCTTCTGGCTCGCGTCGTAACGCAGCGGCGGCATGTAGACCTGGTAGGTGGGCGCGACGTCTGCCTTGGGCGGCTCCACCGGACCCTCCGTTTTCTTTGCGGGCAGAGGATTTTTCAGCGTGAAGCCTTTCCGTACTTCTTCGCCCGTAGCCAAAGCTCCGATTTGCGGCGTGTTGCTCTCCGGTGCGCTTCCTTTGCCGTTGACCGCCGTTTCCACCGAGTACGGGTCGCACGCACAGAGAGCATTGTTGTTGCGTAATCCATCGAGCTGCCCGTTGGCCAGCGTGACGTCGCTTCCCTGCGGCACCACGACGCTCTGGTTGCCGAACTGCTCCTGCAGACGCACCGCGCCGCGTCCCGCTCGCACGCACATCAGTCCCGGCGTGTCGAATCCCACCAGCAAATCCGTTGGTCCGTCGCCAATGGCAATGGACTTTGCCACGATCTGCGTCGTGAACACGTTCAATGCCAGGTCGCCCTCGATGTGCGCGTGGATGGTTCCGCTGTCGAGCGCCACCGTCAATCCGTTGGCGGCTTTTAGCAGGGAAATATGGGCCGGCCCGCAGATGGCTATGCTTCCGCCGCCGGATAAGTCAATGCGCGCGTGTCCGCTCTTCACGCGAACGTCCACGCCGCTTCGCAGCAGGGTCTTTACTTCGCTGCCGACAACCTGCACACTCATCGGCCCTTTCAGCGCAATCGCCTGTCCTACGATCGTGCCGATGACTTCCCCCTGTGCCTCCTGCGCCGCGGCCTGCTGCGCCTCAAGCGCGCAGGGAATGGCGGCTAAAGATAGACCGACTACGAGCGCTACCCTGAGGTTGCGCATGACGATTCGCTCACACTTTCCGCTTTGGGGTATCGGGCGTCGCATGCTCTCTGCTGAACCGGGCCAACCGCTGTTCTTTATAATATACGTCGCGCCAGACATCGCCACCTGGAAAACGGCTGCGCAGGTCTGGATGTAACGGTACTTTAATCGACATGAATCGGTCTGAAAATAGGTCCACCGCGGCGGAACCAGCTTCATCCGACGAACGCGAAGTGAGCGTCCATTACGACACTCGCCTGCCTCAACTGCCTTGGTCGCGGCGCCTGCAAATCCCTATTATCGCTCTGGTCGTTTATTCCGTCATTCGTGTTCTTGGCCCCACACTGCGCTTCGAAGTCCTCGGCTGGCACCACGCCGAGCGAACCCATCGGTCCGGCCGCCGGGTGGTCTGGGCTTTCTGGCATCGGGTCATCATTCCCATTTCCTGGTGGGCCCGCAACATGGGCATCGTCGTGCTGAACACCACCGCGTTTGACGGACAGTGGACCCGCAAGGTCATAGAAAGGCTCGGCTTCGGCACCGCGCAGGGCAGTTCTTCCCGCGGCGGCCTACGCGGCCTGGCGGTCATGGCCAAACGCATCGAGCAAGGGAAGGACTGCGCCTTC
>Ga0306921_10000057_pt1 | contig 74391 bp, 62 predicted proteins | sample sta12Cox44000080_FD_203760 | JGI IMG/M metagenome (GOLD analysis project Ga0306921, IMG submission 203760) | Lab enrichment of tropical soil microbial communities from Luquillo Experimental Forest, Puerto Rico - statoxic.12C.oxic.44.000.080 (v2)... | ecosystem: Environmental > Terrestrial >... | reverse complement strand
GGTGGGGGGGGGGGGGGCGCTCTCGCGGCCCCCCCCCCCCGCTCTAAGGCCCCCCCCCCGGGGGGCCCCCGGGCGGGGGGGCCCCCCCCCCCCACCACCCCCCCCCCCCCCCCGACGCCACCCGCCCCGATCGCACGTGCTGCACCCACGAACAATGCGGGCTAATCGCGGAACTCCCTGACCGCGGCGGCCACGTGCTCCAGCTCGTCGTCGGTCAGTTCGGGATAGAGCGGGAGTGAGAGCACCTGCCGGCATGCCCACTCCGCACAGGGAAGGTCGCCCTCCGCGTACTCGAGGTGTCGGTAGGCCGCCTGCCGATGCACCGGCCTGGGATAGTGCACGCTGGTTCCGATGCCTCGCCTCTGGAGATGTTGCCGCAAGGCGTCCCGGCGCGGTGACCGGATCACGTAGAGGTGATAGCAGTGCCGCGCGGGTTTCATCTCGACCGGCAAGACCACGGGCGCCTCGACAAGGAGCGCGTCATAGCGGGCGGCGAGGCGACGGCGCGTGGCGACCCAGTCGTCCAGGTGGCGGAGCTTCACGCGCAGCGCGGCGGCCTGGATCTCGTCGAGTCGGCTGTTCACGCCCTCGACCCGGTTCTCGTACTTCGCCTCCTCGCCGTAGTTGCGCAGCATGCGCACGCGCTCGGCGATCTGGGGATCGTTGGTCACGACCATGCCGGCGTCGCCGTAGGCGCCGAGATTCTTGGTGGGGTAGAAGCTCCAGCACGAAGCGTCGGCCATGCTTCCAATGCGGCGTCCATCGTATTCCGCGCCATGGGCCTGCGCGGCGTCCTCGATCACCCTGACGTCGTATGCGGCGGCGATGGCGAGGATCTCCCGCATGGCGGCAGGATGCCCGTAGAGATGCACGGGCACGATCGCCCGAACGCGGAAGGAGGTGGGCTGAGCGGCCAGGTAGGCGGCGAGCTTCTCCGGGTCGATGTTCAGGGTGCCGGGCTCGATGTCGACGAAGACGGGGAGCGCTCCCGCCTGCACGATCGCACAGATGGTGGGCACGGCGGTGTTGGGCGCGGTGATTACGCGATCGTCTGGGCGCACGCCGCAGGCACGCAGGGCGAGATGGAGGGCGTCCGTGCCCGATCCCACGCCGACCGCGTGCTGGGCGCCGCAGTAGGCGGCGAACTCGCGCTCGAAGGCCTCGACCCGGCTACCCAGCACGTAGAACCCGCTCGCGAGGGTGCCCGCCACCGCCGTGCCCACTTCGCTCCCGATCTTCCGGTACTGACGGGCCAGGTCGAGAAAGGGGACGTCCATGCCGGCTACCAGTAATGCTTCCGGTGGAGGCGGTAGTAGCGTACGGTCTCGGCCACGCCGTCCTCGAGGCGGGTCATAGGCTCCCACCCCGCCACGCGCTTGACCTTGCGGATGTCCGACACGAAGTCGCCAGGCTCCTGCGTGGCGCGCTCCGGCGAAAAGGGTGCGAGCTTCCAGCGCCCGCTTCCCGCCACGCGCACTACTGTCTCCGCGAGCTCGCGGAAGCTGGACGCGCGGCTATTGCCCACGTTGAAGACCTCGCCGTACGCCTCCTCGGTGGCCGCGCAGCGGATCATCGCTTCCACTGCGTCCTGCACGTAGACGAAGTCGCGCAGGAGCGAGCCGTCGCCGAACACCTCGATGGTCTCGTCGTCGAGGGCGCGCCGCACGAACCAGTTGGCCACCCCGAAGCGGCTGTGCTGCATTTGAGCGCGCTCGCCGTAGATGTTGGTGAGACGCAGGGTGACCGAAGCGACGCCGTGGTTCTCGTGATAGATCTGGAAGAGCTGCTGGGCGGTGAGGCTCGACAGCTCGTAGATGCCGCGCGGACGGATGGGATGATCCTCCGCCACCGGCAGCATCACCGCCCGCCCGTATTCACCCCGGGTGCCTCCGTAGACGAGCCGTGCCCCCTGATTGACGCGCCGGCAGGTCTCGAGCAGCACCGCCGATCCCTTGATGTTGATGTCGATGTCAGGGAAGGGATCCTGCAGGCTCAGCACGTGATCGTTCTGCCCCGCGAGATGGAAGATGTAGTCCTTCCCGGTGACCAGGTACTTGAGGCTCGACTCGTCGCGGATGTCGCTCAGGTTGATCGTGACCTGGTCGTGGATCGGCTCCACGTTGAAGACGTTGCCGCCGTGGTTGTCGAGCATGGCGTCGAGGAGGGTGACCCGCGCCCCAAGGGCGACCAGGCGGATGGCGAGGTTGCTCCCGAGGAAGCCGAGCCCGCCCGTGATCAGCACCTGCTTGTCGTGGAAGGTATCGAGCAGGCTCGTCACGAGGCATGCACCTCTCGGGCTGGCGAGGACGGCAAGGGAACGGGCGACTCCACGACCTCCCGCACCACGAACTGCGGCGTCTGGTTCTCTGTGAGGAAGAGCCGGCCGAGGTACTCGCCGAGCAGGCCCAGCATCACGAGTTGCACGCCCGAGAAGAGCACCACGGGCACGATCACCGAAGCCCAGCCGATCGGGAGGCCGGGCCGCACCAGGCGCTCCACCAGTGCCTCGAACCCCAGGCCGAGCCCAAGCACGCTACACGCCAGCCCCACCACCGTGCTCACCCGGAGTGGCATCACCGAGAAGTTCACGAACATGTTGAGCCAGAGGCGGAGCAGCTTCCGCGGCGTGTAGTTGGAGCGCCCCTCGCGCCGTGGCGCATGACGCACCTCGATGGTCCCGATGTTCCGCGTGCAGCGCAGGGCGAGCCCGTCGAGGTAGGGATAGGGGCCGCGATAGCGGAGAATCTGATCGACGAGGAAGCGGCTCAGGCACTTGAAGCTCGACAGATACAGGGTCCGCGGCTTGTCGAGCATGAAGTTGGCCACGCGATCGTTCAGGCGGCTGCCAAGATTGCGGAGCCAATGATGGTGCTTCACCGGCGAGCGGGTGTACACGATGTCATAACCGTGACGGATGGCATGATCGACCACACGCGAGACCTCCTCGGGCGGATTCTGGAAGTCGTCGTCCATGATGACCGCGTAGTCGCCGCGGGCGTGCCAGAGCCCGGCCATCACCGCGTTGTGCTCGCCGAAGTTGCGCCCGAGCTTTACGTAGGTCACCGTGCCTGCGTGACGCGCGCTCAGGCCGCGGCACACCGCGTCGCTCGCGTCGAGGCTGCCGTCGTCGACGAGGACGATCTGGAGCGGGCGATCCCGCATGGTCTCCGTCAGTCGTTCCACGAGGGGACCGATCGTACGGGCGCCGTTGTAGACAGGAATCACGATGGAGATCAGCATGATCATCCCGTGGCGGCCGGAGCGAGTCCGGCGGAAGGGTGGAGATCGTAGAGCTCGGGGGGCGCGACGCGCTCCGGACGGTCCGTCCGCCCGCGCGTCGAGCGCCAGAGGGTGGGGTCCACGAGCGCGCCGTTCGCCTTGACCCAGTCGACGATGGCCCGCTGCGGCGACTCTCCGCCCGCCCGGCGAGCAAAATCGCCGCCGAGGAGGACGAAGCGCACGGCGCTGTTCGCCGACAACACGGCGAACTGCTCCGGGGTGAGGATGGGGTCGGCGCCCATGAAGCCGCCGATGGCCATGACGGGCAGGCCCGTGTCGATGATGACGGGAGCGGCGAGCCTCGAGTTGAGCGTGGCGAGCAGATAACGCTCGCCGTGGCGATTGGCCCTCAGGAACGCGAGGAGCCGAGCGTCTCGAGCGATGCGGTTGCCGCCCTGCCAGACGGGAAGATCGTCACGGGCCGGTGCGCCGGGCAGCGCGGCATAGGGCAGCAGGACGTTGGTGCGGCCGAAGCCGGCGCCGAGCGACCAGGCGAAGGGGGTGACGAGGAGCGCGCCGAGCGCGATGCCGAGCGACACGGTGAGCCTCGGCGATGGCCGGCTCACGCGGCGACCGAGCGCGACGAGGAGGCCCCCGCTGGCGCCGTGGGCGCCCGCGAGCATGGCGAGGCAGAGCCATGCGCGCCAGTCGCGCAAAAGTTCCGTGCGGGGCAGGTCGCCGTACCAGATGAAGAGCTGCCAGGCCGCCGTGATGGCCAGCGTTGCCGGCAGGACTGGCGCGGCGGGTCCGCCCTCCCGGTAGCGTAACCAGAGCTTCGTCACGCCGATAGCGGCGAGCGCGGACAGCGGCGGAGCCATGGTCACCAGATAGTAGGCGTGGAAGATTCCGCCTGCGACGCTGTAGACGACCGCGTAGGTGAGCGCCCAGCCCGCCCAGAGCACGCACGCCTGCTCGTCGCGCCCGAGGGGCCACCGGCGTTCGCGGCGGACGGCGAGCACGGCCGCGCCGGCCACGGCGAGGGGCAGGAGCCACGCCATCTGTCCGGCCAGGTGACGATCGGCCAGCCGCAGCGGGCCGACCGGAATATTGTCGAGACGGCGCCATCGCGGGACCGCAGGCCCGGCGGCTGCCCCCGGCTGGTCCTGGGCTATGGCCGCGCCGTCGCGCGGCCCGCGCGCGAACATGCCACGGCGACGCACGAAGCGTTCCAGGCCGTTGTGGCCGACGGCGAGCTCGATCATCGAGTTGGATCGGCTACTCCCTGCGAACGGTCGCCGCTCGGCCGGCGTCAGGTCGTAGAACACGACCCAGGAGAGCGAGACGACGACCAGCACCGCCCCGCCAACGAGGAGATGGGCGAGACGCCGAGGCCAGGGGAGAGGAGCGGCCGCGAAGTAGAGGAGCGCGAAGGTGGGTAGGACCACGAACGCGGCCAGCATCTTCACGTTGAAGCCGACCCCGATCAGGGCCATGGCCAGCGCGAGGAGCGTGCCGCTTCCGCGCTCCGTGGCCACGCAGAGCGCCCACGCCGCGAGCAGCAGCACCAGCACGAGACAGCTGTCCGTGTTGCTCGAGCGATCGATGACCACGCTGATCGGGGTGACGGCGAGGAAGAGCGCGGCGAGCAGGCCCGCGCCCTCGCCGAAGCGACGCGCCACGAGCCAGTAGACGAGAGCGACGCCGGCGAGGCCCTCGAGCACCTGGGGCAGGAGCACGGCCAGCCCGCTGAAGCCCAGCAGCTTCACGCTCGCCACCTGGATCCAGAGGGCAACCGGCGGCTTGTCGAGCGAGACGAATCCGGCGGGGTCGAAGGAGTTGAAGAGGAAGTTGTGCGGGCTGTCCATCATGCTCCGGATGCCGGCGCTGTAGTACTCCGTGCCGTAGCCGTTCTGCCCAAGCCGCCAGAGCCGGAGCCCGAGCCCCAGCCCCATCACGCCGGCGAGACCCGCCCACGTCGCCAAGGGGACGGCTCGCGAGGCACTGAGGTCTCGATAGTCGCCCGCGGTCAACTCGCCGTCTGCTCTCTGCATGACACTCTCCGGTACGTGACCCGTCACGCTCACCCTCGCCGGCCCGCAGGATCGAGGGCCGGCATGAAGGAGCGATGTTGCGGAGGTAAAGAAGTGTGAAGCGGGGTAGAGTCCTACCCCATGGTGAGCCCGCGGTGACTATCGGCGCGCCCGTCCGGCGGCGGGAGGATCCGCGCCTCCTCACCGGGCGCGGCCGCTACGTCGGCGACGTCGAGCTGCCGCGTCTCCTCCACGTGGCCTTCGTGCGGAGCCTTCACGCTCACGCGCGCGTGCGGGCGATCGACGCGGCGACCGCGGCAGCGCAGCCCGGCATCGTGGCCGTAGTCACGGGGCGCGATCCGGCCTTCACCGGGCTCTCCATCCGCGCGCGATCAGCACTGCCGGGCTATGCAGAGACCGCGCAGCCTGTCCTCGCGTGGCCGGTCGCCCGCTTTGCCGGCGAAGCGCTCGCCGCCATCGTGGGCGCCGATCGCTACAGCGTCGAGGACGCCGCAGGCCTGGTGACGGTGGACTACGAGCCGCTGGATGCGGCGGTCGACGTGCTACGCGCGACCCATGACCACGCGCCGAGGGTGCACGAGGAAGCTCCCGGCAACGCCTATCTCGTCCGCCGCTTCCAGGCGGGCGACGTCGACCGCGCCCTGGAGATCGCCACCGTGGTGGTCGAGCGGAGCTTTCGGACGAACCGACACTGCGCGGCGCCGCTCGAAGGCCGCGCCGGTCTCGCCGAGTGGAGCGCGGCCGAGGAGAAGCTCACGCTCTGGTCGGCGACACAGGTGCCGCATCTCGTGCGCCATCTGCTTGGCGAGATCCTCGGGCTGCCGGAGAACCGCATCCGCGTCGTCGCCCCCGATGTGGGCGGCGGCTTCGGCGTGAAGACCATGCTCTATCCCGAGGACGTCGCCCTCTGCGTCCTCGCCATGCGCCTGGGCCGGCCCGTGAAATGGGTGGAGCAGCGGCGCGAAGGCCTGCAGGCCTCGGCGCATGCGCGCGATCATCACTATCACATCAAGGCTGGCTTCGACGCGGAGGGCCGGCTGCTCGCTCTCGACGTGCGCGCGCTCTGCAACGCCGGGGCCTACTCGGTGACGCCGTGGACGGCAGGCATCGAGGCGCTGATGGCGGGCGGCCTGCTGACCGGCCCCTACCGGCTCGCAAATTATCGCTGCGAGGTGACGGCGGTGGCGACCCATACCACGCCGGCCGGACCCTACCGCGGGGTGGCGCGGCCGGCGACCACCTTCGTGATGGAACGCCTTCTCGATCTGGGGGCCCGCGCTCTCGGCCTCGACCCGGTGCAGATCCGACGCGTCAACCTGATTGGCGCCGGCGACCTGCCGTATACATCGGCGACCCGGCTCGTGCACGACAGCCCGACCTATCCCGTCTGCTTCGAGAAGGCCGTGAGCGCGATCGGCTACGAGGCCTTTCGTGCGGAGCAGATGCGGCTGCGAGGGGAGGGACGCTATGTGGGGGTAGGCTTCGCTGTTTACAATGAGCTGACCGGCCTCGGGCAGGCCGCCTCCGCGGGACCGCGCATGCCCTTTCGCACGGGCCACGAGGGTGTCACGGTGCGCATGGATCCCTCGGGCGCCGTCACCGTACTCGCCGGCGTCACCTCGCAGGGCCAGGGGCTCGAGACGACGATGGCCCAGCTCGTGGCGGGCGAGCTCGGTGTGCCCATCGACACCGTGCGCGTTGTCCTCGGCGACACCGATGCCACGCCGTTCGGCCTCGGCGCCTTCGCCTCGCGCCAGGCGGTGATCGGGGGCGGCGCGGCCATCCGAGCGGCGCGCGCCGTGCGCGACAAGGCGCTCCACATTGCCGCGCACGCGCTGGAGGCGGCCGTCGAAGACCTGGAGATGGCCGACGGCTGGGCCGCCGTGAGGGGGGTTCCGGGGCGCGCGCTGGCCATGACGGAGATCGCGCGGATCGCGCATCTCGAGACGCATCGCCTCCCTCCCGACCTCGAGCCCGGCCTCGACGCCACGCGCTTCTACGATCCCATCCGCGGCACGTTCACCGCGGGCGCGCAGTCGGCCATCGTCGAGGTCGAGCCGGAGACGGGCCGCATCGCCATCCGACGCTGGGTATGCGTGGAGGACACGGGACGCATCATCAATCCACTGATCGTCGAAGGGCAGGTGCACGGCGCGATCGCCCAGGGGATCGGCGGAGCGCTGGCGGAGCACCTGGTCTACGACGAGACGGGCCAGCTCCTTACTGGCACCTTCATGGAGTACGCGGTGCCGACGGCCGCTGTGATCCCGTCCTTCGAGACCGAGCATGTGGAGGAGCGGGCAGCCAACCTGGCCGGTGTGCGGGGCGTGGGTGAGGGCGGCACCCTGGGGCCCGCCGCCGTGCTGGCCAATGCGGTGGCCGATGCCCTGGCCCCGCTCGGCGTCGAGCCCGACGAGCTGCCGCTGAGCCCAGGCCGGCTGTGGCGCGCGTGCTCGGCAGCGGCCCGGCGCTGACGTCGACGGGCGTTGTTGCCCCTTGCTTGCCCTCGCGTCGGCCCTGCGCTACCGTCCCCTCGAAGTCCATCCTCGAAGTCCATCAGGGACGCGAATGCAGATTCGATTCTGGGGCACCCGAGGATCGCTGGCCAAGCCGGGGCCGGGCACGCTCCGCTATGGCGGAAACACCTCGTGCGTCGAGGTGCGCACGGCTGCGGGCACGCTCATCGTGCTGGACTGCGGCACGGGAGCCCACGGCCTCGGACAGGCGCTGATGGGCAGTGGCGCGCCCGTGCGCGGGCATCTGATGATCACCCACACCCACTGGGATCACATCCAGGGGTTTCCCTTCTTCGCCCCGCTCTTCGGCCGTGGCCATGAGTGGGACATCTATGCTCCCGGTGGGCTCGGGCAGCAGCTCGAGCAGACCTTGGCCGGACAGATGGAGTACACGTACTTTCCCGTGACGCTTGCACAACTCGGGGCGACGATCCGCTACCACGACCTCGTCGAGGGGAGCTTCTCGGTGGAGGACGTACGAGTCGTCGCCAAGTATCTCAACCACCCCGCTCTTGCCCTCGGCTATCGACTGGAGGTGGGCGGTGTGACCGTCGTCTACGCCTCCGACCACGAGCCGCACACGCCGTGGGCTTCGGAAGCCGTCGGCGGTAAGTCCTTGGCGCACCGGGAGGACCTTCGACACGTGGAGTTCCTCCGCGGGGCCGATCTCGTGATCCACGATGCGCAGTACGATCTCGGCGAATATCGCGAGAAGATCGGCTGGGGCCACACGCCGGCGGAGTGCGCGGTGGACTACGCGCTGGCTGCGGGTGTGCGGCGCCTTGCCGTCTACCATCACGATCCCATGAGGGACGATGCGGGGGTGGATGGCCTGATCGAGTCCTGCCGACAGCGGGTGGCAGCATCGAGAGGTCAGCTCGAGGTGTTCGCCGCGGCGGAGGGTCAGGTGGTGGACCTCGTCGAGGGTGCGGGCGCGGCGGCCCCCGCCGCGCGTCCGACCACGGCCCCGAGCCGCGCGACGGCAGAGACCATTCTCGTGGCCGACGACGATCCGTCCATCGTGATGCTGCTGCGCGCGAGCCTCGAATCGGACGGTTTCCGCGTGGTCACGGCGGACGATGGCATGGCGGCCCTCGATCTCGCCCGCGTGGAGCGGCCGGCTCTGCTGCTCCTCGACTGGCAGATGCCGCGCGCCAGCGGCGTCGAGGTCACGCAGGCGTTGCGGGGCGACGCCGACCCAGAACTGGCCGCGACGCCCGTGGTCTTGATCACCGCGCAGTCCGGCTCCGAGAACACAGCGGCCGGCTTCGCAGCAGGCGTGACCGACTACCTGACGAAGCCGTTCCGGCCGGCCCACGTGCGGGCGCGCGTGCGCGCCTGGCTCCTGCGCCGGAACGCGGGAGCCGCCGGCGCATGAGCGACGAGCACGGCGCGGAAGAGCAGCTCGATTCGCGACGGGTCGCCGCCCTGCGCGTGCTTTCCCGGGCGCTCCTGCGGCTTGTCCTGCTGATCGGCGGTCTCGCGCTCGTGGGATGGCAGCTCGACGTCGACGCCCTCAAGAGCGTCTTGCCCGGTCGAGTCGCCATGAATCCCTTCACCGCCCTCGGCTTCCTGCTTGCCGCCGCCTCGCTCTGGCTCCTCGAGGCGGAGAGGGCCGGGTCCCGCCGCGCGTGGATGCGCCGCGCGGCCTGGATCGCGGCGGGTGCCGTGGCCGCTATCGGCATCGTGACCATCCTCGGGTACGTAATCGGCGAGAACATCGGCCTCGATCAGCTGCTGTTCCGCGCGCGGCTCGGCAACAACCGGATTGCTCCCAACACGGCGCTCAACTTCGTCCTGGTCGGCGGCGCGCTCCTCTTGTTCGGCTGGGAGTCGCGGCGCGGCATCCGTCCAGCTCAGATCGTGGCGCTCCTGCCTACCGCCATCGCCCTCACGTCACTCCTGGGCTATGTGTACGCCGTGGGCGAGCTGTACGGCATCGGCAGCTACATTCCGATGGCGTTGCCCACCGCCATCGCGTTCCTGGCGCTCGGCGTCGCCACCCTGTGCGCCCGGCCGGACGGCGGCCTCATGGCGGCCGTCGTAAGCGACCACATGGGCGGTAGGCTTGCCCGTCGGGTTCTCCCCGTTGCCGCCGCGATCCCCGCGGTGTTGAGCGGCCTCTGGCTTTTCGGCCATCGCGCAGGTTTCTTCAGCGCCGAGGTCGGCCTGGCCCTCCTGGCCGTCGCGAACATCCTGGTCTTCGCGGCCGTGACCGCTGTCGCGTCGCGGTCGCTCAATCGCGCGGACCATCGGCGGCAGATCGGCGAGCGGCGCCTCGCCACGCAATACGCCACCACGCGCATCCTCGTCGAGTCGCGGACCTCCGGAGAGGCCATGCCGCGAATCCTCCGCGCGGTCGGGGAAAGCCTCGACTGGGTGCTGGGCGCGCGCTGGGCCTTGGACCGGGAGGTGGGTGTGCTGCGGTGCGCAGAGATGTGGACGACGATGCCCAAGGCCCTCGAGGAATTCACCGAGGTGAACCGACGCAGCGTATTTTCTCCCGGCATCGGCCTGCCCGGACGTGTCTGGGAGAGCGGGCGTGCGACCTGGATTCCCGACGCCACTCAGGACCCCAACTTCCCGCGGGCGCCGTACGCGATCCGCTGCGGCCTGCACGGGGCGTTCGGCTTCCCCATCGTCGGGCCCAGCGGTTTCCTCGGCGTGATGGAGTTCTTCAGCCACGAGATCCGCGAGCCGGACGAGGACATCCTCCGGATGTTTGAAGCCGTCGGGGGCCAGGTGGGTCTGTTCATCGAGCGCAAGCAAGCCGAGAGCGAGCTCGAGCGGGCCAAGGCGACCGCGGAGGCCGCGACGCAGGCCAAGTCCGCGTTTCTTGCCAACATGAGCCACGAGATTCGCACCCCCCTCAACGCGATCATCGGGATGTCGTCGCTGCTCACGGACACCGCGCTCGACGCCCGCCAGGAAGAGATGGCGGAGACCATTCGCACGGGCGGCGAGCACCTCCTCACCGTCATCAACGACATCCTCGACTTCTCGAAGATCGAGTCGGGGAAGCTCGAGCTGGAGCAGGAGCCCCTGGACCTCGCGGACTGCGTGGAGGAGGCGATCCAGCTCGCCGCGCCCGCCATCAAGGACCGGAGCGTGGAGCTGACATACCTGATCGACAGCGGCGTGCCCGCCACCATCGTGGGGGATGCCGGGCGAGTCCGCCAGGTTCTCGTCAATCTCATCAGCAATGCCATCAAGTTCACCCCGATGGGCGAGATCGACGTGACGGTGTCGTCGCGGCCCCTGGAGGGCGCGCAGCACGAGTTGCACGTTACCGTCCGGGACACCGGCATCGGCATCTCGCCGGATCAGTTCGATCGCCTGTTCAAGTCCTTCAGCCAGGCGGACACCTCCACCACGAGACGATACGGCGGCACCGGCCTCGGCCTGGTTATCTGCCAGCGCCTGTGTGAGCTGATGGGTGGCCGCATCTGGGCGGAGAGCGAGCCGGAACGAGGCTCAACTTTCCACTTCACCATCGTGGCCGAGGCGGTGGCCGTGGCCGCGCCCGTGCGTCGCGACAGCGGACCACTGGGGGGCAAGCGGGTCCTCATCGTCGACGACAACCGGACGAACCGCCACATCCTGAGGATCCAAGCCGAGCGCTGGGGCATGCATGTGCGCGATACCGGGTCGCCCGGTGAGGCCCTCGAGTGGATACGGCGCGGCGATCCCTGCGACATCGCTCTCCTCGACTACCAGATGCCCGACATGGACGGCCTCACCCTCGCCCAGGAGCTGCGCGGGACTCGCGGACCCGAGGCGCTCGCCCTCGTGCTGCTCTCCTCGATCGGCGGGACACTCCCTCCGGCGGAGACCACGGCGTTCGCCGCCGTGCTGTCGAAGCCGGTGAAGCTTTCGGTGCTCCACGACCGGCTGCTCGAGATCCTCAGTGGCGGTGATGAGCCGTCACTCGCCGTAGGGAGCGCACGGGTCCTTGCGTCGGGCGCCGCTCCGCTCAGGATCTTGCTCGCCGAGGACAATCCGGTGAACCAGACGGTGGCGCTGCGGTTGCTCGAGCGCCTCGACCACCGCGCGGACGTGGTGGCCGCCGGGCAGGAAGTGCTGGAGCGGCTCGAGAGCGCTGGCTACGACGTGATCCTGATGGACGTCCAGATGCCCGGGATGGACGGGCTGGAGGCGAGCCGGGCCATCTGCGCACGATGGCCGGCGGGACGACGTCCGCGCATCATCGCCATGACCGCCGAGGCCATGGAGGGTGATCGCGAGCGGTGCCTCGCCGCCGGCATGGACGACTACCTGGCCAAGCCGATCAGGCTCGAAGAGCTCCGGCGCGCGCTGAATGACTGTCGTCCGCTGTCAGGGCACGGGGCGGTGGGCGACGCACCGGTGCCCCCTCAGGAGGGCATTGATCGCGAGGTTCTGGCTGGACTGCGCGAGGATCTGGGCGACGCAGAGACGCTGCGGAAGGTCGTGACGGTTTTCCTCGATCGCCTGCCGCTCGCGCTCGCCGACCTGCGGGCCGCCGCCGAGCGCGGAGACCAGGCTACCCTCCTGGCCGCCGCCCACGGCCTCAAGGGGACGAGCGCGACCTTGGGCGCCATCATTCTGTCCGAGCAGTGTGCAGAGCTGGAGCGCCTGGCCCGCGCTGGCCGCCTGCAGGATGCGATAGCGCGGCTGGACGACATCGCCACCCAGGCCGAGACGGCGAGCCGAGCGCTTCAGCGCGAGATCGCAGACTCGTAGAGCGACGTCCAGCCCGACCCGAGGTCGGTCAGCGGGAGAAGCATCTTCCGTGTAGAAGCTGCCATGTCACCCGGTAAGGATTATCTTGCCCGTCCTGCCGCGCATCCTTCGCTCCTAGAGACGCCAACGGAATCGCAACATTAGGCGGGGCCCTCTTGGCATGGCGATTGATTCCTTCCGAGGTCGATGAGATTCGTCACGCTCCAACTTCACCAGCGTGGACGCGATCAGCCGAAAGGTGGCAAGGGGGCATTCAGCATCCGCAAGACTTTTCTCATCGGCATCGAGCCGAAGCGGTGCCAGGAGGATCACGGATGAGTCGAGCGCTTCCTCGAGTGGTCGCGACGTCTGCGCGAGTGGTTCTGGCATCGAGCGCTCAGATGCGCGAGCGGCCGCGCGGCGGGGGGACGACACGTCTGCCGTGCGTGCTGACGGCCGCCCTCGTGGGTCTCGTGTTCCTCGCGCCCTCGCCGGTGCGCGCCACGACCACGTCGGACTCTGACCGCCAGGATAAACAAGGCCTCATGTGGCCGGTACAGGGGAAGGTTACGTCACGCTTCGGTCCACGCGGATTCTTTCACGTGCATCGCGGCGTGGACATCAAGGCGCCCAGGGGCACGCCGGTCCACGCGGCGGCCGCCGGTACGGTGGCGTTCAGCGGACGGCAGTCTTCGTACGGGCGGGTGATCAAGATCGACCATCCAAACGGGCTCCGCACCATCTACGCGCACAACAGCAGCAATTTCGTGACGGTGGGCGAGCGGGTCAAGGCGGGGGAGGTCATCGGCGCCGTCGGACAGACCGGACGCGCCACCACCAATCATCTGCACTTCGAGGTCCGGCGCCACGATGTGGCGAGAGATCCCTTGCCGCTGCTCTACGCGGGACCGGGGGGAGAGCCCGGTGGCTCGCGTCTACGAACGGCCGCGGTCGCCGACAGTGATTCGGGCTCGAGTGACGGCGTCGAGCGCCATGGTCAGCTCAGGGCGCGGAAGTCTCCTCATGGTCGGTCGGCGCAGCTTCACTCGCGTCGAGGATCGTCGAACTGCCACACCCGTACGTGCCTCGCCGCACACGGCACGCACTAGGCCCAGCCCATCGGTCACCGGGACTTCTGAGCCCGGGCGCTATCCCGAGCGCCCCGCGGGCTGACCGCGCCGCTACGCAACCGGCGTGTGCTTCTGCAAGAACTCGCTCACCCGAGCCCGTGCCGAAGTCAGCGCGGGGCCCGTCTTCCATTCTCGGACCAGCTCGCAGCTGGGGAGGAGCTTGGCGAGTTCCTCGGAGATCGGCAATGGATGCGCTTCGTCGTTGCCGGCGAGGACGAGGCACGGTGTCGCGCACGTGGAGACGAACGCGCGGTCCACGCAGTAGACGAAGCCCGCCCCGTACATGTTCCGGTAGAAAGCGTCCAGCACCTCTGGGGTCGCCTCGGGATGATCCCTGAGCGACTCGACCCACGCTTCGAATCGTGCCGAGCGAGTCGGCGGCATCGCTCCCACGCGCCCGATCGGCTGCGCGAGCACGGCGGAGGCCACGCGCTCGGGCTGGGCCTTGAGTAGGCTCAGGATGAAGGAGCCGCCGATGCACTGCCCGTAGAGATGGCACCGATCGATCCCGAGATGATCCAGCAGGGCGACGTGATCGGCGGTGTAGGTGGACCAGCCATCCTGCGCGGTGATCGGCGCGTGCGATCGACCACCCGCGTTGCGCTGGTCCATGGCGATCACCCGAAAGCGCGTGGCGAGCTCAATGGTGGGATTGATGGGCGCGGCCGGCTGGCTCCAGACCTCGATGGTGGACTGGAGTCCTGCCGGCGCGAAGGTCAGGATCGGAAAGCCCTGGCCAAACTCTTCGTAGTAGATCGTGGCACCGTGGGCGCCAAAGCTCGGCATGACGGGATCCTTTCGTCAGAGGTTGACCTGAAGCGTCGCACACCCCCGACCGCGCGCGCGGCCCTGACTCTGCGGCGGCGGGGCGCGGTTGTCAACCGCCTCCGGTCGGTGCTAGAAAATCAATCCACGTCTCCCACGACATGGGGGTTGAGGTCGCGTGTCCATCAAGACAGGGCTCCTGGTCATCTGCGTAGCGGTCTTCGTCCTCATCAGCGGCAGCCTGTACGTGGTGTCGCAGGCGGTGAAGACGGAGGCGGACATCGCGCAAGCAGAGGTGCGCCGCTACGAGTCGTACAAGCTGGCGGACGAGCTGCGCCAGAGCTCCGATGACCTGACGCGCATGGCGCGGCTCTACGCCGTCACCGGGGAGGCGCGCTACCGCACCTACTTCGATCGGATCCTCGCCATCCGGGACGGCACGGCGCCGCGCCCCCTCGACTACGGCAACGTCTACTGGGACTTCGTGGTCGCCTGGGGCAAGCCGCCGCGGCGCGACGAGCCGGCGGTGTCCCTCGAGGAGCTCATGCGCAGGGCGCGATTCTCCGACGAGGAGTTCGCGCTCCTGCAGCAGGCCAAGCGACGCTCCGACGCGCTCGTTGCCCTCGAGACGCGGGCTATGAACGCGGTCGAGGGGAAGCTTCTCGATGGACGGGGACAGTTCACTCTCGTGGGCCCGCCGAACATGGACCTGGCGCGGAAGCTCCTGCACGGCCAGGAGTACCACCTCGCCAAAGCCGAGATCATGGCCCCGATCCAGGACTTCCTCACCCGAGTCGAGTTTCGCACGGCGGCAGAGGTGCAGCAGCTCCGACGCCGTGGCGAACGGCTGCACGTGGTGGTGATCGCCGGCCTCGGCACGGCCGTCGCCCTCGTGCTCGTCTCGTTCGCGGTGGTCGCCCGCTATCGATTTGCGCCCGTCGCGCGGGGCGCAGGGCCGAAACCCGGTGACACCCCCCTCGGCCACCGCTCCGGGCTCACCCTCGGCCTCGCCGTGTGGACCGTGTGGCCGATGTTCGTAGCCGCGGTGGTCGCCTGCGTCCTCGTGCTCGCGCTCTCCTGGTGGCTGAGCGAGAGCACCAGCGACACGGTGCGAGAGGGCGTCAGGAGCGCGCTCGAGGCCGTGCACCGAAGCACTGCGCGATCCGTCGACGACTGGCTGACCAGTCTCGATCAGGAGGCGAGCGCGTGGGCTCGCTCGCCACTGATTCGCAATCTTCTGGTCGCAGCACCCCGAGACCGTGACGGAAGGGCCTCACGCGAGCTCCTCGCGCCGCTCCGTCGGATACCGGGTGTCGCCGGTTATCTCGTCGTCGACGGGGAAGGTCGGGTGCTCGCCAGTGACGATGCGGCGCGCCTCGACCCGGCGGCGGCCCACCGCTTGGAAAGGGGGCTCCTGTCTGAGCTGAGCTCGGCCCCCGACCATGCGATGATCCTGTTTCCCGACGACAGCCCGCGCGGATCTCTCGACGGTACGGGGTCTCGCCAAGACATCTTGGTCGCCGCCGGGGTGCCGGACCAGCGGGGAGCCATCGGTGGCGCGTTGATCCTCCGCATCGACCCTCGACTCGAGCTGAGCCGGATCCTCCAGCGCGGACGGCTCGGCGCCTCAGGGGAGAGCTATGCCTTTACCCGGTCCGGATCGATCGTCAGCGAAAGCCGGTTCCGCGACCAGCCGCGCGGCTCCGAGCCGCCCCTCGCGCGGATGACACAAGCGGCGCGGGCCGGGCGCCCCGGGGAGGATCTGGACGGCTATCGGGACGACCGCGGCGTGCCCGTCATCGGTGCCTGGACGTGGAACGAGCGCTATGGCATCGGCAGCGCTACCGAGGTCGGGCTCGCGGAGGCGTACGGGGCCCTGGGCGACTACCAGCGCCAGACCCGCGTGGCCACGGGGGTGTCTCTGCTACTCATCGTTGCGCTGAGCGGCGTGTTCGCGTGGAACCGACTAACCACGGCCGCCGCCGCCAGCAAGCTCGAGGCAGCCTACGACATCATTCGCGGTCACCATGAGCGCATGGAGGGCGAGCTCACGGTCGGCCACGATCTGCAGCTCAGCATGGTGCCGCGCGTGTTCCCCGCTTTCCCCGGACGTGATGAGGTGTCCGTGTATGCGACGCTGCGGCCCGCGCGGGAGCTGGGCGGGGACTTCTACGACTTCTACTTCGTCGACGACCACCACCTCGTCTTCTGCGTCGGCGACGTCTCCGACAAAGGGGTGCCCGCCGCCCTGTTCATGGCCGTCACCAAGACCCTGATCAAAACGCGGAGCGCCGAGGAGCCGTCGCCCGCGAGAGTCGCGGGGTATCTCAATGCCGAGCTGGGCCGTGAGAACGACAAGTGCATGTTCGTCACGCTCTTCCTGGGCCGGCTCGACGTGCGCACTGGCGAGCTCGTCTATACCAACGCCGGCCACGACTCGCCCTTCCTCCGCCCGGCCGACGGCTCCCTCGCGCGTCTCGACGAGCGCCACGGGCCACTGGTGGGCGTGGCGCCGAACGTCGTCTACCGAGAGTCACGCCGCCAGCTCGGTCCCGGGGACCTGCTCGTGGTCTACACCGACGGCGTGAGCGAAGCGCAGGATGCCGCCGGGCAGCTCTTTTCCGAGGAGCGCCTGGCGGAGATCGTGCGGGTGGAGGGCGCGCGGCCGGTCGAGACGGTGGTCGATGGCCTGCTCGCCGCCGTGGAGCGCTTCGAGATCGGGGTGGAGCGTGCCGACGACGTGACGGTGCTCGCCCTGCGATTCAGGCCGGCGGAAGAGATACCGGCCGTGTTCGCCGAGACGGTGGTGCTGCGCAACCAGCTCAGCGAGCTCGCCCTGCTCGACGACGTGCTCGACCGGCTCGGGGCGCGGGGCGGGGTGCCGGCCGCGACCTTGGCCGAGGTCCGGATCGTGTGTGACGAGATCGTGAGCAATGTCATCCGCCATGCGTATCCCGGCGGCGGGCCGCACGACATCGAGGTGCGCTTGGAGCTGGCCGGGCACCGGATCGTGGTGACCGTGCTCGACGATGGTGTATCGTTCAATCCGCTGGTCGCCCCCGCCGCGGATACGAGCCTACCGCTGGAGCAGCGGGAACTCGGCGGTCTGGGCATCCATCTGGTGAAGCGGCTCACCGACGAGGCGAGGTACCGCCGGCAGGACGGTCGCAACGCGATTACGCTCGTCAAGGTAGTGCCCGGGCTCCGCGCGGATCCTTTCGCGGAGGCGGCGAGGGGCCGAGGCCTTCATGACGGCACCCACAACCGAGGTCAGGCTGAGAGGGGAGGCGACGAGGTGGAAACCCAGACGCGGCGCGTGCGAGACGTCCTCGTGGTGGACATGATCGGCCGGCTGGACTCGCGTACTGCCGGCCCTGCCTCAACCGAGCTGAACAAGATCGCCCAGGGGCCCGACCGCAAGCTGCTTCTGAATGCCGAGAAGCTGGAATACATGAGCAGCGCAGGACTGCGCGCCATTCTGGTCGCGGCCAAGCTGCGCCAGGTCAACGGTGGTGAGGTGAAGATCTGCCGGGCCAATGCCACGGTCAAGCACGTGATGGAGGTGTCGGGCTTCACCAGCCTCCTGCACCTCTACGACACCGAGGAGAGCGCGCTGGCCGCCTTTGCGTAGCGCTTCATCTGGATCGCATTCCGCACGACGATGGAGCCTCGTCGACCCGCGCGCGAGGTTAGCTGGTTCCCCCTTAGATAACGCGCTTGTTCTCGTCCACTAGGAGCGTTCCCTTGGATGCATCGAGGATGACGAGCACGTTGTTCCAGGGGTCCTCCACGACGGCACAACGGCCGATCTGGATTTCGAAAGGCCCCCTGAGGATCTTGCCACCGCCCGACGTGAACCTCACGAGCGCTTCCGGAACGGAATCGACCGTGAGATCAGTTTCCATAGGCCTATCGCCAGTATGGAGTACCAGCTCGGCGTTCGAGTCTGGGAGCCTCAGTCCCGCTGCCGTGTTGCTACGCCAGATCAACTCATGACCCAGCTGCCCGGAATAGAAGGCCAGCGCCGCATCCAGGTCGGACACTGGGATGCTGAGGCAATCGACCCGTTTGAAGAGCGGGGCAGTCATCTTCTCGTCCACCTACCGCACGGATCAGCCGGCGCAGCGAGCAAGGCCGTGGCGCCTCCGAGGTGCGTCTTACGGAGCCTTATCGGTGCGGCCCCCACGGCGCACATCGCTGTTGCCGCTACTGCTTCAGAGTAAATTCGCCCGTGAAGACTGCGCCGTTGCGCTTCTGTATGGCGACGTCCTTCAAGATTCGCCGCCCCTTCACTTCGTGCAGGGTGAGCACTCCGCTCCAAAACATCGAATCGTACACGACCTTTCCGTCTTGGAGCTGCAGCTGTCGCGTGCCCTCCACGGGAAGCTCAAAGCGCTTGAAGCGCATTTGGCCATCTTCCTGGATAGTCTGCTCCCAGAGGGGCCCGAGATCTCCTGACGGCAGGACGTACTGCCCCTCCCAGGTGCCAGCAATCTCGCTGAACGTGGCTATCGGCTTCGCCGGCGGCGCCGCACATCCGACAAGCACCATGAAGAGTCCAACTACGGTGAGGTAGCGCAGAGTCAGCATGCTCATGGCCTCCCCTTTGATGGGATATCCTCCGGTCTCACTCGTTCGAAGGGCGTTGCTTGCGCATGCCCTCGTTGCTTCGCTCCTCGGCGGCGGTGGAGGTTAGGTCGCGTGGCTGCTGAGTAACATCTCAAGCCGCCACAGCAGAACCGCCAACACAGCACATGCGATGCAGCAGCCAAGCGCAAGCACTTTGAGTAGACGGCCTCGAGATACTGCTCTCTCACCTGTGACGATAGGAGTATCACGAATGACCCGAAGGCCTGGCGGTGGAAACTCTCGGGCCCGAACCACCTTTCCACCCAATGACCAGAGATAGGCGGCCAGCGCAAGCAATGGTGCCAGTAACAGTGCAACCAGGACTCGAAACACCATCTTGACCCGTTGCGCCGAGGACCCTGGGTCGGCGAGCATCCAGTCGCTCAATGGGATGCGATACCGAGCGAAAGCGACGAGCAATAGAGCGCCCATGCACGTACCGACAACGAGAAGCAGTGCGACCGTCCGTCGGGCAGTTGGGTCAGCTCTACGGAGCGCGGTCACGCCTTCGGCCCTCCGACGCTTACCGCGCGGCGACGGCGGGGAAACAGCGCCTCAGCAGCCGCCAGTACCACGAAGGCGACGACGAACGCACCCAGCCGCGGCGTCGGTTCGCGGGTCAGGAGATCCACAGCTCGAGCGTAACCCCAGGATCACATAGGCTCTAATCGAATCTTATGATCGACCGTTCGATATCAACGCCACCGCGTGGGCGTTGCTAGCAAGCCACCTCCCTCCCGGTCTCGCACGCAGCCACGGAGCGACCGTGCGTCCCGGTCCCGATCTCGCGGCGGGCGCTGGGAAGGGTATTGACAGGATCCCGCGAGCCCGCACATACTGCCGACGTTTCCACGAAGTAACCGTCCGGTCCCGCGGGGGTATCGATGTTCCCTGGCTCGGGCCCTCGGATAGCCCTTCCTTGTTTTGACCACCCCCAGTGGCCGGCGGCGACGTTTGGCCTTTCGTCGTCGCCCGCCGCGAAGCGGCTTCCGCACACACCTCGTTTGCATGGACGACCTCGGTGAGCTCCGGTATCGAAGCGGGTGAACGAGAGTCATGGATCTGCACGCCTGCGATGTGCTCATAGTCGGCGGCGGCGGGGCGGGCCTGCGGGCTGCCATCGCGGTGGCCGAGACATATCCGCGACTCCGCGTCTCCGTGATCTCCAAGGTCTATCCCATGCGCAGCCATACCGTCTCGGCCGAAGGAGGAGCCGCCGCGGTGATCAAGGCGGCGGACAGCCTCGACGAGCACGCCTACGACACCATCTCCGGAAGTGACTGGCTCAGCGATCAGGACGCCGTCGAGGCCTTCGTGAGGGAAGCCCCCGAAGAGATGCTCCGGCTCGAGCATTGGGGCTGTCCCTGGAGCCGAGAGCCCGACGGCCACGTCGCCGTGCGTCCCTTTGGGGGAATGAAGATCGAGCGCACATGGTTCGCGGCGGACAAGACCGGCTTTCACCTGCTCCACACACTGTTCCAGACCACCCTCAAGTACGACGCTATCCAGCGGTACGACGAGTGGTTTGTCACGAAGCTCCTCGTGGAGGAGGGACGCTGTCAAGGGGTGGTGGCCATCGAGCTCGCTACCGGAAACATTCAGGCCATCACGGCCAAGGCCGTCATCCTGTGCACGGGGGGCTGCGGCAAGGTCTTCCCGTTCACCACCAATGCCAACATCAAGAACGGCGACGGGATGGCCCTCGCCTATCGGGCGGGGGCGCCGCTCAAGGACATGGAGTTCGTTCAGTACCATCCGACGGGTCTGCCTTTCACGGGGATCCTGATCACCGAGGCGGCGCGTGCGGAGGGCGGCTGGCTCCTCAACAAGGATGGCTATCGTTACCTCCAGGACTACGACCTGGGCACGCCCACGCCAAAGCCGGTGCTGCGCTCCATGGAGCTGGGTCCGCGCGACCGGCTCTCGCAGTGCTTCGTCAAGGAGGAGGAGAAGGGACGGACGCTCGAGGGACCCTACGGGCACTACGTCCACCTCGACATTCGCCACCTCGGAGAAAAGATCATCGACACGAAGCTGCCCTTCGTCCGGGAGCTGTGCCTGAAGTACGTGGGCATCGATCCGGTGAAAGAGATGATTCCCGTCCGCCCCGTCGTCCACTACATGATGGGGGGAGTTCATACCGACATTCACGGCGCGACTTCTCTCCCGGGGCTGTACGCGGCTGGCGAGGCTGCGTGCGTGAGCATCAACGGAGCCAACCGGCTGGGCTCCAACTCCCTCACCGAGCTCCTGGTCTTCGGGGCGCGGGCCGGCCAGGCGGCGGGAGCCTTCGCGGTCGAGCAGGCAGGACCGGGCCCGTCCCTCGACGCCCAGGCCAATGACGAGCGTCGCCGGATAGAAGATGGGTTGCTGCGCAAGAGCGGCGGCAAGGAGAGGATCGCTACCTTGCGCACCGAGATGCACCAGATCATGGAGGAGAGCGCCGGTATCTACCGGACCGAGATGATGCTCAAGGAGGCGGCGGGAAAGCTCAAGCGCCTCCAGGAGAGATCCCAGAACCTCTCCCTGGACGACAGCAGTCACACGTTCAATACGGAGCTGACGGCGGCCCTCGAGCTCTCCTACATGCTGGACCTGGCCCAGACCATCGTCCAGTCCGCCCTCGAGCGAAGGGAGTCGCGCGGCTCTCATCAGCGGACCGACTATCCGCAGAGGGATGACGAACGGTTCCTGGCGCACTCCCTGGCGTATCGCGCGGAGGATGGGTCTCCCCGGATCGAGTATCGGCCGGTCACGATCACCCGCTGGCCGCCGGGCAAACGGGTCTACGGGAGATAGGCAAGGATGCCGCCGACCGTCGCTCTCACTGTCGCGCGCTACCGGCCGGAGAAGGAATCCGAGCCCACCTTCCAAACTTACGAGATCCCCTTCAGGAAGGACTGGGTGGTCCTGGATGCTCTCAACCACGTCAAGGACACCCTGGACGGCTCTCTCTCCTTCCGGTGGTCCTGCCGGATGGGCGTGTGCGGCAGCTGCGGGATGAAGGTGAACGGCACTCCGAAGCTCACGTGCGCAACCTTCCTGTCCGACTACCTGCCCGGCCCCATCCGCATAGAGCCCCTGGACTATTTCCCCGTGGTGCGGGACCTGGTGGTGGATCTCACCGATTTCGTGCGCAAGCTCCGGCAGGTGAAGCCGTGGATCATCCGCAAGGAGGAGAAGCCGCCGGTCCAGGGAGAGTACCTGCAGACTCCGAGCCAGCTCGACACCTACAAGCAGCTCAGCATGTGCATCAACTGCATGCTCTGCTATTCCGCGTGCCCCATCTCGGGACTCGAGCCGAGCTTCATCGGTCCCGCGGCCATCGCCCTCGCCCAGCGTTACAACATGGACTCCCGAGACGAGGGGGCGGCGGAGCGTCTGAAGGTGCTCTCCGAGCACGACGGCATCTGGCAGTGCACCTTCGTGGGGGAGTGCACCAAGGTGTGCCCCAAGCACGTGGATCCCGCGGGAGCGATCCAGCAGTACAAGCTCACGGCGGCGACCCAGTGGGTCAAGTCGCTGCTCCTGCCGTGGGGCGCGAGATGAGCGTGGAGCCCCACTACACGCTCTACCATCCGCGGTGGTATCGCCGCCGCGTGTCGGTCTGGTGGTGGCTGCAAAAGCGGTCCTACACCGGTTTCGTGCTGCGCGAGCTCACCAGCGTCTTCGTCGCTTTCTTCGCTGCGCTGTCTCTCTGGCAGCTCGTCGCCCTGGCCCGGGGTCCCGAGGCTTATGGGCGGTTCCTGTCCCGGCTGGGAACGCCGCTCTTCCTCGTCCTCGATGCGGTCGCTTTTCTCTTCGTCCTCTTCCATGCCATCACCTGGTTCAACCTGACCCCCAAGGCCATGGTCGTGCGTCTGCGGGGGAAGCGAGCGCCCGACTGGGCCATCGTCGGACTGAACTACGCGGCCTGGCTCGTGGTCTCGGGGGCAGTGGCCTTCGTGGTGCTGAGGGGTTAGATGCTCGAGCGGATCACGCCGCTCTTGTGGCTCTTGTTCAGCGCGGGCGGGACGGTCGCCGCGCTCCTCTTCCCCATCCATGTCCTTCTCACCGGCCTGGCCTTTCCCCTGGGATGGCTCGAGCCGCCCTCCTACGAGGTCGCCCACCGCCTCCTCACGCATCCGGTGACGCGACTGTATCTCTTCGTCCTCATCTCCTTGCCCCTCTTCCACTGGGCTCATCGCTTCCGGTACACGCTCTACGATGGGCTGCAGCTCAAGCATCTCACCGCACTCATCGCCGTCCTGTGCTATGGCGCCGCCCTTTTGGGGACGGCCATGACGGCCTATCTCCTGTGGAATATCTAATAGGAAATGGAACGGAGGACCATCGACAACCAGGGATCATGACGGAGGTGGAGAGATGTCAAGGTATCTCGTCGTCACGCATCAGACCGCTCTGAGCCCTGCTCTCCAGCGCCAGGTAAAGGCGCTGGTCGCGGAGGACCCCGCCGCGGAGTTCGCCGTGTTGGTACCGGAAGCGCCCGGGATGACACATACGTGGGAGGGCCAAACGGTCGGCGAGCCGAAGGAGCGCGCCGAGGCAGCCAAAACGTTGCTCGAAGAGACCGCGGGGGCGCGTGTCATCCGTACAGCCACCGGACCGCAGGACCCACTGCAGGCGATTGCCGACGAACTGCGCATGCAGCCGGGCTATGACGCCCTCGTCATCTGCACCTTGCCACCGGGCATTTCTCGCTGGCTGAAATTGGACCTGCTGCACCGAGCCGAGCGGAAGTTCGGGCTGCGCGTCATCCACGTCGTGGCCGACGCCCCCTCGCCGGCCCGTCACTAGGGGTGCGCCATGCGAAGGCGATCCTCTCAGCGGGGCCGCGTCGCTCCAATGGCCGCCGTGTAGAAATCGGGGACGGTTTGCCGGATCCGCATGATGTCAGGCGACATCTGTGTGTCCACGAACCCGGCAGACCCGATCGCATCCTGCCACTGCTCAGGCGTGAGGAAGCCGCCGCTCGGTCGGTAGAGGGGATGCAGGCGAGGAGACCGGAATGTCTCCAGGAGATTGAAGATGAACTCCGCATAGATGGTCTGGCGCGGATATGGACGCACGCACTCCGACACGATGAGGCGGCCGCCGGGCTCGAGCGCCCGTCGCACCTCTCCCAGCGTGAAGTCCAGATCGTGCGCCACGTGGAGCGTGTTGACGGCGTAGACGACCCTGACGCTCTCCGGCGCGATCCCTTGGTCCGCGAAGGGGCGGTTCATGTCCAGGGCGCCGAAGAGGAGAGACGAACGTTCGGGGTAACGCGCTCGCAACGCCTGCTGCCCTCGACGGAGGAATGCGGGCACAAACTCCGTGAAGCGATACTCACGGATCGCGTCCAGTCGGCCCGCCATCTCCAAGCGCTCGAACACGGCGAGAGCGCCGCTGCCCAGCCCCCCACCCAGCTCGAGGAGCACGCCACCGTCTCCAGGCACCCACTGCTCGACGGCGAACGCGCCCACGCGGTTGTTGACCGCGTAGAGGCGGTTGGCGTTGGAGAAGTAGTCGATCCAGAGGCGAAGGCGCCGCGGAGAGAACAGCACCTCCTCGCCCGGCACCTCCCCTCGCAGGAATGCCGGATACGCCTCGGCGACGGTTTCCGCGAGCACATAGGACGGCATCCATGAGGCGTCGTGCCGAGATTGCTCCTCTCGCACCGGAACGGGATCCTCGACGGGCAAGGGCCCCCGGGCGCAGAATCGGGGCGAATCCTCGCCAGGCACCTCGTCGAGTACCTTCCGCGCCGTGAGGTGTCTCAGCATCCACTCGAGTGGCACCCAAGCCCGCTCGACGTCGAGGCCCTCCCCCCGCGCGATCTCGTGGACGCTTCCCCCCGTCCGGAGCCTCGCCTCCAGCCCTACCTCTTGGAGCACCCGGAGGATGAGGCGGCCAACGAACTCCTCATAGAGCAGGTGTGATCGAACGAATGAAAAGTCAATAAGCGGTGCCAATTCAGCGGGAAGCATCTCTCGAAGCCGCGCCGCGGTGATCTCGGCTTCGGCACGGCCGATGTCACGAGGTTCTTGATCCGACTTGATCTCGCCCATGGGGCTTATCGACGGTGTGTCGGGGCAGGCAGATATGGCTTCAGGAATCAGCGTTCGGTCATGTGGAGCGTGACATAAGCGACCAGCGCGCCTAACGACTCGAAGTGTGTCTCCAGTTCCTGCGACTCATCGATGACGAAGCCGAATCGCTCCTCGATGGCCATCGACATCTCGATGAAGTCAAGCGAGTCCAGTCCTAGCGATCCCTCCATCCCCTTGGGCAAGACCGTGGCAAGGGTGAGCTCCGAGGTGCGACTGGGGTCGAACTTGAGTCGCTCCACCATGATGTCCTTGAGCTCCTCCAGCACCTTTTCCGCTTCCATGACCCGTCTCCTTCCCGAAAGGTGGCACTACGTTATCGGTTGAACGGGTTCCAGATGTCGAAAAAATTGAACCACTGAGTCGGGTGCTCTCGGACGATGTCTTCCAGGAGCGCGCCCCAGGCCTGGACGCCCTTCTCCTCGTCGCCGCGCCGGACGGTGAATGGCTCAGCTACCTTCACCAGGTACCGATGGCCTGCAGTGAGCAGGCAAAACGCCGGCACGAGCGGGACCCCGACGGCGCTGGCCAGCAGGAACGGTCCCATCGGGAAGGGCGCTGGCTGCCCGAAGAACGAAATCATCGTGTCGCCTCGACCACCGAGTGCCCGATCGCCCTGGACGGCCACGACCTCGCCGCGCCGCAGCGCGGCGACCAGCTCGAGCGACACCGTCGGACGGGACCGCGTAACGAAGCGAACGCCTTCGCCATCCCGTCGCACCCAGCGCTCCAGCTCCTTCATCTCTTCAGGCGCCACGACCACGTGCGTCGGCCGCGCGCACTGCCCGGCCAGGAGTCGCCCCGCCAGCTCCCAGTTTCCCACGTGCGCAGTGAGCGAGATGAAGCCGCCCGTCAGTCCGCGGAGCCTCTCCACCCCTTCCGTCCCCGCGACGTAGGCTGCCAGCTGCACCCTCGGCTGCCGGTTGGTCGAGACCAGGTCGCTGAAGCACATGGCGAAATCGACGAATGCCTGAGCGGTGAGCGCATCCAGCCGGGATCCCGTGGCGTTGGTGAATTGCGCCAGCGTCTCCCGGATCGCCGCGCGTTCCGCGGGCACGAGCCGCGGGGCGAGCCGCCCGATCTGCCGCGCGAGAGCGAGGCGTAAGGGGCGCGGCAGCCATCCGAGGCGGGCCGCGAGGCCGTACAGATCGGGTCGATTGTAGCGGTGCGAGTACCATCGCCGCGCCACGCCATCGACACTCGAGGTCACGCGCATGGCCACTGCGTGAGACTAACATGTCCGCACCGAGGGCTCCACGAGCGCCTTCGCGCGCAAGCTTACGGTCTTGCCTAGCGCTCCTCACCGCTCTCCCCGCGGATCTGAGGAGAGACGGGAGATTTCCGCGCATCACAGCGTCAGCGTCGGCGTGTCTGGTTCGAGACCAAACAACACTCGGCCAACAGCTTCTAGGCTACGAGGATGGACGCCGATATGTTGCGTGACGGCGTGCACATCCCGGAACGCGCGTTCGATGGGGCAGGTGGCATACAGGGAAGTCGCACCACCGGTAAGATACACGAGGTCCACCGCCTGGACGGCGCTCGTTACCGCATACCAGCTCGCCAACCGTACCTGGGCCCGCTTTTGAACTGTGGCCTCGCGCGCGGCGAGCACGTCATCCCAGAGCAGGCGGGTAGCGTCGGTCAAGAAGAGCTGTGCCGAGCGCACGAGTGCCTGTGCTTGGGCCAGGCGAGTTTGTGCCCCACGATCTTCTCCAACCGCCTGGCCACTCCGTTCGTGACGCTTCGCAGTCGCAAGGTCGATGAGGGCTTCGATCGCGCTCCGCGCGATGCCGAGGGCGATGGCGCCAAGGCCGGGAGCGACGCGTGAATGAGAAGGTATGAGATATCGCGGTGCGGTCAGGACGATCGGGTCGGTGTAGTAGGACGCCAGGCGGGTCGGAACGATGCAATCTCTCACCTCCACGTCGTGGCTACCCGTGCCACGCAAGCCGCTGACCGTCCACGTATCGATGATGTGGCACGCCGAGGCCGGGCATAGCATGAAGCGGTACTCTGGCGTCCCTGCTGGCGTCGCTCGGGCCTGTCCATCCTCGTACACGACGCACAGGAGGATGAACCAGGCGCTCAGCTGACATCCGCTCACCAGGGACCAGCGCCCGCTCACGCGATAGCCACCATCGACGACGGTGGCACGTCCGCTTGGCCGGGTACTGTTGGCCAGGATCATGTCCGGGTCGCCAAAGATGAGCTTCGCGACGTCCTGGGGGAGCCGGGCCGTGGTCCAGTGAACGTTGCCGTTCCAGACGCACCACGCGACAGATGCGTCGGCGCGCGCGAGCTCCTCGTAGATGTCGATCGCCTCGACCGGACTCAGGTCGAGACCGCCATAGGCGGCGGGCAGGAAGATACGGAAGAACCCGGCTTTTGCCAGCTCGCGTGCGAGTTCATCGGGCAGGCGCCGGTCCGATTCGATGCGATCGCGCTCGGCCAGAATGCGCGGCCGAAATGCCTTGGCGGTCTCCAGGACCTTGGTGGCGTCGTCACCATGAGCCATTGCGGCCCTCCCTGCTTACCGGCCCGACTACTGCTTGAGCGTGAATTCGCCTGTGAAGACTGCGCCGCTGCGCTTTTGTATGGCGACGTCTTTCAGGATGTGCCGCCCCTCTACTTCATGCAGGGTGAGCACTCCGCTCCAAAACATCGAGTCGTCGTACAGAACTCTTCCGTCACGGAGTTGCAGCTGTCGCGTACCCTCCACGGGGAGCTCAGACCGCTTGAAGCGCATTTGACCCTCTTCGCGGATCGTGTACTGCCACAGGGGCCCGAGCTCTCCTGACGGCAAGACGTACTGCCCCTCCCACGTGCCAGTAAGTTCTCTGAAGCTGGCTATCGGCTTGGCCGGCGGCGCCGTCCCACACCCGACAAGCACTATCATGAGTCCAGCCACCGCGACGAAGCGCAGAGTCAGCACATGGCCTCCCTTTTGATCGGATTTTGTCCGCTCTCGCTCGTTCTGTCGTCCATCGAAGAGGCGTTGCTTGCGGGTGTTCTCGTCACTGCGCTCCTCGGCGGTCGCTGCGGTTAGGCCGCGTGGCTGCTGAGTAGCAGCCCAAACCGCCACAGCAGAACCGCCAATGCTGCCAATGCGATGCCGCAGCCAAGCGCAAGCACTTTGAGTAGACGGCCTCGGGATACCGCCCTCTCACCCGTGACGATAGGAGTATCACGAATGACCCGAAGGCCTGGCGGCGGAAACTCTCGGGCCCGAACGACCCTTCCACCCAACGCCCAAAGATAGACGGCTAGCGCGAGCAATGGTGCCAGTAGAACTGCAGCCGGAAGTAGAAGCACCAACTTCACACGTTGCGCTGAGGACCCCGGATCGGCGAGCACCCAGTTGCTCAACGTGACGCGATAGCGGGTGAAGGCGGCGAGTAGGAGAGCGCCAACGCACGTTCCGGCGACGAGAACCAGGGCGACCGTCCGTCGGGCAGCCGCGTCAGCTCTACGGACTTCGGTCATCCGTGCGGCCTAGCGCCCGCGGAAGTTGTCGACGTTACGCAGGCTGCGTCTAAGTGGTACGTGAAGTCGCCCGATTCTCTTGCCAAGTTCTGGGAACACGCGTGAGCAGCACTTGACGAGAGGCCTCGCGACCATGCCCAACCTGAAGAACGACTCCTGGACCGTCTTCAACTTTCTGCTTCGGCCATTGCAGCGTCGACATACTGGAACGTGGGGAAGATCAACTCGAAAGCGCTGCTCAACCGCGGCGAGCAAGAGAGCCGCGCTCGCAATCCGCGTCCGACTATGGCCTGTTGGGCAATTCAGGCGGTCTTACTGACAGCATTCGCCCAATCGGCATCCGGGTCGGCGACGACTATTTGGTGCACGCCCTCGGAGAACTCCTTTTGGAGCATCTCGTACTGCTCGCGGAGCTCTGTAATAGGGTGTTCCCAGTTGTGTAGGTAGTAGACAGCTTTGACCTTTGCCTGCAGCGACGCCTTCGTGCAGTCGAAGCAGGGCCGAAGAGTCGAATAGACCGTCGCATTCTCAACGGCATTGCCGAACCGAGCGGCCGTAACGAGGGCGTTCTGCTCTGCGTGGACACAAATGCATACGTCGTATCCGACGCTGGCCTTGTAAGTCTCTCGCTCTCTGCATCGGATGCATCCTCCGTCCAGACAATTCCGCATGCCCTCAGGGGTTCCGTTGTAGCCCGTCGAGATGATGCGATCTCCTCTGACAAGGATCGCGCCGACTTTGCGGCCAAGGCAGTTAGCCTTCCTTCGAACTGCGATGGCGATGCCCATGTAGTACTCGTCCTTCGTCAAGCGCGTCTCCGTACTTTGCTCTAAGCCGCCCAACTAGGATTGGACTCCAAGATAGGCCGATCTGCGTAGAGTGACAGGCACCGCAAGGCCCAGTGATGTGTGGCGGTTTGGGAAGGACTGTTGCACCGTCAATTCTTGCTCATCAACCCCGAGCCTTGAGTGCAGCCGAAGTATCCCTTACATCACGGAATAGGCTGCAGCATCCTGCAGCCTATTCCGGCGTATATACGCCTTGGACGTGGTGCCGTCGTCTACGAGCACCCCGTGGTCGTGCCGCAGGTGATGCACTTCAAGCACGTGCCGTTTCGCACCATGGTGAACTGGCCGCAGTCGGTGCAGGGATCACCCTCATAGCCCTTGAGGCGAGCCATCTCGGAGGCGGAGAGCATTTTGGCCTGCGCGAGGCCGCCGCTCCCTCCGCTCACCGGCGTAGCGGCTCGCGCCGTTACCGGCGGCGTGGCGGAGCGCTCGGCCGAGGCCTGCGGGCGAGGCAGCCCGCGCTGGCTCACCGGGCCCTGGCCAATCTTGGTCCCCAGGGCATCACCGCGCAGATCCTCCTCGGCCACGTGCGACAGATCGGTGCGGCCCAGGTAGGTGATGGCGAGCTCGCGGAAGACGTAGTCGATCACGGACGTGGACATCTTGATGGCGTCATTGCCCTTGACCATGCCGTTGGGCTCGAAGCGCGTGAACACGAAGGCGTCCACGAACTCTTCGAGCGGCACGCCGTGCTGGAGTCCCAGCGAGATGGCAATGGCGAAGCAGTTCATGAGGGAGCGGAAGGCCGCGCCTTCCTTGTGCATGTCGAGGAAGACCTCGCCGAGCGAGCCATCCTCGTACTCGCCGGTGCGGAGATACACCTTGTGGCCGCCCACCACCGCCTTCTGCGTGTAGCCGGAGCGGCGGTTGGGAAGGCGATGCCGTTCGCGCAGGTATTTGGTCACCACGCGCTCCGTCATGCGCTCGGCCACCGCTTGCACGTCTGCGGCCGCGGCCTCCTCCTCGTCGTCGCTCACCGCGTTGAGCGGCTGCGAGAGCTTGGAGCCGTCGCGGTAGAGAGCGACCGCCTTGAGCATGGACTGCCAGGAGGTGCGGTAGGCGTCCTTCACCTCCTCCACGGTGGCGTCCTGCGGCATGTTGATGGTCTTGCTGATGGCGCCCGAAAGGAAAGGCTGGGCCGCCGCCATCATGCGGATGTGCGCATCCACGGGGATGAAGCGCTGCCCCTTGCGTCCGCAGCGGTTGGCGCAGTCGAAGACAGAGAGATGCTCGGGCTTGAGGAAGGGCGCGCCTTCCACCGTCATGGTGCCGCAGCAGTAGTCGTTGGCCGCCTCGATCTCCGACGGCGTGAAGCCGAGGGCCCGGAGGAGATTGCCGTTCCACTCCGCAAGCTGAGCGTCGTTGATGCCGAGCCTCTCCGCCACGTAGCCGTCGCCCAGCGTCCACGAGTTGAAGACGAACTGGATCTCGAAGGCGCCCTCGAGAGCCGCCTCCAGCCGCGCCAGGCCGTCGTCGTCGAAGCCGCGCGCCCGCAGCGAGTCGTGATTGATGCAGGGCGCGCCCTCGAGCGTCTTGCGACCGACGCAGTAGCTCACGATCTGGTCGATCTGGTGCGGGGGATAGCCCAGCGCGGTGAGAGCCATGGGCAGGCTCTGGTTGATGATCTTGAAGTAGCCGCCGCCCGCCAGCTTCTTGAACTTCACGAGAGCGAAGTCCGGCTCGATGCCCGTGGTATCGCAGTCCATCACGAGGCCGATGGTGCCCGTGGGGGCCAGGACCGTCACCTGCGCGTTGCGGTAGCCGTGAATCTGTCCGAGCTCGAGAGCCCGGTCCCACGTCTCGCGGGCGGCCTCGAGTAGCCGCTGTGGGCAGCGGACGGAATCGATGCCCTTGGGCGTGATGGTGAGGCCTTCGTAGTCGCTGGCCGGCGCATTGTAGGTGGCGCGGCGATGGTTGCGGATCACGCGCAGCATGTGCGTGCGGTTCTTCGCGTAGCCGGGGAAGGGGCCGAGGTCCTTGGCCATCTCCGCCGAGGTCGCGTAAGCCTCGCCGTGCATGATGGCGGTGATGGCGCCGCAGATGGCCACCGCCTCTGCGGAGTCGTAGGGGATGCCGCTCCGCATGAGCACCGTGCCCATGTTGGCGTAGCCCAGGCCGAGCGTGCGGAAGTCCCAGCTCTTCTGGGCGATCACCGGGCTCGGATATGCCGCCATGAGCACGCTGATCTCGAGCACCATTGTCCAGAGACGACAGGCGTGGCGGAATCCCTCCACGTCGAAGGCGCCGTCCGGCCGCAGGAACTTCACGAGGTTGACAGAGGCAAGATTGCACGCCGTGTCGTCGAGGAACATGTACTCCGAGCACGGATTGCTGGCGTTGATGCGCCCGTCCTCGGGGCAGGTGTGCCACTCGTTGATGGTGGTGTCGTACTGCACGCCGGGGTCGGCGCAGGCCCAGGCGGCGTAGGCGATCTCGCTCCAGATATCCGCGGCGGGAATCGTCGCGGAGACCTTGTTGTCGGTGCGGCGCTTGAGCTGCCATTCGCCGCCCTCGTCGAGCACCTCGAAGAACCCGTTCGGCACGCGAATGGAGTTGTTGGAGTTCTGGCCGGCGACGGTGACGTAGGCCTCGCTGTCCCAGTCGGTGTCGTACTCGGGGAAGACGATCTCCGTCACGCCGGAGGCGGCGAGCTGGAGCGTCTTCTGGATGTAGGCCTCGGGCACGAAGGCCGCGCGCGCCTCGCGCATCGCCGCTCGGAGACCGGGGTTCTGCTTCGGATCCGTCTGGATCTGGTCGCCCACGCTCGTGGCCTGGAGCACCGCTTGGAGCCGGCGCTTGCCGAGCCGGGAGCCCGCGACGAGGGCCGCCACCTTCTGCTCCTCCACGACCTTCCAGCGGATGAACTGCATCACGTCGGGATGGTCGAGGTCGAGGCAGACCATCTTAGCCGCCCGACGTGTCGTCCCCCCGGACTTGATCGCTCCTGCCGCGCGGTCGCCGATCTTGAGGAAGGACATGAGGCCGGAGGACTTGCCACCGCCTGAGAGTGGCTCGTTCTCACCGCGCAGCGAGGAAAAGTTGGAGCCGGTGCCCGAGCCGTACTTGAAGATTCGGGCCTCGCGCGTCCAGAGGTCCATGATGCCGCCGTCGTTGACCAGATCGTCGGCCACGGACTGGATGAAACACGCGTGAGGTTGCGGGCGCTCGTAGGCGCTGGTGGCGCGCGTGAGTGTACCGGAGTCGGGATCCACGTAGTAGTGGCCCTGGGCGGGGCCGGAGAGGCCGTAGGCGTAGTGAAGGCCCGTGTTGAACCACTGCGGCGAGTTGGGGGCGGCGATCTGGGCCGCCAGCATGTGGCAGAGCTCGTCGTAGAAGGCGCGCGCGTCAGCCGGGGAGTCGAAGTAGCCGTAGCGCTCGCCCCAGTGGGTCCAGCAGCCGGCCATCCGGTGGAAGACCTGCCGGGCGTCCCGCTCGCCCCCGACCACCGGCTGCCCCTCCTTGTCCAGGAGCGGCCGGTGGTCGGGGCCGATCTGCGGCACCCCCGACTTGCGGAAGTACTTCTGGGCCATGATGTCCACCGCCACCGAGGACCACTCGGCCGGCGCGGCGATGCCTTCCTGGCGGAAGACCGTGGTGCCGTCCGGGTTGCGGATCTCCGAGGTCCGCTGAGCGAACTCGATGCCGGCGTAGGGACTCTGGCCTTCCGCAGTGAAACGACGGGAGATTCTCATGCATGCCTCCTCTTCTGGACACTGCCCCGTGCGGTTTCGGGTCCTACCTATCCTCTGTCGTCGCGGCCCAGCCGGGAGAAGCCCTTCCACACGAAAAAGCTGCTCCGGCTTGCGTTTCGCCTCCAGGGGGTCTCCGAGAGACCAGCTGAGCGTGAGGCACAACATATTGTGGGTGTCACACTCAAGTCAACCTTTATTTGGTGCTCGCAGATTGAGGACTGTTAGCGCGGTGCGTTGTCGGGCGGGAGACCTGCGAGACCTACAATGAAAGGGAGATGCGATGGCTCGTCGACGGCTACAACGTGATTCGGCGCGCGCCGAAGCTGGCCTCGCGCGAGCGAGAGAGCCTCGAAGCGGGGCGCCGCGCGCTCTGCGCGCTCCTCGCGGACGTCGCGCGCTACTCGCCCGACACCTTCACCGTGATCTTCGACGGCACGGAGACGGGAGGACGCACTGTCGGCGGCGCCGGCGTCACGGTGATCTTCTCCAGCGCGCGCGAATCAGCCGATCACGTGCTGGCGAAGATGGCGCGCGAGGGCGGCGCGGTGGTGTCCAACGACCGCGAGGTGGGCAGACTCGCGGAGCGGGCGGGCGCCATCGTGGTCACCACCGATCAGTTCCTTGCGAGGATCGAGCGCGCTCGGCATCTGCCGCACGTGGAGGAGACCGACGAGGAGTCACACAAGGAGGAGGACGACGAGCCCGCGCGCGGCCCTCGCAAGGCGGGCAATCCGCGGCGGCTCAGCAAGAAGCAGCGGGCAGCGAAGCGAGCGCTCGGCCGGCTCGATCCGGGTCGCTTCTGACAGAGCGCGCTCTCCTCGCTCCGAGGAGAGCAGAGGCGGGCCTAGCGCCTTTCCCTGCCTTCGTTGATCAGCCGAGCGCGCCGCTGGAGGTAGCCGTTGCGAACGGAGCTGTAGAGGTCGACCGTCGACTCCTCGATGCCCTGGAAGAGATCGAGGTTGAGCGAGCGATCGTTCACCGTGTCACCCAGCTTCATGGCGAGGGCGTCGGGCCAGAACGGAATGTAGTAGTAGAGCGGATGCATCGCCCCATCCACACCGTAGCCGATGCCATCACGCACGGTGAGCGGCGGCAGGAAGGGTAGCACGAGGTAAGGCCCGGGCCCCACGCCCCAGATCCCGAGCGTCTGTCCGAAGTCGGCGCGCTGCCGCTCCAGCCCCATCTCCTGTCGCGCGACGTCGAACAGCCCGCCGATGCCGAGCGTGGAGTTGATGATGAAGCGGCCCATCTCCTTGGTCGCGTCGAGCAGCCTCCACTGCAGGATCTTGTTCACGAACCGCGAGGGCATCCGCAGGTTGGTGAAGGCGTTGTCGATCATGGTCTGGAACATGTCGGGCACGACAAAGTTGTAACCTTGGGCGACCGGCTTGAGGACGTACTTGTCCAGATTGTAGTTGAACGTGAACATCTTCTCGTTGAACTTCTCCCAGGGGTCCCACTCCTCGACTTCGGCATCGGCCGGACCCGCATCAGGCGTCCCCCTGAGGGCGGCGTCGGCGGGACCGGACAGCGCCACCACCCACTCGGGAGCGTTCTTGGCCGTGATGGGTTCGTAGTCGATGGACACGCTCGGCAGGGACGTCGGCGTCTCGCTGGCGCTCACCGCGACCTCGACGGGAGTCGACGTCGTCTCCCTAGACGGGGAAGGGACCGTCGTCTCAGCAGAGGCTGTGGTTTCGGTGGCCGTCGGGGGCTGCGTAGGCTCGGCAGCGAGCGCCGCCACCGGTGGCCGTGAGGCCAGCAGCGAACTTTCGCTCAGGAGGCTCGACGAGAGCGAGCCACAGCCGCCGAGAGCACACGCAAGAACGGCAACGACGACGACCAGCGGCCAGACACCCGAACTGGAGCGCACCGTGTCTCCTCTTTCCCGGGACAGAGCCGCGGAACGGGACCTCACCTGCTTGAGCCTATTTGCACACGGGGCCGAGAGTAGCCTGAAAAGGGCTTGAGACGCCAGCCCTTTTTCTTACTGTTAGATCGCTGACTCGACCGCGGCTGGGAGCATCGCTCGGTCTCCGGCCTCCCGACGAGCCGGCCGGAGGCCAAGGAAGGACCAAGCAAGGGGGGTGCCACAGGATGGTACTCCGGCGCCCCGCCTCTATCGTCCTGTCAGATAATGCCTTCCCGGAGAGTGATCCAGCATAGGTGATCGGGGCCTTAACGGTGAGCCGGCGTGAATTGTCAGATTCCTCTCGTGGACTGCCCAAACTCGAAGGAAAGCGCCCGCTTCAGGTCCTGAGACGAGAATGGGGGTGGGTGGGACTGACGCCCACCCGATCCCCCATATGTTCGTGCGCAACTCGCGTTGCGCGTCCCGGCAAGAGTCGGGACCATCTTTGTCCGTCGCCGACGCCGCCGGAGATCGTGTCGATCTCGGCGGCGCCTATACGTAGCCCGGTGGAGTGTCCATCGTGGTCTTATGAAAGATCCGTTGGTCTCCGCTGTCAAGACCCTGCTGAGCAGCCTCGTCATGAGACCCGACATGATGTCGCCCCGCGTATGATCTGGTGACAGATGGTCAGCCGAAACCCTCGCGCACTCGTCGTGGTCGGCCTCACGGCGGCAGCTCTCGCGCTCCTCCTGGGTTCTCTGGCGGCGCGCGTGGGACGACCGTATCCGGGTTTCTTCGTCGCCCCGGACTATCGCGTGTTCCCCGTTGAGGCCGGCGTTCCGCTCGAGTGGGGCGACCGCATCGTCGGTGTGGATGGGCGCTCGCCCACCACGCTCGAGGCGCGCATGGCCACCGACGAGAAGCCGGTGCGCTACGAGATCGAGCGGAGCGGGCGCCGCGCGACGTACGAGGTCGCGCCGCGACCCTTCACCTGGCCACTCCTCCTGAGCCACTTCGGCATCTTCTTCGCGATCTCCGTGACCATGCTCGCGGTGGGGGTGGCCGTGTTCGCCCAGAACCCACGCGCCCGTCCCAATCGCAACTTCCTCATCTACATGTGCCTCTGGGCCGTCTCCAATGTGGCGGTGCCGGGAGCCGTGCTCGCCTCGAGCCGCTTGGCCGCCGGCCTGGTGGGCTTCATCTCCATCGTGCTGTCCGTCCATGGCTGGGTGTTCTTTCTCACCTATCCAGTGAACCCGTCGCGAGAGGCGTGGCTGGAGCGCCATCGCGTCATCCCCCTGCTCTATACGTGCGCGCTGATGCTGGGCAGCCTCGCCGCGCTGACCTTCGTGGCGCTGACCACCCTGGCGCCGGAGATGCTCGCCGACGGCTGGGTGTACCCGGCGTCGGTGGCGACGCTCTTCACCCTCGCCGCCATTTCCTTCCCCATCAAGATCGCCGCGCTACTCGACACGCGCCGCCGCGCCGACTCGCCGCTCGTGAACCAGCAAATCACCGTGCTCCTCCTCGGCATCGGCTTCGGGTTGGGGGGCTGGCTCGCCTTCATGCTCGCTCCGCTTTCCCAGATCTATCGCGGCCCGTTCGATCCGCAATGGGGCTCCGCCCTCGTGCTCCTCTATCCCCTGTCCATCGCCTACGCCACCGTGCGCTATCGCCTGTTCGACGCCACCGTGGTGATCCGGCGCTCCGTGGTCTACGCGGCGCTGGCCGGCCTCATTACGGCCGCCTACGCTCTTGCCATCGCGGGGGCCAACCTTCTCCTCGCCCAGGCAAGCCTCGCGCAGTCCACCTGGTTCTCCGCGGCATTCATGTTCGCGGTGGCGCTCGCCTTCAATCCGGTTCGCGAGCGTCTGCGCCGGCTCGTGGACCGGACCTTCTTCCGCGAGCGCTACGACTACGCCCGCACCATCGGTGCCCTCGCCCGCTCGATGTCGAGCCTCCTCGATCTGGGCGAGATCGAGCGGCGGCTCACCACCACCATCGAAACGGCCATGCACGTGGTCCACGCCCGGCTGGAGGTCGGCGCTCCCGGCGGTGCGCTCGAGCCCGCGCTGCGCCAGGCCTCGGGCGCGCTCTCTCGCTATCAGCTCGCCGCCGATCCGCGCTTCGCTGAGGTCGAGGGCGGCGCCCTCGGCGCCTATACGGCCATGAGGGCTGAGGTGCTGGTGCCGCTGCGCTTCCAGCAGGAGATCCGCGGCCTCCTCGTCTTGGGGGCCAAGCGCTCCGAGGCGCCGTACACTGCGGAGGACCTCGAGCTCCTCGAGACGCTCGCCGATCAGACCGCGGTGGCGGTGGCCAACGCCGAGGCGCATCAGCAGGTGCTCGACTACGCGCGACAGCTCGAGCGGAGCCTCCTCATCCGCGGCAGCCTCGCCAAGTTCGTGCCCCAGCGGGTGCGAGAGCTCATCGAGGAGTCGCCGGAGGCGCCCTCCCTCGACAAGCGGGAGACGGACGTGAGCGTGCTCTTCGCCGACATCAGCGGCTACACGCGGCTGTCCTCGCGTCTGGCCCCCGACGATCTCGACGCCCTCGTGCAGCGGTACTTCGGGGCCTTCCTCGACGAGATCGTCAAGCACGGGGGCGACGTCAACGAGACGGCGGGCGACGGGCTCATGGTGATCTTTCACGAGGGCGATCACGCCCGGGCCGCGGTCGATGCCGCGCGGGCCATCCATCGGCGCGCCGCGGAGATCGGGGCGGAGCTCGCGCACCGCTTCGACCCGCTGCGGATGCACATCGGCGTGAACACCGGCCCCGCTCTCCTGGGCGCGACCAAGATCGAGGGGCGCGCGGGCACGCGCTGGACCTATACTGCATCCGGCATGACGACCAACATCGCGGCGCGGCTTGCCGCACAGGCTCAAGGCGGCGAGATCGTGCTCTCCGAGAATACCCGCGCGCGTCTCTACGGCGACCTCGCGCTCGAGGAGATGGGTCTGCGCGAGCTCAAGGGCGTGGAGCGGCCCGTGCCGCTATACCGGCTGCGGTAAGCTCGTGACGCCCGCCGCTCTCCGCCATCTCGGTAACCGGGACCCCGTGATGCGCGCGCTCATCCGCCGGGTCGGACCGTGTACCATGCGCATCCGGCGGACCTGGTCGCCTTTTCAATCACTCGTGCGCGCGGTGGTCTACCAGCAGCTTCACGGCCGCGCCGCCGCCGCCATCTTCGAGCGCCTCGTGGCTCTCTTCGGCCGCGACGGCTTTCCGACCCCGGAGCAGATCCTCGCCATGAGCCCGCGCCGGATGCGGAAAGCGGGGCTGTCCAGGGCGAAGGTGCGGGCCATCAAGGACATCGCGAGAAAGGCGGCGGACGGTACCATTCCCACGCGACGGGCGGTGGTGAGGCTCGCCGACGACGAGATCATCACGCGCCTCACCGAGGCGCGCGGCGTGGGGCGGTGGACGGTGGAGATGATGCTGATGTTCACCCTTGGGAGGCCGGACGTACTGCCCGTGGACGACTACGGCGTGCGCTACGGCTATCGCATGGCATACGGCCTCAAGGCGCTGCCCACGCCCAAGGCTCTCATGGAGTTCGGCGAGCGCTGGCGCCCCCATCGCACCACGGCCTCGTGGTATCTCTGGCGCGCCGCGGAGCAGGCGAGGGCCGCCGCTCTCAAGCCGCGCCCCGCCGCCAAGTCACGCGCCGGGAAGCGAGCCGCGAACCGCGGGACGGAGCTGGTCCGCTAGCGGGAGATGGTAGGCCGCTCGATTCCGTAGTCGGTGGCGTCGACCCAGGGCCGTCCCTCGGCAAAGCGCGTGGAGCGGAATGGCGTCAGGTCCGCTGTCTCGGGCTTGCCCTTCACGATCCACTCGGCGAGGCAGCGGCCAATGGCGGGTGAGGTCTTGAACGACGTGCCCGAGTCGCCCAGCATCACGAAGAGCCCGGGCACGGAGGGGACCTGATCGATGATGGGCCGCCCGTCCGGGCTCATCATGATCATGCCCGCCCACCCCCCGCGCATGGTGGCGCGCTCGAAGGCGGGCAAGCGCGCGGCGAGGGCCTCCCGACAGAGGGCGACGTAGGCTTCATCCACCCCTTCGTCGTACTTGTCGGGATCGGCGTGTCCCGCTCCGAGCTCGACGCCGATGAGCGTGCTCGCGCGCCCCTCGGGGCGGATCCAGGCAGCTCGCGTGGCGTCGATGAGGGCGGGATGGCCACGGGTGAGGCCGTCGGGCCAACGGAAAATCGAGACCTGGATCCGATACGGGGTGAGTCCGAAGTCGAGGCCGAGAGGAGCCAAGAGTCGTCCTGCCCACGCGCCCGGCACGGCCACCACCACCGGAGCGGCGATGCGCCCGCGCGAGGTCTCGACGCCGGCCACGCGCCCGCCCTCCACCACGATGCGGAGCGCCTCGCAGTCCGTCTCCACGGTGGCGCCGAGCCGCCGTGCCGCCTCCGCGAAGGCGAAGGTAGTGGCGCTGGGATCGGCGAAGCCCGACCGGGGCTCCCATGCGGCGCCCCCCACGTCGTCTACGTGCACACCGGGGACGATGTCCCGGAGCTCCTCCCTCGACACGAGGCGCGTATCGATGCCGAGGTGTTGCTGCATGGCCACGTTGGCCGCGAGCGCCTCGACGTGGGCGGGGCCCACGATCTGCACGAAGCCCGGCGCCTCGAAGCCGCAGTCGCCGCCCACCGCGGCGTCGAAGTCGCGGAAGATCTTGAGGCTTTCCCAGGCGAGCCGAGACTCCGCCTCGTTGGTGTAGTGCATGCGGACGAGCGCGCCCGACTTGCCGGTGGCGCCGGCGGCGAGGGCGCGGCGCTCGAGGAGGGTGACGCGCTTGACGCCGAGACGCGCCAGGTTGAAGGCCGCGCTCGTGCCGTTGACGCCGCCGCCGATGACAACCACGTCCGCACTCGTCATGGCGGGATTGTGACACGCTTGACACGCCTCAAGGAAGGCCCTATAACTTCGCCACACACCGCTGTGCATTTTCTGTCTGATCGAACCGACCCAACGGAGGAGCAAATCGATGGAGCTTACTCGACGAGAACTGCTCAAGAGCGTGGCGGCGCTGACTGCCGCGGGAACGCTGTCCCAGGCGCTCCCGGGGAGAGCGCAGGCGCAGACCACCCAGAAGAAGGACTTGGTGGTCGCCCAGGGCGGCGACATCTCCAGGTTCGATCCGCACTTCAGCACCTCGTCCAACGACATCCGCTGGAGCTTCAACATCTTCGACAACCTGACGAGCCGCCATCCCGACGGCAAGCTCTATCCGGGCCTGGCCCTGGAGTCGAAGCTCCAGAGCCAGAACGTGTGGACGTTCAAGCTCCGCCAGGGCGTCAAGTTCCACAATGGTGATCCCTTCACTTCCGCCGACGCCAAGTTCAGCATCGAGCGCACCTACGATCCCAACGCGAAGACCATGGTGGCCACGGTGTTCACCACCATCGACAAGATCGAGGCGCCCGACCCCTACTCGCTGATCGTCCACACCAAGAAGCCCGATCCGCTCCTGCCCGCGCGCCTGGCCTTCTACGGCGGCCAGATCGTGCCCAAGAAGTATCTGGAGTCCGTGGGCAACGACACGTTCAACGCCAAGCCGGTGGGCACGGGTCCCACGCGCTTTGTGTCCTGGGTCAAGGACGACCGGCTCACCCTCGAGGCCAATTCCGACTACTGGGGCGGTAAGCCCGATTTCGACAAGCTCATCGTGCGCTCCATCCCGGAGACGGCCCCTCGGGTGGCCGCCCTGCTCAAGGGCGAGGTCGACGTCATCACTCAGCTGCCCCCCGACCAGGAAGATCGCGTGACCGCCAATGCCGCCACCCGCGTGGAGGGCGCCCTCTACGCCGGTCTTTACGTCCTCGCCGTCAACAGCAAGCGCCCGCCGCTGGACAATCCCCTCGTGAAGCAGGCCCTGTCCCTGGCTATCGACCGCGAGCTCATCGTCAAGGAGCTGTGGAAAGGCCGCGGCATCGTTCCCAACGGGCCCATCGCCAAGGGCGACAACTTCTACGATCCCAAGCTGCCGCCGCTCGCCTATAACCCCAAGGAGGCGCGCGAGCGGCTGAAGAAGGCGGGCTACAAGGGTGAGGAGATCTTCATCGAGACCACCGTGGCCTACGTGTCGCAGGACAAACCGATGGCCGAGGCCATCGCGGCCATGTGGAAGGACGTGGGCGTCAACGTCAAGGTCGAGGTGATCGAGTACTCGGTGCGCGCCCAGAAGAACCGGGAGAAAACCTACAAAGGGGTCTGGTGGTCCGATCCGACCTCCACCCTCGGAGATCCGGACGGCATGATGTGGCGTTTGCTCGGGCCGGGTGGGCCGCAGGACTACTGGCGCGAGTCCAAGTTCGACGAGCTGGGCGCGGCCGCGCGTTTCTCTGTCGACGAGAAGTTCCGGGCCGACGCCTATGCGCAGATGACCAAGGTCTTCCTCGAGCACTTTCCGTGGCTGCCCATCATCCAGCCCTACGAAGACTACGGGCTGCAGAAGTACGTGGAGTTCACGCCGAATCCCAACCAGCAGTTCGAGATCCGGCGCTTCAACTTCAAGTTCCGCCGGGCGTAGAAGCGTCCCCACTCGCGCCCTCGCTCCCTTCTGGGAGAGGGCGCGGGTGAGGGGGACTTCCCCTCAATGCGCGGAGTGCTTCCGTTCCTCGCCCAGCGGCTCTTCCGCGCCCTCATCGCTCTGTGGCTCGTCTCCACCGTGGTCTTCGTGGTCATGCGCCTCTCCGGCGATCCCGTGCCGCTCCTCCTCCCTCCCGATGCGCCCATCAGCGAGATGGAGCGGGTGCGGCGTGAGCTCGGCCTCGATCGGCCGCTGCCCGTGCAGTATGCGGTCTTCCTGCGAAACACCCTCAAGCTCGATTTCGGCCGGTCGCTCCACTTCCGCCAGCCCGCCTTCTCGGTGGTGAGCGGCTACATTCCGGCCACCCTCGAGCTCGGGCTCACCGCCTTCTTCCTCGCCGCGCTCGTCGCGGTGCCCGTGGGCCTGCTCTCCGCCATGAAGCGCAACACGCTGCTCGACCACGCGGCCATGGGTTTCGCCCTGATCGGCCAGGCCGCGCCCACCTTCTTCCTCGGCATCCTCTTCATCCTGCTCCTGTCGCTCAAGCTCGATCTCTTCCCCACCTCGGGGCGAGGGAACTGGAGCAACCTCGTGCTTCCCGCCCTCACCCTGGGCGCTTTCACCATGGCCTCCATCGCGCGGCTCACCCGCTCCGCCGTGCTGGAGGTGCTCCGAGCCGACTACATCCGCACCGCGCGCGCCAAGGGCCTCGGCGAGGCCCTCGTGGTGGCCAAGCACACCTTTCGCAACGCGGCCATCCCGATCCTCACCATCACCGCGCTGCAGTTCGGCACGCTCCTCGGCGGAGCGGTGGTGACGGAAACGGTTTTTTCGTGGCCGGGCATCGGACGTCTCGCCGTGCAGTCCATCTACAATCGCGACTATCCCGTGGTGCAGTGCACGGTCTTCCTCGCCGCCGTGATGTTCATCATCATCAACTTCATCGTCGACCTCCTCTATGGCTTCCTCGATCCCCGCGCCCGCGTCGGCTGAGCTCGCCCTGGCCGCAATGGAGAAGGCCCGGCCCCGGGGCCGCCGCATGCCCTGGCTCATGCGCCTGGGCTTGGGCTTCATCACCCTCCTCGCCGTGCTCGCCGTCGTCGCGCCCTGGGTTGTGCAGGATCCCGAGCGGCAGTCGCTCCGCGTCCGGCTCAAGCCCCCGACCTTCGAGGGCGCGGACGGCCATCCCCATTTCCTCGGCACCGATCACCTCGGCCGCGACGTCCTCGCGCGGGTGGTCTTCGGCTCGCGCGTCTCGCTGGTGGTCGGGCTGTCCGCGGTGATCGTGGGCGGCCTCGTCGGCTCCACCCTCGGGCTCGCCGCGGGCTATCGCGGCGGACGCCTCGATGAGCTGATCATGACGGTGGCGGACGCCCAGCTCGCCTTTCCCTTCATCCTGCTCGCCATCGGCATCATTGCCGTCCTCGGACCGAGCTTTCCCACCTTGGTCGTGGTCATCGGACTCAGCGGCTGGGTCAGCTACGCGCGTATTCTGCGCGCGCAAGTCCTCGTCCTGCGCGGCCGCGAGTTCGTGGAGGCCATCCGCGGGCTGGGCGGCTCCGTGGTGCGCATCGTGTTACGTCACGTGCTGCCCAACGTGCTCGCCTCCCTCGTGGTGGTAGCCACCCTCGAGCTGGCGCGCGCCATCGTCCTGGAGGCGACCCTGTCCTTCCTCGGCCTGGGCATCCAGCCGCCCACGCCGTCCTGGGGCGGGATGATTCAGGAGGGGCGCGACTATCTCGATTCCGCGTGGTGGATCTCGACGTGCCCCGGCCTCGTCCTCATGATCACCTCCATCGTGATCAGCCGCGCGGGCGACTGGCTCCGCGACGTGCTCGACCCAACCCTGCGCGGCGAATAGCCCGCCTTGACGTCGCGCCGACGGCACGACACTATGAGCGCGTGAGGAGTCTTTCTCGTAGTGCGATAACCGTTGGACTTCTCCTGGCCATCGTCTCCGCGGCCATGGCGCAGGAGCTCCAGAGCTATCACGGGCGGGTGCTCTGGATGTCAGGCAACGCGATGGGCTTCGCTCCCGATAGCGGAAGCAGCTTCGAGGTGGACCTGACCCGGGTCGACCAGTCCGCCTACGAGGTCCTAACCAACGGCCAGGCCATCACCGTGGTGGGCTACGTCTCCGCCGACGGAAACAAGCTGATCGCCGTCTCCATCACGCCCGATCGATAAGCTCCGCTCCGTGCTCCGGCTCCTCTGCGGGCTGTTCGTCCTGCTCCTCGCCTCCGTTGCGTGTGCCCAGACCACGAAGAGCCTGCCCCTCGAGAGCATCACCCTGCCGCCCGGCTTCGCCATCGAGCTGGTCGCGCGCGTGGAGAACGCTCGCGAGATGGCCCTCGGCGCCAAGGGCACCATCTTCGTGGGGTCCATGCAGGCGGGCAAGGTCTACGCGGTCCGGCTCCGCCCGGGCGCGCCCGCCGAGGTTCTCATCATCGCCACCGGCCTCGCACTGCCGGTGGGAGTGGCCGTGCGGGGCGATGCGCTCTACGTGTCGGCGGTCGACCGCGTCCTGCGCTTCGACGACATCGAGGATCGCCTCACTGCTCCGCCCAAGCCCGTGGTGGTCACGGATCGGCTCCCCCGGGATCGCCACCATGGCTGGAAGTTCATCGCCTTCGGCCCCGACGGCAAGCTCTACGTCCCGGTGGGCGCGCCCTGCAACATCTGTGAGCCCGACCCGAACCGCTACGCCAACATCATGCGCATGAACCCCGACGGCTCCGGTCTCGAGACGTTCGCCCGCGGCATCCGCAATACCGTCGGCTTCGACTGGGATCCCCGCACTCACGAGCTCTGGTTCACCGACAACGGACGGGACTGGCTCGGCGACGACTCGCCCCCCGACGAGCTCAACCACGCGCCGCGAGCGGGCATGCACTTCGGTTTCCCCTACTGTCACGGCGGCACCATCAGCGATCCTGAGTTCGGCCGCCGTCGCTCCTGCGCCGACTTCACGGCGCCCGTGCAGAATCTCGGGCCGCACGTGGCCGCCCTTGGGATGCGCTTCTATACGGGCACGCAGTTCCCCGAGACGTACCGGAACCAGATCCTGATCGCCGAGCACGGCTCATGGAACCGCAGCAAGAAGATCGGCTATCGCGTGTCGCTGGTGCGCGTGGAGAACGGAAAGGGCATCAGCTACGAACCCTTCGCGAGCGGCTGGCTGCAGGAAGAGACTCCATGGGGCCGTCCCGCCGACGTCCTCGTCGTGCCCGACGGATCCCTCCTCGTTTCCGACGACTACGCAGGCGCCATCTACCGCATCACCCACCACCCCTAACCTCCCCAAGGCCTCTTCGCTCTTTGAAGAGGTGGCACGCGTGTAACCGGTTAGTGGGGGCCGCGGGGGCGGGCGCGCTCCCCAGACCCGTATCTTCTGGGGAGCTTCTCCGAAGCGCCAACCCGACATCTCGTGGCTCGCTAGGTGGCCAAGCGGAACGCAACTCAGCGTGGTCTGGGGCGCGCGCCCGCCCCCGCGCCCCGCCGCCTGACCGCCTCGCGTTAAGCCTTCGGGCGAGGGAAGACGAACCGTTGCTCTGCCACGTCCTTCGGCCAGACCACCCGCGGCTTCTGGCCGAGAACCTGAAGCATGGCCGTGCTCGCGTTGGGGTTGTCGCCCGTTTCGTTGAAGACGATGGGGCCGGTGGACACGGAGAGCCCGCCCGGGAAGTTCGTCTTCTTGATGGCGGCCACGATCGCGTCCGGATCCGTGGAGGCGGCGCGCTCCAGCACGTCAGCGATCACCTGGATGGCGTCGTAGGAGTACGAGCCGCTCGCGTCGAAGTTGCGCCCGCCCGAGCGCTTGGCGTACTCCGCCGCCACCTTCTGCGTCTCCGGCTTGCGATAGTTCGCGTACACGGTGGCATCCATCACGTACTCGATCAGCTCCTTGAGCTGTTGGATCTGCCGCGTCTCGTAGAGGCCGGGGGCGCCCGGGCTGATCACGCCCATCACCTCCACGCGCTGCTTGGCGAGCTCTTCGAGGAGGAGGATGGCCGTGGCCGGTCGCGTGACGGGCGCGATGATGTCGGGCTTGGCCGCCTTGGCCCGGCTCACCTCCGTGGAGAGGTCCGCGGCGTTCTCGGGATAGGGAATGGTTTCCACCACCTCGAAGCCCGGGTTGGCCACCTTCTGGGCGTTGAGAAAGCTCTCCGTCTGCGTCTTGCCGAAGAGATCGTTGGAGTAGAGGACGACGATGCGCTTTGGACTCACCCCGGCTTCCTTGAAGACCTCCGTCATGAAGCGGACGGCGTTGCGCCCGAAGGTCGCCGTGCCCGGGAAGATGCGATACACGTACTGGACTTTCTGTTGTCCTTCACGCACGGACTTGGCGATATTGGCGGTGGGCTGATCGGCCGCGCTGATATCGATGACGTAGGGAATGCGGCGCTGCTGCGCGAGCGGCGTGAGGGTGGCCACGTGGGCGGAATGGAAGCCGCCGGTGAGGAGCTGGGCGCCGCCATTGATGAGCCGCTCCGCCTCCGCGCGGGCGGCGTCCACCTTGGTCTGGCTGTCCGCCACGAGCAGCTCGAGACGCGCGCTCCCCAGCGACTTGATGCCGCCCGCGGCGTTGACGGCCTCGATGGCGAGCTGGGCGCCGAGCCGCGAGTCCTGGCCGACATCGGCCATGGGGCCGGTGAGCGGCTCCACCATGGCGATCTTGATCGTGCGCGGCTGGGCTCGGAGCACGGCGGGGAAGGCGCCCACGCCGAGGGAAGCGGCCGTCGCCGCGCGCAGGAAGTCTCGTCGATCGAGACGACTCGAGTCCATGCACGCATCTCCTCGTTGAGGGCGGCGATCACGACCCGGCGACATTGGCGGCGAGGTTAGCACAAGGCTGGCGTCACCGCCTCCCACGGCTCCTCGCTCACATCGCCGCCTGACCGCCTCAGCAGGCGAGGGCGACGCAGATCACGCCGATCGCCACGATCGCGGCGCCGGCGAGACGCTGGCCCAGCTGGCCTTCCTTGAGGAGGATGCTGCCGACCAGCGCGGAGATCACGATGGAGACCTCGCGCCCCGCCACCACGTAGCCGGCCTTGGAGATTCGGAAGGCGAAGAGCACGAGGAGGTAGCCGCCCGGGCTCAGGAAACCCGAGAGGAGGACGGCGAGCCGGTTCTCGCGCCACTCTCGCGCGAGGGCGCCCGGGCGACGAAGCACGGGCAGCAGCAACGACACGCAGGAGCCCAGCATCATGGCCCACAGGTACGGCAGGGGATTGATGAGGGAGACACCGACCTTGTCCACGAGCGAGTAGGAGGCGATGCAGAGCCCGGTGGCGATGGCCCAACCGGTGCCCGGACGCAGCAACGCGTCCTCGCTCCACGCGCCACGGCGCCAGTGCAGGGCGAAGATCCCGCTCCCGATCAGGACGATGCCGAGGATTCCCAGGCGCGAGAGCCGCTCGTCGAACCAGTAGTAGGCGCCCACGGGAACGATGGCGACTCCCAGGCCCCGGGCCATCGGATAGACCACCGAGAAGTCGCCCGACTGATACGCCTTGCCGAGGGAGAAGAAATACACGCTGTGTAGCGTCACGGTGGCGAACACGAAGGGCACGGCGCGCGGCGAGAGACCGTCGCGCCAGAGCACGTACAACGACGGGGGCGCCAGCACGAGCGAGGATAGGATGCCCGCCCACCACAGCATGGCCATGGGCTCTCGCGCCCCCTTGGCCAAGGCGTTCCACGTCGCGTGGATCACCGCCGCGCTCAGCACCAAGGCCAGGGCTGCGCCCGTCACCGGGTCACCCTACGGTCGACGTGAACGAGCTGTCAACTTTCGTATAATGTCGCCACGCTCACTGAGCCGACCGGAGGTTTCCCTGTGCCGTATTCGCTGCGCCTCGTCGAGGACACGCTCGCGCCCGGAACGCGTTACGCTCCGCCCCTCGGCTCCGCGGCCGGCGTGTTTTATGTGGCCGAGGGCGGGATGTGCGGGGAGACCGGCGCCGCCGCTCCGCCCGACGCGGGCGGCGCGCCGCTCGCGAGGGTGGGAACGATCGCGGGCCCCCAGGGCGCGCGCCTTCTGCGCTTCGAGCTCGTGCGCGAGCCCCTGCATGCGCCGGAGGGCCGGGTGCTCCTCGAGCAGCCGATGGATCTCGACCCCCGCGCTTCGTGGCTCCTCCGCTGCGACCGCGTAGACTTCGAGCGCGGCGCCGTGGCGCCCCGTCACGGGCATCGCGGCGGAGGGATCCGTTGCCTCCTGCGCGGACGCCTCGAGGTGACGGTGGGCGACGCGCCGGCGCGCGCGATGGGGCCGGGCGACGCGTGGTTCGAGAGCGGGCGCGAGCCCGTGCTCGCCGTGGCCTCCCCGGACGAGGACACGTCGTTCATCCGGGTGGCCGTGCTGCCTGCGGAGATCCGCGGGCGGAGCTCCATTGTGTACGTGGATCCGGCCGATGCCGCCCGGGCCCGCCCCCGGACCTACACCGTCTTCGTCGACGAGCCGATCTCGCTGTGAGGAGACGCCGAGGCCGCGCGAGCTCTGACGTGCCGGGGCCTCAGCGCCGGTGAGCTCGTCGTCCGCTCCGCTCGCCGCGGCGCTCAAGCGGGCCCAAGCCGTGCTGGCCGACGGGCGCCCGGCGGAGGCGGAGGCGATGTGTCGGCGCGCGCTGGCATCGTCTCCCCGCGATCCGCAGCTCCGCTCGCTGCTCGCCACCGCTCTCCGTCGTCAGCAGCGTTTCGAGGAAGCGGAAGTGGAGATACGTCTGGTGGTCAAGGCGTGGCCGCGCTCGCCTGCCGCGCATCTCGACCTGGGGGCGGTTCTCCTCGAGCAACGGCGCTCGGCCGACGCGATCCCCGCCCTCCAGGCCGCTCTCGATCTCGCTCCCCGCACGGTCGAGGCGCACTTCCGGCTCGGTCTGGCCTTCGAGCAGCAGCGACGCTGGAGCGAGGCGGCCCAGGCCTATCGCGAGGCCGCGCGTCTCAAGCCTCGGCACGCCCTCGCCCACCTCCGCCTCGGGATCATGTGCCGGCGGCTCGGCGACGAGGCCGAGGCGGAGACCGCGCTCCGTCTCGCCGTGGATCTGGCGCCCGCGCTCGCGGACGCGCATGCGAGTCTCGCCGAGACCCTGGTGCGGCGCGGACGGACCGCCGAGGCGGAGGCCGCGTTCCGCGCCGCGCTGGAGCGACAGCCTCGCCACGCCGTCGCGTGCGAGGGGCTGGGGGCGCTACTCCTCGCCCAGGGGCGGCTCGACGAAGCGACGCACGCGCTCGCCGAGGCGCATCGCCAGGATCCACGGCGACTCCGGTCCCTCGTGCATCTAGCCGACGCCCTACGACGCGCAGGGCGATTCGCGGAAGCGGCGACCCGCTATCGCGAGGCGATCCGTCAACGGCCTGGGCTGGGACGACTCCACGGCTCGCTCGGGCTGGCGCTCTGGCGGCTCCGGCGACAGAGCGAGGCGGCGATGGCGTGGCGCGAGGCGGCGCGCCTCGATCCCGAGCGTGGGCTCTGGCATCGATGGTCCGGCGTCGCCCTCGACGCGCTCGGCCGCCTCCCCGAGGCCACCGCGGCCTTCGGCCGCGCCCTCGGCCTCGACGGCGGCGACGTGGCGGCGTGGCTCGGCCTCGCCGCGGTGAGCCGCCGGCAGGGAGACTGGGCGCAGGAAGCGCAGGCGTATGCGCGCGCGGTGTCTCTCCGGCCGGACGACGCGCGCATCCATGCCGGTCTCGGCGTGGCCTTCGAGGCGCAGGGACTCGAGGTGAACGCCGAGGCCGCCTTCCGTGAAGCCGTTCGCCTCGCCCCGGAGAACGCCGATCACCATCTCGATCTTGGGATCGCCCTCGGTCGCCAGGGGCGGCACATCGAGGCGGAGGCAGCCCTCCGCGAGGCGATACACCTGAGTCCCGAGGACGTGATCGCCCGGGCGAACCTCGCCCTGGGTCTCGGCCGTCAAGGCCGCTATGCGGAGTCGGAGCGCGCCTACCGGGACGCGCTCCGGCTCAAGCCCGAGGGCGCCGCCTTGCATCGCGGGCTCGGCATGGCCCTGTACTTCCTCGGCCGCTATCAGGCGGCCGAGGCAGCGTTCCGCGAGGCGGTGAGGCTCAAGCCCTCCTACGCGCGCGCCTGGGGCGATCTCGGCGAGCTCCTCGGCGAGCAGCGGCGCTTCGAGGAGGCGGCGGAGGTGCTCCGCGAGTCGGTGCGGGTGAAGCCGCAGCGCATCGCATCTCACCGAAGCCTGGCCCGCGTGCTCCTCGCGTGGGGTCTGCACGCGGAGGCGGAGACCGTCTCCCGCGAGGCCTTGACGCTCCGGCCCACCGACAGCCAGAGCCACTTCAATCTCTGGACGGCCCTCGCGGGGCAAGGCAAGCACAGCGCGTGCGAGGCCGCGTACCGGGAGGCGATCCGTATCCGCCCCGACTATGCCGAAGCGCACGCGCGGCTCGGCGATCTGCTGGAGAACGTAGGTCGCCGCGCGGAGGCACTCGCTGCGTGGCGCGAGGCGATCCGGCTCGCGCCAGGTGATCCGCGCTATCGCCACGCCCTCGAGGCGCTCGGCGGCGCGGGACACGGGGGATCGGGAAGCTAGACGGGCTCGCGGGCCGTGTCCGCCTCGATGGCGGACACGCGCGTGTAGCTGATGCCGAAGGTCGCCCCGCTCTGGTCGAGGATCACGCCGTCCTCCGTGACCTGGCTCAGCACGCCTTTGATCGGTTCCGAAGTGTTCCTCACCGCGACCAGCACGCGCTTGCCCACGAGGGGCTCCGCCTCCGCGCGCCACATGAGATCGAGGTCGGAGAGAGCCGCCGCGTCCGCGGGCGTGAGCTCCGTGATGCGTCCCACCCCGGGCACGAAGAGCGCATCGCGCGCCGCGCTCGCCGGCCGGGGCTTCGGCGGGAGAGGAACGGGACGCTGGTGAGATGGGGCGACGGCGCCATGAGGCATCGCGCCGGGCGTCGGCTCGACGGCCATGGCCATCAGGGGCCTATGGGATGCCGCGGGGACGGGCGACTGCGCGTCATCGATCTCGAGATCGCGGAGGACGTCGGACAGCCGCGAGATCATCACGGAGTAGATATAGAAGCCGACCACGGCGAGCGCAATGGCCGAGCCCAGCCCGATCTGGGCGAGGTATTGGTCGAGCACGTTGAGGGTGTGCAGGGTGTAGGCGAATAGGAGGAGAGGCAGGACGGAGATCAAAGCGAAGACCATGAAGGACGCCCGGCGAAGAGTGTACGTGCGGGGCGGGCTCACCTTGGGCATACGTCGATGCTAGCGCGGGTCTCGGACGGGATCCGCACTTTTACTACCCCCGGCGCGTTCCACGAGGGTGCAGTGCGCGTGGTAGGATGCCGCCGTGACCCGATCTCGCCGCGGTCTGCGCGAGCTACGCGGTTTCATCTTCGATCTCGATGGCTGCGTGTGGACGGGCGATGTCCTCGTGCCAGGGGCGGCCGAGGTGCTCGCCCTCCTGCGGAGCCAGGGCCGGGCCGTGACCTTCCTCACCAACAACTCGCGGGCCCGCGCCTCCAGCATGCAGGCCAAGCTCGAACGGCTGGGTGTCCAGGCCGCAGTGAGCGAGGTGCTCACCCCGCTGGAAATCCTGGGCGGCGTGCTCGACAAGCAGGTCGGCCCCGGCACGCGCGTGCTCGCCATCGGCGGTCCCGAGCTCGAAGCCGCGGTGGTGGACGGTGGCCATGTCCTCGTGGCGCAGGATCGATACCGCGAGGCCCAGGCGGTGGTGGTGGGCAACGACTTCGACTTCTCGTTCGCGCGGCTCGCCGCAGCCTCCCGCGCGGTGGCGAGCGGTGCGGCGTTTCTCACCCCGAATCTCGACGCGCGGCTGCCCGTGGAAGGCGACGACTTCCTGCCCGGCTGCGGCGCCATCGTGGAGGCGGTGGCGGCGGCGGCCGCCCTCCGCCCCCTCGTCATCGGCAAGCCCGAGCCGCCGCTCTTCGAGCTGGCCCTCTCGCGCATGGGGCTCGCCGCCGAGGACGCGGGCATGGTGGGAGACAGCGTGGACTCGGACATCCGCGGCGCGCGACGGGTTGGCCTCACGGCGGTGCTCTTCGCTCCCAAGGGCGGGTTGGATGGCGTCGCCCACTATATGGTCAAGTCCATGCCGCAACTCCGGCGGCTCCTCGAAAAATACACGCCCTGATGCGCGTGCTCCTCCACTCGGGCGGGCTCCTCCTCCACCCGACAGGCCTGCGAGAGATCGTGGACTTCCTGGGCGGGCTCCGTCATGTCGCCCTCGTGACCGCGGCGAGCCTGCACGACGAAGCGCTGACGTTCTCGCGCCTCCAGGGGTTCCTCTCGCCGCCGCCGCCCACCGGGGCAGGACTCGAGCTCCTGCATCTGCGCTGGAACGATCGCCCCCTCGAGACGCTTGCCCAGGCCGAGGCCCTCTTCATGGGCGGCGGCAACACGTACGCGCTGCTCAAACGGCTGCGGAAGGCGGGACTCCTTGCCGCCATTCGCGAGCGCGTGCACGCGGGGATGCCGTATCTGGGCGCGAGCGCCGGATCGAATGTGGCCGGACCGAACATCCTCACCACGAACGACTGGAACGTCGTCGCCCTCGATCGCTTCGACGCCCTCGGGCTCGTCTCCTTCAACATCAATCCCCACTACAAGGAGACGGACCCGACCATGGCGCCCGGGAGTGAGACGCGGGACGATCGGATCGCCGAGTATCACGTGGTCAACTCCAATCCCGTGGTCGGGCTCGAGGAAGGCGCGCTCGTGCGCGTCGAGGATGGCGTCGTCACCGGACGGGGGTCGGCGAGGGTCAAGATCTTTCGGCGTGGGCAGCCGCCGACCTGGCACGAGCCGGGCGAGCGGCTCGCGCTCCAGGTCTGATCGGACCGCTACTCCGCCCTCATGGTGGTCAGCGTGATGTTTTGCGCGCCCAGAGTGCCCGTGGCGCGGTCCACGCGCACGACCACCTGAATGGTGGCAAGGCGATTGGGCGCGGTCGTGGCGCCGGTGGGGGTGATGGTCCATGAGCGCGTGATCCCCGCTTCGGGGAGATCCGTGCCCGAGGCCGGCCCGGTCACGAAGGGCTGGTTCTTGAGCTGTTCCATCATCTGGCGCGCATACGCGGTGGCCTTGGACTGGCCCCCGCCGGCCACCACGTTCACCGAGCCGTGGGTGAGCATACTCAGCAGCGCGACCAGAGCCATGGCGAGGAAGGTCATGGCCAGCAGCACCTCTGCGAGGGTCATGCCCGCCTGATCGCCGAGCCGTCGCATGGTCGACCTCACTTCTGCACCCACGGGCCGCGGAGCAACAGCACCCCCATGGGCGTGCCGGGCGGCGGCGCGGTGTTGAACATCATGTCGTAGCTCCATATCCGTGCGGGCGCCACGTAGTACTGGCCGCCGCCCGAACCGCAACACATCCACGATCCCCGCGCCTGCTGGCTGTGCCACAGGTTCACGAGGGCGCCCTGATAGATGAACGTCTGGTTGGTCCAGTCCTCGAGGAAGCGGATGCTGTTCTCGAGCCCGCCATTGCTGTTGCCGAGCGTCGACTCCGCGGAGGGACCGAGGGCGAAGGCGGCATTGATCGTCGTGAGCGAGGCGGGCCGCGTGCTCGTCTCCAGCGCCCCCTTGGCGTCGCTGTTGTTGCTCGCCCACTGGTTCGACAGCACGGTGATCGCATCGGCGAGCACAGCCGCGGGGACCTTGTTACCCACCGTGTTGTAGTCGCCCTGGATGTACGCCGGATTCTGGGTCGCCACGGTGAGCCCTTGCGAGGGGAGCTGGCCGCCGTTGACGAGGCGCACCGCCGCACCGGGAGTGTTCGTGGAGGCGACGTACATGACGCCGTTGGCGGGGGCGGTGCCCGAGGTGCGGAGGAGCCCCACGTCGATCTGCACCGCGCTCATCATCTGGTTCTCGCGTCCATCGTAGAAGCTCTTGGTGGTGACCACACCCGCGGGGAGAGTGACGGGACTGTTGTTCATGTCGGTGGCCACCCCGTCCACGATTCGCAGTCCGGCCTGGGAGTACATCTTCGCCGCAGCTTGAGCCGCGGAATCGGACGGCCCCGGAACCTCGATGAGCTGGTGGGCGACGACGTCAGGGTTGGAGGGATTGTTGAAGAGGTCGGGAATGGGCGGGGTGACCTGACTCACGCCCATCGCGCTGTCGCGCACGTTGCTGCCAAAGACGCTGGTGGCCTGCCCCTGCCACGCCGGGGCGGCCCAGGGATTGCTGAAGCCCGGGCTGTACGTATGGTCGAAGTTGAGCGGTTGGTAGTTACCGTTGGGGTCCTTGATCACGGGGTCGTTGCCCCATGGAACGGCCGAGGAGCTCTTGATCTCACGCTGGATGGTCCCCGCCGTCGTCATGCTCGAGTCGAAGGTGAGGCTCGAGCCCGCGCCCACGTAGATGTTGCTGTTGGAGTGGACGCGCCCATTGAAGGTCATGTTGGATCCGGGGGAGAGCTCCAGATCCACACCGGCGCCGTAGAAGGCGCCGAACTGGAAGAGAGGCACCCGCACCTGGCGCAGGATCTGCGTTTGACGCGATCGCGTCCCCTGCTCCCCGCGCACCTCGGAGGTGATCAGGTAGTCGGTGACCTGCCCGCTAAAGCCCGCGAAGGGCCCAGTGGAAAATGTCGTGGTGTAGGAGTACGGGGCGGTCGGCACCACGCGGGTGACCGAGAAGGTCGCGAAGGAGAGCGTGGGATCAGGCAGGGAAGGGGCGGTGATGCCGGCCAGCAGCGCGTCGCTCGGGGTCGGATTGTTGGCGAGGATGGCACGCAAGGCGACTACCCCGGACTCGATGCCTGCCTCCGCCCCGTAGAAGGCGGCGCTGTACTGCTTCCAGCTCCCCGAAATGGTCAGCTCGGTCGTGCCCATGGCGACCAGGGTGAAGCCCAGCACGGAGAAGAGCAGGACGGCGATGAGAGTCAGGGGCAGGACCGACCCGCGCTGGCTCCGGCAGGCACGACGGGCGACGGCTCGCATGTGGACTCCTTCTCGGCTCAGAGATTTCGCGGACGGACGGAGGTCGTGAGCGTGAAGGTGCGCGCGTCGAGAGGCCCGCTCACCGACTGCGCGGTGAGAGTGACCATGATGCGACGGATGCTGCCGAGGTTGGCCGCGAGGCTCGCGGCGGGAATGACTACGTCGCTCGTGTCGAAGTAAGTCAGGGTGAACCCCGTCACGCCGTTGGCGAGCGGCTGGAGCCCACCGCCTGTGCCGGAGTCCTTCAAGAGCGTGCTCACGTTGTCCCAGACGAAGCGCACGAGCTTGGGCCGGCCCACCTGCACGCCCTGCGTATAGGGCTGGGGCACGCCCGTCGGGGCCAGGACGATGGTGGTGCCGGTGGCGGAGGAGACGGTGACCGTCGAATACTGATCGGTGTTGATCAGATAGATCACGTCACCGCCCCTGAAGCCGCTGGCGTCCGCCACCGTGAGGGTGGTATCGCTCGTGTTCGCGTTGGCGGTGAGGGTGGTCGAGGCGGCGGAGAGATCGGCCCAGAAGCTCACGCTCGTCGAGGTGGCCGCCGTGATCTTGATCGCGGAAGGTGGGAAGCCCGAACCGGCCCGCCTGAGGTCCTCCTCCATGATCATCCCGGCCCGCGCGGCCTGCTGCGCCTGGGCGCGGTTGTCGCCGTCGGTGCTGATCTTGGCGCTCGTGGCGACCACGCCTCCTATCGCCGCCATCACCATACCGAGGACACCGCAGGAGACCACGAGCTCGGTGAGGCTCATGCCGCGGCGATCCTGAAGCACCGAGCCGATCCGACGCATCGAGCGGCGGAGCGCGGTGACGGAGCCCCGGAGCCGTCTCACGGGATCGTGACCTGTCCGGAGGGCTGCACGGTCACCGTGATCGAGACGCCGCTCGCGTGGGTCACCGTGAGCACGCCCGTGGTGCTCGCGGTGCCGAACGGTGTGAAGATGGGCGAGTCGCCGCTGAGGCTGACATCGTTGGACACGGCGATCACGCCCGCGCTGTTCGTGTCCAGGCCGATCCAGGCGGTGCCCGCGCAGCTGCCCTGGAGGAGCTGCACGCCCCCCGGCACGGTCTGTACGCAGATGTTCTGCCGCGTCTGGATGGCGACCATGCGCGCCTGGTTGAGTGCCGCTTGAATCTCGCGCGCTCCGCCCCGCGTGGTGGCCGCAGGGAAGAGCGTCCAGGCAGTCGGGAGGGCAACCGTGGCCAGCACACCGAGGACCGAGATGCTCACGAGCATCTCCGAGAGGGAGAAACCCGCGTCAAAGTGGAGATTTTTCTTCTTCACGGGCGGCGTCATGGCGCAGGGCTGAAAAGCAACTTCCCTGCCACAACTCGGCGGATAGGGACGCTCGCAAACAGGGGAAATCGCTGGGGCGTCGGGGCTCTTCGCCGAGCTTTGAACTCTACCACTACGTCAAATCCTGCCACTGTCGGATGACACTGTCATCAAATAAACACAGCACGCCGAATTTTGCCTGTCGATAGGGAAAAACCTGAGATGGACGACTTCGCCGGGCCTGCGTCAGGCCTGGCCGCGCGCCCGCACGCATTCACTGTGGATCGCCCCTCCCAGGAGCGCCATCACGGTGGCCACCGCCACACACAGGCCCGCGAACGTGCCCCAGGCCGCGCCATAAGAATCGCTTGCTTCCAGCACTGAGCCGAAGAGCGGCGCTCCCAGGAGGAGGCCCACCACGATGGCGGCGAAGGAGACGCCACTCAGCAGCCCCGACTGGCGCGCACCCCCTGCCTCGGCGCTCGCGACGAAGTAGATGCCGACCCAGCCGTGGGCGCCGATGCCGGCAGCGAAGGCGAGCAGGGCCGCGGCGGTGGCCCGCGGTGTCGGCGCCACGGCGTAGACGACGAAGACCGAGGCGCCGATCAATGACGACACAACGAGCCAGGGTGGCCTCCGACCGCCAAGCCATCGATCACTCGCCGCTCCCAGGCCGAGTCGGGCAGCGGCGCCGCCAGCCTGCGCCGCCGCCACGAGGGCGCCCGCGGCGACGGCGGTAAGGCCCAGGACCTGGACACCGTAAAGGGGAAGATAGGCGAGCACGGCTGACTGGACCATACCGAGGATGAGACCGGCGCCGAAGAGCACGAGGAGCGGCGGACGCTTGAGCCACCACCAATGGTCGGCGATGGTACCGTCGGCTTTGGTTCTGCGTGTCCCCGCGAGCGGCGCGAGGAATGGCCAACTGGCGAGGGCGGGAGCGCCCATCACCACCGCGCAGGTCGCCACGGCGATGCGCCAGCCGAGTGCGCTGGCGATGAGCGGAAGCGTGAGGGCCGAGATCACGCCGCCCACCGTGAGGCCCATCTGCTTGATGCCCATGGCAATGCCACGCTCGCGTACTGGGAAGAGATCCACGATGGCCTTGCCGAGGACGGGGTTGACGACGCTCCAGCCGACTCCGGCCAGGAAGAGGCAGCCGAGGAACATCCAGAAGCGCGGCGCGGCGCACGCGAGAGCGAGTCCGAGCGCACCTAGGGTGAGTCCGCCCAGGAAGGTCGGCCGCACGCCCCAGCGATCGGCGAGGTGACCGGCGGGCAGGGAGAACAGGAGGCCGCCTAGGTACACGCTGGGCACGATGAAAGCAACGTCGAAACGCGAGAGCTGAAACCCCTCGACGAGGCTCGGAGCCAACGGTGAGACGCCCAACATGCCGAAGGCGCCCATCCCGTACGCCACCGTCAGCAAAGCGAGGATCGGCCAGCGCCGCGTCGACGCGGAGACGAGAAGAGCGGAGTTTGCCACCGAGCGGAAGCGATCAGCCGATGAAGAGGCCGCCGTTGGGGGAGAGCCACTGGCCGGTGAAGAAGGAGCTGTCGTCGGAGGCGAGGAAGAGTGCGGTCTTCGCCACCTCCTCCGGCTCCGCCCATCGGCCGAGCGGCGTGCGCATGGTCACGGCCTGGCGCATGAGCGGCGACATCTGCTGGGTCATGGGCGTGTCGATGAAGCCCGGGCAGATGGCATTCACGCGGATGTTGCGCGAGCCGACCTCGCGCGCCACCGCCCGCGTGAAGCCCAGGATGCCTGCTTTGGCCGCGCTGTAGTGCGGCACGTTCTCGAGGCCCATGAGCCCCGCCACGCTCGACATGTTCACGATGGCGCCCCGGTTCTGGCGGCTCATGAGGCGAAGCGCCTCCCGCGTGCAGAAGAAGGTGCCGTTGAGGTGCACGCCGATCATGCGGAGCCACGCCTCGTCCGTCATGTCCTGGGTGATGTCCCAGTGCGTGGTTACGCCCTGTCCGCTCACCATCTCCATGATGCGGGCGTCCGATCTCTGGAGGAGGCGCTCCCGCTCGGCCGCGGAGGTGCCCGCGATGCCCGCGTTGTTCACGAGAACGTCGAGGGTGCCCATCTCCCGCTCGATCTCCGCGAACATGGCTTTGACCTGCCCGCTGTCCGCCACGTCGGCCTGGATGGCGCGCGCCGCGCCCGCCTGGGCGCCCAGGCTCTCCACGGTTTCCTTGGCGGTCATGGCGTGCAGGTCGTTGGCCACCACGCGCGCGCCCTCATGGGCGAAGAGCCGGGCCACCGCGCGGCCGATGCCCGAGCCCGCCCCCGTGATGAGCGCGACCCTGCCCTCGAGCTTCACTTGTCGAGCCAGGTGACCATGAGACGTCCGCCGTAGTCGTGGCCGATGTTCGGCCCGAAGTTCTTCACGTAGGGCTCCCACGCGGCCACCGCGCTCACCGAGGGGCCGTAGAGCGCGCCCGCCTGCGCGGAGACGTAGCGCTGGATGTCGTAGATGATCTCGCGCCGCTTGGCCACGTTGAAGGTGCGCCGCTGCAGCTTGATCATGTCGGCGAGCTTGGGATCGTTCACCCCCGAGGCATTGAGCGGCTGCCCGGGCATGAAGTAGCGGTAGAGATAGCTGTCGGGATCCGTCCACTGGCCGAAGAGCGCGGTGGCCATCTTGTCGAACTTGCCGAAGAACGCGGTAGAGATGAAGGCGCCATACTCCTTCATCTTGAGCTCCACCTCGATGCCGCCCTTCTTCCAGCTCGCCAGCGTCACCTCGACCCCGTCCATGTAGTCGGGGCCATAGCCGGCAGTGGTCTCCATGGTTGTCTTGAGACCGTTGGGCAGGCCGGCCTCGGCGAGGAGCCGCCGGGCCTCGCGCGGATCGAACTCGAAGAGCTTCCGTCCCTCCGGGGGGAGCTGATCGATGGGAATGGACCAGTCCTTGAAGGCGGCGGGCATGGCGGGATTGGGCGACCCGAAGCCGCCCTGCGACCAGCTGTTGGTCTCGAGGATCTCCTTCCAGTTGCTGGCCGCGGCGAGGGCGCGCCGCACGCGGATGTCCTTGAAGGGCTCCTGGTCGAGGTGCACCCAGGTGATGCCGCCGAAGACCACGGTGTAGTCCTTGGTCTGGAGACCCGGCTTGCGCTGCTTGGCGGCGGCCAGATCGCTGCGCCGCACCACCATGCCGTACTCGGGACCGAAATCGTAGCGCCCGGCGAGCCAGGCCGCGAAGGCGGAGGCCGGGTCGGTGTCGATGGCCATGTCCACGTTGTCGACGTAGGGCAGGCCCGGCATGAAGTAGTTCGGGTTGCGGACGAAGGTGAGGCGCAGGTTGGGCTCGTAGCGCTCGAGCATCCACGGCCCGGTGCCGATGCAGCTCTCCGGCTTCTTCAGATCGCCGAACTGCTCCACGGCTTCCTTGGCCACGATCCACGTCGAGGTGGACGCGAGGGCGTCAAGAAGCCAGGCGAACGGCTCCTTCGTGGTGAACTTGACCGTGTGCTTGTCGACCACCTCGATCTTGTCCACCTGCTCGAGGAGACCGCGGTTGGGGTTGGTGGAGCCCATGAACCGCTCGTAGCTGTACTTGACGTCGTCCGCCGTCACCTCGCGCCCGTTGAGAGGCGGCTTGTTGTGCCAGCGCGCGCCGCGCCGGAGCTTGAAGACATAGGTGGTGTCGTTGGGCTGGGTCCACGACTCCGCGAGATCCGGCTCGATGGGCTGAGTGCCCGGCGTCACCGCCGATCCGGCCTTGACCTTGACGAGACGGCTGTGCGTGAAGGACAGCGGCACCATAGTGGTGAAGGCCACCGTCTGCTGCGGATCGAAGTGCACGGGCGCGAGAGCGAAGCGGATCCGGAAGGTGCCGCCGCGCTTGGGAGCTTGCGCGGCCGCCTCGAAGGGGTGGAGCAGCGGCGCACCGGCCGCCCCCGCGGCCACCGCGAGACCGCCCAGCTTGAGGAGATCGCGACGGCTGGGATGAGAGAGCGGTCGTACGTCCATGTCGGTCGCTCCTGTCGTGGTCAGAAGGTTACGGGGAGCGACGTGAGCCCGCGCAGGGTCGAGGACTCCCGCCACTCCGGAACGTTCGAGACGAGGCTGAGCTTGGGGAAGCGGCGCACCAGGGTGCCGAGGGCGATCTGGCCCTCGAGACGCGCGAGAGGCGCGCCCAGGCAGAAGTGGATCCCGAAGCCGAAGGCGATGTGGCGATTCTCCTTCCGCGTCACGTCGAGGCGGTCGGGATCGGCAAACTGCTTGGGATCGCGATTGGCCGCGCCGATGACGGACACCACCACCGAGTTCTTGGGGATGCGCTTCCCGCCGATCTCCACCTCGGCGGTGGTCATGCGGCCCGTGCGCTGCACGGGACCGTCGAAGCGCAGGAGCTCCTCGATGCCCGTCTGGATCAGGGCGGCATCATCGTGGAACGCGCGGAACTCGTCCGGATGCTGGAGGAGAGCGAGGAGCCCGTTGCCGATCAGGTTGACGGTGGTCTCGTGGCCGGCGATGAGGAGGAGCATGCACGTCGAGACGAGCTCGGCCTCACTGAGCTTGTTGCCTTCCTCCTCCGCCGCGATCAGCCCGGTGAGGAGGTCGGAGCGTGGGTCCTTCCGTCGCGTCGCGATGAGGGAGCGGAAGTAGTCCGCGAGGTCCATGCGCGCCTGGCGGCCACGAGGGATGACGTCGGAATCGGCGGGCAGGATCCCCGCATCGAGACTGCGCGCGATGTCGGTCGACCAGCCCTTGAACACGTCCTGATCCGAGGCGGGCACGCCGAGCATCTCGCAGATCACCCGCACGGGGAGGGGATAGGCGAGGTCCTCGATGACGTCCATGGCCCGCGCGCTCTCTACGCGATCGAGGAGCCCGTCGACGATCTCCTGGATGTGCGGGCGCAGCCCCTCGACCACGCGCGGGGTGAAGGCGCGGCTCACCAGCGCGCGCAGCCGCGTGTGATCGGGCGGGTCCTGGAACAGCATGTCGCGGGCGCGCGACATGTCCTGGGTCAGGCCGAGCCGCGCTTCCATGAGCTTGGCCATGCCTTCGCGGCCGAAGCGCGGATCGCGGAGGATCATGACCGCGTCGTCGTAGCGCGTGCACACCCAGACGCCGAGCGGGCTCTCGTGCACGGGATCTTCTTCCCGGAGCGCGCGATAGAACGGATAGGGATTCGAGTGGAACTCGGGCAAGAGCGGATTGAACACGGCCAGACTGGATGGCACCTAGAGCCCGCCTTTCAGACGTGAATGCGAGGAATGGCGGGAGTCTACGCGGGTCCGGGGGAGCCTGTCAAAGGCTCGGCGGCCGCGCGCGACGCGAGCTGCCACTTGAGGACCTTGCCCGTCGCGCCTTTGGGCAGCTCGCTCACCACGGACACTCGGCGCGGATACTTGAACGCGGCGAGGCGGCCGCGGCAGAAGGCGACCAGCTCCTCCGCTCCCGCGCGCGCGCCGGGCCGAAGGGTGACGAAGGCGGCCACCTCCTCGCCGAGGGCAGCGTCGGGGATGCCCACCACCGCGGCCTCGGCCACCGCGGAGTGGGCGAGGAGCGTCGCTTCCACCTCGCCGGGCACCACGGAGTAGCCGCCGCGCAGGATCAGCTCCTTCTTGCGCCCCACGATGCTCACGTAGCCCTCGGGCGAGATGCGCGCGAGATCGCCGGTGCGGAACCAGCCGTCGCGCAAGACGGCGCGCGTCTCCTCCTCGGCCTCGAGATAGCCGTCCATGGCGGCGGGGGTGCGGATCCACAGCTCGCCGACCTCGCCCGGAGCGCAGGGATCTCCGGCATCGTCCAGCGCGCGCAGCGCCACGCCGGGCACGGCACAGCCGATGGACTCGGGCACGTCCCGTGAGTCGTCGGCGAGATAGGAGATAGGGCGGAAGAGCTCGGTCATGCCGTAGCCACGGAGGATCCTCACGCCCGTGCGCCGACGCCACGCCTGGCTCAGCTCCCACGAGCAGGGCGCGGCCCCCGAGAGCGCGCAGCGCACGGTGGCGCAGGAGGCTCCCGACAGGCCGGGCAGCTCGAGCATCTTCTGGAACATGGTCGCCACCCCCGGGAAGACCGTGACGCGGTGGCGTTCGATGGCGCGCAGCGTCTCCTCGGGGGTGAAGCGCTCCACGAGTGCGACGGTGGCGCCGGCGAGGAGCGGCGCCAGCAGGGCGCCGTTGAGCCCGAAGGAATGCGCGAGGGGCAGCGCGGCCAGCACCACATCCGCCGCGGTGAGCCGCATCACGGGCCCGGCCCACGACTCGTTGGCGGCGCGGAGCGCGGCATGCGAGAGGACGGCCCCCTTGGGGCGGCCGGTGCTCCCCGAGGTGTAGAGGATCAGGGCTGGGGCCCGAGGCTCCGCGGCTTCGTACTCGCCCTCGTCGGCGGACACGTCGTCGAGGACGACGGCGGGGGCGAGGTGACCGACGATGGCCTCGCGCTCCGCGCTCGAGAGGAGCGGATTGAGGGGGGCGACCGTCGCGCCGAGCTTGAGGCCGCCCCAGAGCCCCGCCGCGAATCGCCAGTCGTTGTCGACGAGGAGCGCGATCCGATCGCCCGCGCGGACTCCCCGGCGCGCGAGTGATCGCGCGGCGCCGCCCGCCCGCCGCTCGAGGGCGCTCCAGCTGAGCCTGCCGTCCTTCCACACGAGAGCCGGGGTCTCCCCGCGTCGTCGGGCGACGGCCTCGAGGAGCGCGGCGAAGCTCCCGCTCACGGCCGCCCGGGATCCTTGAATCCGTAGTCCGCGAGGTCGATGCGTCGCCACGTCTCGGGAGGCACGCGGTGCCGCGGAGTATAGGCGCCGAGGGAGGGCTTGGCCGTGGCATCCACGCCCCACTTCGCGGAGTAGCCGTCCTCCTTCGTCGAGGGATCGAGATCGGAGCCGCGCGCGTGAGTGACGATGGTGATGTCTCGATCGGGCTGGCAGCGCGTGGCCAGGGCCCACGTCACCTGCCGGTCGTCGAGGATGTCGACGTCGTGATCGACGACGACCACTCGCTTCATGTACATGTCCGCGCCGAGCACGGAGAGGATGGCATTCTTGGCCTGTCCCGGCAGCCGCTGCTCGATCGACACGTAGCAGGTGAAGGGCCCGGGCACGCGGACCGCCTTGACCGAGGGAACCATGGCTCGCACCGCCCGGTAGAGATTGGCTTCCATGGGGATGGTCGAGAGCAGCATGTGATCGAGATGTGCCACCGTGATGTCCTGGAAATAGGCGCCGGCGCGATGGGTGATGGCCTTGACCTTGACCACCTCGCGCTCGCGCTCGCCCAGGCTGTACCCCGTGAACTCGCCGAAGGGGCCCTCGGCCGTGCGCGCGCCGGGCTGGATCTCCGCCTCGATGATCATCTCGGCGTGGGCGGGTACGAGGACGTCCGATGTCTCGCACTGCACCAACTCCAGCGGCTCGCGCAGGAGCGCACCCATGATCGCGCGCTCGTCCTCGTCGATGGAGCCGATGGCCAGCGCTCCCAGCGCGATGGCGGGATGCACACCGATGGCGAAGCCCACGGGCAGGGGCGCGCCCTGCGCCTCCGCGATCCGCTGGAACTCCCAGAGATGCTTGCCCAGGGTGAGATGGATCGAGGTCGTGTCGCGCCCCTTGATCATGAGGCGGTTGTAGGCGCAGTTCCAGTTCTCGCGCGTGGGGTCCTTGGCGAAGGAGATGGCGGAGGTGAGATAGGCGCCCGCATCGCCCTCGTGGTGCAGGATCTGCGGCAGATCGTAGAGATTGACCCGTTCACCGGTGAGGATCACGTCCTTGCAGGGGCCGCTCTTCACCACGCGCGGCGGGATCGGCTTGTCCATCGCGCGGAGATAGGTGGGGAGCATGTCGGACGCGGCGGCGCCCATGGCGAGGGCGAGGCGCGAACGACTGGCGTGCAGATTCGTCAGCACGGGAAACTTCGTGCCACGCATCCGCTCGCAGATGAGGACGGGCCGCCGCCGCGCCTCGCGCTCGAGCTTCACCACGAGGGCGGTGAGCTCGTAGGCGGGGTCGATTTCCCGGGAGATCGTCACGATCTCCTCAGGCTTGGACCGCTTCACCAGATCGAGGAAGTCCGGGAGGCTCTGCGCCATGAGAGAACTCCTTCAGTTCGATCGTTGGAGCCAGGGGCACCCCACCCGCTCCAGCCACTGGAGGAGCCAGGTGGTGGCGACGCCGAGCAGACCGAAGGTGACCACGCCCGCGAACACCTTCCGCGTGTCGAGGAGCTGAAAGGCTTCCCACAGCAGAAAGCCCAGGCCCGCCTTGGTCGCCTCGATCTCGGTGATGAAGACGAGGATGAGGGCCATGCCCGCGCCCAGCCGCAGCCCTGTGAAGATGTTGGGCAGCGCGCCGGGGAGGATGACCTTGGTGAAGATCTGGATGCGGGTGGCTCCCAAGTCTCTCGCCGCCTTGAGGAGGACGGGGCTGAGTGACCGCACGCCCGTGATGGTGTTGACGAGGACGAGGAAGAGCACGCCGATGGCGATGGTGGCGATCTTGGAGGCATCGCCCAGCCCGAACCAGAGAAGGAAGAGGGGAAAGAGCGCGGACTTCGGGATGGGATAGACGGCGGCGACCCAGGGATCGAGCACGTCCTCGATCCAGCCTACCGCTCCCGCGAGAAGTCCCAGCACGATGCCGGCCGCCGCCCCATAGACGAAGCCCTGCAGGACGCGGTTCAGGCTCACCAGCACGGCCCAGGGAAGCTGGCCGGAGCGCGTCATCTCCCACATCGAGGCGAGGACAGAGAGCGGCGCGGGAAGGAAGAGCTCACTCAGCTTGCCCGTCTGCACGAGGAGCTGCCAGAGGACGAGGAGGCCGACCACGGAGGCAAGCTGACGAAGATGCGAGGCCGTCACAGGGCCATGGCCTGCGTCACCTCGTCGCCGAGGAGTCCGTCGAGCTGGTCGAGTATCGCCGCCTCCTGACGGCCCGTCACGTGGCGCGGACGGGCCAGCGGCACGTCCACAATGCGCTTGATGCGTCCGGGGCTGGCCGTCATGAGCACGATGCGACTGCCCAGCAGCACGGCTTCCTGCAGGCTGTGCGTGACGTAGACAAACGTCTTGCCCGTCTCCCGCCAGATGCGGAGCAGCTCGTCTTGAAGCACGCGGCGGGTCTGCGCATCGAGAGCGGCCAGCGGCTCGTCGAAGAGGAGGATCTGCGGATCGTTGGCCAGCGCCCGCGCGAGGGCGACGCGCTGGCGCATGCCGCCCGAGAGCTCATGGGGATAGCGATGCTCGGCTCCCGTAAGGTTCACGAGCTCGATGAGCCGCCGCACTGCGACCTCACGCTCCGCGCGCGCCACGTGGCGCACCTCCGGGCCGAAGACCACGTTGCCGAGCACGGTGCGCCAGGGAAAGAGCGCGTAGTCCTGGAAAACCATGCTGGTGAGCTTGGCGTGCCCGCGGGCCTGCGGGAACCTGATCTCGCCCGAGGATGGCGCCTCGAGTCCCGCGATGATCTGGAGCAGGGTGGACTTGCCGCATCCGGATGGGCCGAGAAAGATGAGGAACTCACCCGCCTGCACGTCGAGAGAGATCGACTGGAGCGCGACCACGCGCTCGCCGGTGCGCTTGATCAGCCAGGTCTTGCCGACGTCACGGAGAGCGAGGAGCACCCGCGCAACCTATTCGAGAAAGGTGAGATCGACCACCTGCTCCATAGGCACCTTTTCCTTCACCCAGCCCATCTGATGAAACCAGTCCTGCATGGCGGCGAGGTCCTGCACGCGTGGCCGCGCGCTGCCATCCACGTAGGGGGGGAAGGTCGCCTGGATCGTCTCCACGGGCAGCTTCATGTGCCTCGAGATCATGCCCGCGACCTCCGGATCCTTGAGCCCGCGCTGATTGTAGAGCTTCACGCCCTGCACGTAGGCTTGGAGGAACTCGCGGGCCACCTTCGGACGCTCCTTCATGAACTTGGCCGCGTACATGATCACCGCGACCTGAAAGGTGCTGATGGCCGGCGTCTGCTCGGGGAGGAAGAGTCGCACGCCGACCTTCTGCTGCTCTGCCTGCATGCCCCACGGCTCGGGGACGAAGGCGGCGTCCACCGCTTTCGCGGCGAGCGCCTTGATCCCTTCTGGATAGCCGACGTAGACGATGTCCACGCTGTCGAAGCCGAGGCCGCCGTGCTCCAGCATCTTGGCGAGCATGTAGTCGAAGTTGATCCCCTTGGCCCCGCTGGCGATCTTGAGGCCCTTGAGGTCCTTGATCGACTTGACCCGGCCGGAGTCGACGAGATCTTTGCGCACGACGAGCGGGGTGAAGTTGTAGCCGGGCCGTGTCTGCCCCTTGTCCGCCACGATCTTGAAGTCCATGCCGCCCGCGATGGCGTTGTAGAGACCGGCGGACGGCGTGCCGATGGCCACGTCGAGCTGACCGGTGGCGAGGGCGGGGACCATCTTGGCCCCGGAGGCGAAGGGCTCGATCTCCACCGTGATGCCGCGGGCCTGGAAGTATCCCTTGTCGATGGCGATGTAGAGGCCGACGTTGGAGATCGAGGGCAGCTCGCCCATCTTCACCACGTCGGCGGCGAGGGCGGGCAGCGGATACACGAGAGCGAAAGCAAGGACAGCCAGTCCTGCCCATCGTCGCGCGCGAGTGGTCACGGGTGTCTCTCCATCTGGGGCGAGGGACGTCGCGTAAGAGTAGCTCGGGTCGCCGAGGGGATTCAAGCCATCCCAGGGCGGATTAAAGCCTGGGCATGACCTCGCGCGCGAAGAGCTCGAGACCGGGGATGTCCTCCTGGTCGAGGGCCTGGAGCATGACGCGCTGGAGTCCCGCCCCCTTCCACGCTTGAAGGTCGGCGACGATACGCTCCGGCGGCCCAGCCAGGAAGGAGGCGGCGTGCCAGCCCGCCTCGTCCCCGGGAAGGGCAGGAAAGATCTCGCGGATGGTCGCGATGCGGCGGGCTACCTCGGCCGAGGTATGGCCGATGGCGCAAGGGATCATGAGCGAGCGCGCGATGGACTCCGGGTCGCGTCCGAAGGCGCGGCAGTGCTCCGCGAGCACCTGGCGCCGCTGAGTGAAGCCGGAGATGTCCACCCGGGTCACGTTCCACTCGTCGGCGAATTCGGCCACGATCTTAAGGGTGCGCTTCTCGCCGCGTCCCCCGATGACGATGCGATAGCGGCCGCGCGATGGACCGGGATAGGTCTCTGCCTTCTCCAGCGTGAAGGAGGGCTGTTTGAGGGTGACGGGCTGGCCCCGCTCGAGAGCGCGGATGAGCCGCGCGCCCGCCTCGAGCCGATCGAGCCGCTCCTTGAGCGTATAGAACGGCACGCCGAACATCCGGTGCTCGTGCTCGTTCCACCCGGCGCCCAGGCCGAGGTCGAGCCGCCCGCCGGAGAGCGTGTCCACCGCCGCCGCCATCTTGGCAAGGAGAGCGGGGTGATAGAAGGTGAGCGGGGAGACCAGGGGACCGAAGCGGATACGCGTCGTGCGGATGGCGAGCGCGGTGAGCGATGTCCATGTCTCCAGCGACGGCCGCGTGGCCACGCCGCCCAGCCCGGTGAGATGGTCGGAGCGGCAGAGCGACTCGTAACCGAGGTCCTCCGCGGCCCGCGCGAGACGGAACCATCGCTCCCACGTGAGCCCTTCTTGCCCCTCGATCATGATGCCGACTTTCATACGGCCTCCTTGGCTTGACACCTTACCTCATCCACGGCCAAATGAAGCGGTCATGTCAGGCTCCGCCGGGCCGCGACTGCTCCTGCTCGTGCCGACGACGACGTACCGCACGGAGGACTTCGTGGAAGCAGCTCGCCGGCTCGACGTGGAGCTCGTGGTGGCGGCGGAGAAGCCTAACGCGCTTGCCGCGTCCCTGCCGGATCATCTCCTCACGCTGCCCTTCGACGATCCATCCGCGGCGGCCGCCCTCATGCGCGAGTACGCGAGGACGCGGCCCATCGCCGCCGTGGTACCCGTGGACGATGCCACCAGCGTGGTGGGGGCGGCCATCGGCGAAGCACTCGGGTTACGCGCCAATGCGCCCGGCGCGGTGCAGGCCACGCGTGACAAGGCGACGATGCGCCAGGCCCTGGCGCGCGCGGGCGTCCGCCAGCCAGGATTTCGCGTGTACCCGCTCGGGGCCGATCCGCAGCTCGTGGCGACCCGCGTGCGCTATCCGTGCGTGCTCAAGCCGCTGGTGCTGTCGGCCAGCCGCGGCGTCATGCGCGCGGACGATTCCCACCAGTTCGTGGCGATGTGGGCAAGGCTGGCGGCGATCCTCGCCGAGCCCGACGTGCGGGCGCTCGGGGAAGGGGCGCGAAAGATTCTCGTGGAGGACTTCGTCGCCGGTGTCGAGGTGGCGCTGGAGGGACTTCTCACGGAGGGTCGCCTCAGCACCCTGGCCATCTTCGACAAGCCGGACCCGCTCGACGGGCCCTTCTTCGAAGAGACGATCTACGTGACACCGTCGCGGCTGCCCGGGGCGACCCAGGAAGCCCTCGCCACCGGCGCGGCGGAAGCGGCGCGGGCGCTCGGCCTCTCGGATGGGCCCGTCCATGTCGAGCTTCGGATCAACGAGGCCGGCCCCTGGCTCATTGAGCTCGCCGCGCGCTCCATCGGCGGCCTGTGCTCGCGCACCCTCACCTTCGGCACCGGCATGTCCCTCGAGGAGATCATCGTGCGCCACGCCCTCCGCTGGCCCGTTGCCTCCTTGGAGCGCGCCCACCCGGCTGCGGGGGTGATGATGATTCCCATTCCGCGCGGGGGCATCCTCGAGGGCGTCACGGGGCTGGAGGCGGCTCGCGCCGTCCCCGGCGTCGAGGACATCACCATCTCGATGCATCGGGGTCAGCGTGTGGTGCCGCTCCCCGAAGGCTCCGCGTATCTCGGTTTCATTTTCTCGCGCGGTGGAAGCGCGGTGGAGGCCGAGGCCTCGCTGCGCCGGGCGCACGCTCTGCTCGACTTCGCGATTCAATGAGGTGAATCGGCGCCGGCCGCCTTCGAGGCGTCGGCGCCGCGCTTGTCACGGCGAACGGCCGTCCGGTCTTCGAGCTGGCGCGTGGGAGTGGGGCGCCACCCCCGCGCCGTGAGTGTGGCCGTAATGGGTGTAGCCGCCCGAGGGCCGCGGGCGGGGAGCGACGCTCGGACGATTGAAGTTGGTCGCGGGCATCTCGAACACGCGGACGGCCCGCCCGCCGTCGGCCGGGCATTGCGCATCCACCGCGGCCTGGCTCATGGGCCGCGACACCTCGAAGCTCGCTCCACAGCTTTCGCAGCGGAACGGGTAGCGGGGCATCGCGGCTAGCCCACGCCGTCGCCGGCTGCTCGATCCTCGCCGGTGATGTGCGCCTGCCAGTAGTGGTTGGTCTTGGCGAGCACGGTGATGATGCTCTTCACCTCATCTTCGAGCCGGTAATCGGGACCGGCTGGCACGAGCAGCCGATCTTCCTCGACGCGCGCCTCCACGTTCTCCAGAATGATAGTGGCGCAGAGCCACGCGGCCATCGCACGGGATTCGCACGTCACGGCAAGCCAGCCGTCACCCGTCGGCTCCGCGTAGAGCCCCGTGGTCTCCCAGATGCCGCGCCGCATCTCGTCCACCATCGTCTCATTCGTGACGGCGCTTGCTCCGAACGTCAGCGGCGCGCGCAGCGGATTGTCCGGCCCGCGATGCGGCGGCCCGCCGTAGAGCGCGAGCTCGCAGAAGCTGCCCCACATGGCGCCCCAGTCGGGCCGCCCGTCGGCGCGCAGCAGGAAGGGGGCGGAGGACATGGGCGCGGGTGGTGGCGCCGGCGCGTAATCTCTGATCCGCGACTCACGCGCGCGTCCCAGGGTCGGCCGGAGCGCGTCCAGGCAGCACGCGGGAATGCTCGCCAGTGTCACGGGCATCCGCGTGCGATCGGCGAGCCCCGCCGCGAGATCGGCGCAGGCCGAGTGCACGGCGAGGGAAACCCCCGTCTCGAGCACGACGATGATGCGCGGAGCGGCGGACTGGTCGGGGTCGGAGCGGGGCGTGAGAGAGGTCGAGTCCATAGCGCTGTCTCGCTCGCTCTCGCGAGGTGCGCGCGAGTATAGCCTGGATTGACCTCCCGCGCACCCTCTGGCACGATCGCGTCCATATGCTCGCGCGAGCACGGCGCATGGCAGTGATGACGGCTCTCGCGCTGTGTCTGTGGCCGGCGATGGCCGCCGCGGACATCCTCCTCGCGCCCGGGTTCGCTCTTCGCGTCTATGTCACCGGCGAGGGCTTCGAGACGCCTACGGGCACCCCGGGCCGCGGCATTCCCTCGACGAGCACCCTCGTAGTCGATGACAAGGGCGTGCTCTATCTGGGACGAACGGGACGTCGCTACAGCAGCGGCGAGTACGAATACCTGACTCCGCTCTATCGCATTCCCGCGGGCGGGGCCCGCCTCACTCCGTCGATGGAGTCCCGCTACTTCTACGGGCCGCCGCTTGTCAATGCCCAGCTCGGCAGCGGCCGGGGCGGGCGCGACCTCCTCGTCACCACGTTCGATCGCGATCGGCGTGTGGGCGCGCTCTACCGCATGAACGACGGTCGCGCCCAACTCCTGGCGGGCGGCACGCCCGCGGAAGGCATGGCCCTTCTCCTGGTGCAGCCGGAGGGTTGCGTGATCGACACTGCGGGCACGGTCTTCGTGGCCGATCGGGAGCGCGGGGTAGTGCTGAGCCTGGACGCGAGCGGCAAGGTGCTCGATCCGGCCTACGTGCGCGTCACGCGCCCTCGCGTTCTCGCCGTCGACGAGGCGAACCACCTCTGGATAGCCAGCGATGGGAACGCCGAGGCGCCATGGCAGCCCGGGCCGGGCGAGCTGTGGCGCGTGTCGCCCGGAGGAGAGCGGCGGCGCGTGCTGGAGGGCCCGATGGCCCAGGGGCTGGCGCCCGGTCCCGGCGGCGCAATCTTCTTCGCCGATCGCCAGGGCTCGGAGATCTTCGCCGTCGCCCCAGACGGGCGGCGCGTGCATCTCGCCCGGTTCACGGACGGCCATGCGCCGCGCAGCCTCACCTTCGTGCCCGACACCGCGGAGACCCGCGCCGCCGGCATCGCCGGCGATCTGCTCGTGGTGGTGATCCGGAGCGGTGTCTTCCAGCTCAACGAGATCATGCGCATCTCGGGGCCCTTCCGTGACCTCGTCCGCCCCTAGGGAGGTGGTCGGGCTCATCGGGATGGGACTGCTCGGCTCGGCCCTTGCCGAAAATCTCGGCCGGGCGGGCCATACCGTACGCGGTTACGACATCGCTCCCGATCGCATGCACGAGCACGCGGCCCGGGGAGGCGTGCTCGCTCGCTCTCCCGCGGATGCGGCGCGCGGCACCTCCGTGGTGATCACCTGTCTCATGACCGCGGAGCTCGTTCGCGAGGCGCTCCTCGGCGCAGACGGCGCGCTCACGTCCGCCTCGTCTGGGCTCGTGGTCATCGACCAGAGCACCATCCATCCCGAGACCTCCGCGGCCATCGCCGCCGAGCTTCGTGACCGAGGCATTCCCATGCTCGACGCTCCGGTGGGGGGCTCGAGCGGTCAGGCCCGCCGCCGCGAGGCCCCCGTCGTCGTCGGTGGGGATCCGGAGGTGTTCGCGCGGTGCCGGCCGCTCCTCGACGCCGTCGCCCAGCGCGTGCATCACATGGGACCGAACGGCTCGGGGGCGCGAGCCAAGCTGGTCATCAATCTCATCCTCGGCCTCAACCGCCTCGCCCTCGCCGAGGGCTTACTCTTCGGGCTCCGCCAGGGGCTGGACGGCAAGGCGCTGCTCGATCTACTCAAGGACAGCGGCGCCTATTCCCGGGCCATGGACATCAAGGGCCTGCGCATGCTGGAGGGCCACTTCGAGCCGGAGGGCAAGCTCGCCCAGCACCTGAAGGACGTGGACTTGATGCTCGAAGTGGGTCATGCGGCGGGCGCGCCGCTGATGGCCACCGCGCTCCACCGCCAGCTCCTCCTCGCGGGCGTCGCGGCCGGCTTGGGCGAGCGCGACAACTCCTCGATCGTCTCCGTGCTCCGCTCGCTCGTCGAGTAGATCTCGATCCACCGCGACGTCCGTGCGGAGATCCTCTCGCGCGCGGGCGAGCGCGCGGGCTGATTGACCTGTTCCTCGGGCTCTGGCAGGATCGGCAGCGCCGTCACCGGAGGCTCTGCGGCGGCTCCGCCGCTTTCGCTCCGAAGCGGGCACCTTGGAGGAGACGATGACGTCGACGTCGAGACTGTCCGCCACACGGTGCGTGCCCCGGGATCCGGGCGCGCTGCTGATCGGGCGGGCGTGGATTCCCGCCGAGGACGGTCCATCGGTCATCGCCCTGCGCGGCGACGACGCGGTGGATCTGACCCGGACCTATCCGACGGTGAGCCACCTCGTCAACGTGGCCACGCCGGGTGAGCTGCGTGCGGCCATCAAGGGCGCCCCGGTGGTGACGAGCACCGAGGCCCTCGTCTCGAACAGCGCCGAAGGGACGCGTGATGCGGCCCGCCCGTGGCTCCTCGCGCCGTGCGATCTCCAGGCCGTGAAGGCCAGTGGTGTCACCTTCGTGGCGAGCCTGCTCGAGCGCGTGATCGAGGAGCGCGCACGGGGCAACCCCGCCCTGGCCGACGGCGCGCGCCGCGAGATCCAGGCCATCGTGGGACCGGATCTGCGGGGCGTTCGCCCCGGCTCGCCGGAAGCGGCCCGCATCAAGGAGGTCCTGCTCTCCCGCGAGATGTGGTCGCAGTACCTCGAGGTGGGCATCGGTCCCGACGCCGAGCTCTTCACCAAGTGTCCGCCGATGGCCGCGGTGGGACTGGGGGCCCGCGTGGGGGTGCACCCCGCCTCCGTCTGGAGCAACCCGGAGCCCGAGCTGGTTCTCGTGCTCAACAGCGCGGGCGCCATCGCCGGCGTCACCCTCGGCAACGACGTGAACCTGCGCGACGTGGAGGGACGAAGCGCGCTGCTCCTGGGTCGCGCCAAGGACAACAACGCCTCGTGCGCGGTGGGGCCCTTCGTGCGGATGCTGGACGACGGCTTCCCGCTGGACGCCGCGCGCCGCCTGAGCTTCCAGACCACGGTGGAAGGGCTCGACGGCTTCCGCGTTTCCCACACCACCCACGTGAAGGAGATCAGCCGAGACCTCGCCGACCTCGCCGGACAGGCGCATAGCCGCTATCACCGCTATCCCGACGGCGTGCTCCTCTTCATCGGCACCATGTTCGCCCCCGTGGACGATCGGGGCGTGCCCGGCAGCGGCTTCACTCACAAGACCGGTGACGTGGTGAGCATCGTCGCCTCCGAGCTCGGCGCGCTGATCAATGAGGTGGTGCCCTGCGATGAGGCGGAGCCCTGGTCGTTCGGCACGGGCGCCCTCATGGCGAACCTCGCCCGCCGCGGCCTACTCGGCGCGAAGACGTGACGGGACGGTGAAGCAAAGCGGCGCGCGCATCTTCACCACGCAGGCAGGCAGCCTGCCGCGCCCCGACCATCTGATCGAGCTCAACCACGCCCGTCAGGCGGGCGAGCCCTTCGACGAGCGTGCGTACCAGGAGCGGCTGGGTGCGGCGGTGGTCGAGGTCGTCCGCCGTCAGCAGCGGGTGGGCATCGACGTCCCCGGCGACGGCGAATTCGGCAAGGCTATGGGCCAGCGGATCAACTACGGCGCGTGGTGGAGCTATTCTTTCCAGCGGCTGGGCGGCCTCGAGCTGGGTATGGAGCTCTATCGCATCCCCGCCCAGCGTTCCGAGCCCGGCCGCGTCCGGCTCACGAGCTTCTCGGATCGGCGCGATCGTGGGCGCTTCGCCGCCGCCTACGCCGATCCCGACTCCGGCGTGTCGACCAATCGCGGGGGACCCGGTATGCGCCTTCCCGTGTGTCGCGGGCCGATCGTGTACACGGGTCAGGAGGCGATCCGCGCGGACATCGCGCACATGAAGGCGGCGCTGGCCGCGGCGGGAGTGGACGAGGGTTTCATGACCTCCATTGCGCCCGGGAGCGCCTCGCGCATCGGCAACGAGCACTACCGCACGGAGGAGGAGCTGATCTTCGCGTGCGCGGAGGCGATGCGCGAGGAGTATCGGGCCATCCTCGAAGCCGGCTTCGTGCTCCAGCTCGACGACCCCGCCATCGCCGAGAACTGGGACATGATCAATCCCGAGCCCTCCGTCGAGGAATACCGGAAGCTCTCCATGATCCGGGTGGAGGCCCTCAACCATGCCCTGCGCGGCCTTCCCAAGGATCGCGTGCGCTTCCATCTCTGCTGGGGAAGCTGGCATGGCCCCCATGTCACCGACATCCCGCTGCGCGACATCGTCGACGTCATGCTCGCGGTGGACTGCCAGGCCTATTCCTTCGAGGCGGGCAATGTTCGCCACGAGCACGAGTGGAAAGTGTGGCGCGACGTGAAACTGCCCGAGGGCAAGATCCTCATCCCCGGCGTGGTCAGCCACGCCACCAACGTCGTCGAGCACCCGGAACTGGTCGCCGATCGCATCGTGCGCTTCGCGGAGCTGGTGGGGCGGGAGCGCGTGATGGCGGGCACGGACTGCGGCCTCGGCGGCCGCATCCACCCCGACATCGCCTGGGCCAAGCTGGAGACGCTCGCCCAGGGGGCGGTCCTTGCGTCCCGTCGGCTCGCCTAGCCCTCACGAAAACGTGGAGCGCGAGGCGGGGCGGCCCGTCGGCGAGGGCGGGGGAGCGCTCCGGCTGCGTCACCCACTCGCCTGAATCGCCGCCCTACGGGCGGCGCACAGGCTTCGGGGGTC
>Ga0306921_10000054_pt1 | contig 77389 bp, 93 predicted proteins | sample sta12Cox44000080_FD_203760 | JGI IMG/M metagenome (GOLD analysis project Ga0306921, IMG submission 203760) | Lab enrichment of tropical soil microbial communities from Luquillo Experimental Forest, Puerto Rico - statoxic.12C.oxic.44.000.080 (v2)... | ecosystem: Environmental > Terrestrial >... | reverse complement strand
CCCGGCGGGCTGCTGCGCGAGTGCAGCAAGCGGCCACGCTGCCGTGACGCTGCCGAGTAGAGCAATAAATTCGCGCCGTCTCATTGCCCCTCCCAGGTCCTGGAGAGCGGCATGGTAGCGGGTCAAACTAGCAGCTTGGAAGTGGTCGGGTCGGTACTCGGTAATGTACGCTTTGTGCCAAAAACAGACATCCGCCATTTACTCGATCACCTCGTCGGCGGCGACCAACAACCCTGGCGGAATGGTGAGGTCGATCGCCTTCGCCGCTCCCAGATTGACGATTGTTTCGAATTTGGTGGGGGCCTGTACTGGGAGATCGGCCGGTTTGTCGCCGCGCAGGATACGGTCGACGTAGGACGCCGCCAGCCTGAAATTGTCGTCTTGGTCGATCCCATAGGACATGAGGCCGCCGGCCACGACAAAAAAATCAAATGCGTAGACCGCAGGCAGTTTGTGCCGGGCCGCAAGCGCGATGACAAGATCGCGATGCTAGATAGTGGTGCCATCCGGCGGCAAGAGTAAGCCTCCGTTCGGCGTGCCCGCGAATGACTCAATTGCTTGTTCGATGTTAGCAGCAGTCGCGACGGGACTGGACACCATCTTGACCGAGAGCGCCGGCGCGGCGGCTTCTGCAGCGTGAAGGAAATAGTCATAAGGAGTTGTCTTCGGGTTGGCAACGAAAGCCACACGCTCAAGACGCGGCTCGATCTCCTTGAGCATCGCCAGCCACTTGCCAACGACGCTAGCCTCGTACTGCAGTACGCCGGTAAAATTTTCGCCCGGCCGTGCCAGGCTCGCGACGAAGCCTGAGCCAATCGGATCGGAGACATTCACGAACACAATCGGGATCACGCGGCTCTCACGCTGCAGCGCGGCGGCGACCCGCGTCGTATGGGCCAGGATTACGTCCGGTTGGGTGGCGACCAGCTCTTTCGCGAGTGGCTCATACTTACTGCTATCGCTGCCCGCGAAGCGAGTTTCGATGTGAACATTGCGGCCCTCGGTCCATCCGCGCTTTTCGAGCCTCTGCCGAAACGCCGCAAGGCGCGCCTGCGTTTCCGGATCGTCTTCGGCGTAGCCAATCAACACACCGATGCGCCGGGCCCTGCCTGCCTGCTGGGCTCGGGCGGCGAGCGGCCCTGCCGCCCCGCCGGCCAGACATGAGGCTCTGAACTCGCCATGTCCGCTTTACCCCCAAAAGCGGCGGCCAGCGCTCGGCAGGAAGCGTTCCGACATATCGTTATGTGTTCCAGTGGCTATCGTTACAAAGATCAAGTGCGGCTCAGTCCAGCTTGCTTGTAGTGCTGCACCGCGCGCCGTATTTCTGAAAGACAGCCACGGCGGCCGCAGCGGCGGATTCGTGCACGCTGATGTTTTAAGTATTCACAGAATGCAGCAGCGCCGCGTAGACGCAATAACCCCGGCGCCCGTGCTCACTCCCGATGCCCTGCTTTTTCAGATAGGGCACCATAGACTGATCGGTCAGATCGAACGCAACCCACGCATCGCCTGCACAGTCGTGCGGCAGCGCGTCGAGCTTAGCCCTAGCGGCGGCTTGCGCGGCCTCCTTTGCCTCGTCCCAGATAGATTTATCCAAGTCGCACGGTATCGGCTTGCGCGGCCACTCCATGCCGCGGCCCCATCCCTCGACAGAGGGAACGTGCTCATCGTCGTTCTTGGGATACAGCCGATCAACAGCACCGTTTAGCAATTCTACCTCCCAGCCGAAGGAGACGCACTTGGCGACCAGCATTTCGAATCCGTCGGTAATGACGCCCTTATGCTCAAGGAACTGCCAATAGGCAGCCATCGCATCGCCTACGGCGTCCAGAAGCTTGACCCCCTCCGGCGAGTTCATAACCCGATGCTCATGCTCAGCACCGCGGGCGAGCGCTAGCGCCTTCTCGGCCGGATCGGATTGGTCTGGTGGGTCGATATCGTCAGTCATTACAGTCATTAGTCACCTCCTATGGTTGTCGGCGGCGCGCGCGGTTTATCAGGCGCCGCAGTTGCTCTCGCTCTTGCTGTTCGGATTCAAGTATCTGTTCGAGCGGCCGGGGTAGTAGGCTGTCCAACCAATCAAGGTATTCGCTCATAGCGACGACCCCGCATCGAGCCGCGACCGTTGATTGAACACCGCATCTTGGGCGGCACGCCAAGCATCCCGGCAATGCGGGTGGACGAAGGCTTGGCGGTCGCCAAACCAGACCTCGGTCACGGTTCCGGGCCGGCCGCACTGGGCGCAAATCTCGCCACGCCGGTCGAGGCTTTTGGGGATGGTGAGGTCGTCTTCGACGTCCGATCGGAACGGCCTGGAGGCGCCGATAGGATGGCCAGATTGATGTTTGTCGTCGGGTTGGGGGTTTCTGAGCGTGCAAGCGTGCAAACCCTCGTCGTTAGCGGGTTTCTTGCACTTTTCGTTGCCGTGCAAATTATTTTCTGCACGCTTGCAAAAAGCGGCACTTGTGCCCGTTTCATCGGCATTTGCACGCTCGCACGCTCGCGCACCCTCAATCTGGCGCGTGGCATCGTTTTGACCACCATCGGGCGGGGTCAAATAGCGGCTGAAGGCATCCTCGAAATGGGCTCGTCGGTAACCCTTTGCCTTGGCTTCGCCCGTCTCGGATGTCTGCACGGTTTCCGAAACGATCTCGAACGGCTTGAGCAGCTTTGCCAGTAGCCGGTCGGTGATCGGCCTGCCTTTATCGTAAGTCGCCCACGGCTTCTCATCATCGGTGCACAGTGCCTTGATTAGCGTTTTAGTTGTAATCGCCGGCTTGGCGCAGGCGTCGAATTCCGCCCTGATGCCGGCGAGCACTTCGACGCCTCGCTCCTCGCCAGCGCTCTCGCCGCCGGACAGGGCGCGCGCAGCCTCGATCGCCAGTTTCGGCCAATCGCCGCCAACGCACTCGGCGATGGCTAGGAGCGGCTCCCAGGCATCGAAGGCTCGATCATTAAGCCCGGCCGGTTCCTTCGGCGCGATCGTCGCCAGCGCCTCACGATTATCGTCCGCCCAACGCAAGCACTGGCGGCGGAATTCTTGGTGATCGGGATTGTCACGGCGGCGCAGGCGTTCGACTTTATCGCCCTTACCCTTGCGCTGCATACGAATGTCGATTGATCGGTCCATGAGCGTCGGCGTCAGCTTGCCGATCAACCCGAACGCCTTCGGGCAATATGTCGAGTAGCGCTTAGTGGTGATGTCGGCGCCTTCGCCTTCACAGATTTCGACAAAGCCGAGCCGCTCGAATCCGCCGCATAGGATGCCTTGCCGCTCGTCCTTCATATCGACCACCCAACCGACCTCATCGAGAATTAGTGTCGGTTGCTCGGCCTCGACGGAGCGGTAGATCGACGCCTTGCTCATGTGGTCGTTTTTCTTGGCTCGGCGGCACAGCCAATAAAGGATCGTCATCAATACCGTCTTGCCGCAGCGTCGCGTTGGTGACGTGATGGCCAGATAGGGCGTAACGTCAAAGCAATCGAAAACCCATGTGCGCAACGCCCACAGCGCCAGCGCGACATCGGCGTGCTTGGGCAACACGACATGGCGCAGGAAGTGTCCGCGAAGTCTGTTTAGCAAGACGGCGCCGTCAACCCGCTCCGGCCACGGCTCGTTATTCCAGTGCGGGAGAAAGTCGGTTTGTTCCTTAGTGATCTTGCTGCGCTCCGCCTTTACGGCAGAGTCGAGTGTGGCAATGCGCACGCCAAGTTTCTCGGCGCTCGCTTCGCGTTCTTTGTCGTAATGGATTGTCGATAGTTTAGCGAGCCGGAGAATTTCGTTGTCGTCTTTGCCGTTAGTGGCGTTGGTTGCCGGTTTATTGAATGCGGTGTTGCCGATTTTTGCCCGCTCGCGATCAAGGCGCGCGCGCAGATCGTTTGTCTCATCGCTCACTGCATTGCCTCCAGCCTACTAACAAGATCATCGGTAACGTTCGGCCATCGCCCGGACGCCCTTAGCCGACGCATCGCGGCGATTAGCTCTTGCATCTGTTCGGGCGAGAATTCGGCAAGGCGCGGCAGCATCCAAGCATCGGCCAAGCGGGCCGTGCCGTAGGTGCGCAGAACCCACAAGCAGGCGTCATAAGTCGATTGTGCCGCCCGGTTGACGTCTCGCGGCGTCGTTAGCGGCGTTTCGATCACGACGACACCTCGACCAAGCCGAATTGATGCAGATGCAGGATCGCGGCTTCGACGCTAATGAGTCCGGCGCTTAGCGCCGTCGTCGTCGATTCGAACTCGTTGGCGACGATTTTGGCGCGGAGCGCGGCGACGTGGAGCCGATGCAGGATGAAATCGCTGAAGCCGCTCGACGGATCGACCGTCGTCGGTTCGGATGTGATTGTGGTCGTGGTCATTTGCCCGGTTTGCCTTGAAGGCTCGGGCGCTGTATTGTGACTATGCTTCTACTGATAGCCGGTAATCGCGCCCAAGCGGTTACACACTGAAAGGCCCACCACTCTCCCAAGGTTGGTGGGCCATTTCTTTTCAGGTTATGCGGCGTTCTCCAATTTGAGCTTCTTGCGCAGCGGTGCGCTGATAGGCTTTATCAACCGGCCAGCACGAACCGCCTCGATTTCACCACGGTGAACCATCTCGTACGCTTCACTGCGGCCGACATCGAATAAGAGTCCGAGTTCCGGCTAGATATTGATGCACGGCCGCGTCATCAGCCGATGCATCGCTTCATCGACGGTCATCGTTACCGGAGCGCCGCCAGTCCGCCGTTGTCGTTTAGCGCGTTCTGAATCAGACAAATCTTCCTCCAACACATAAGCAATGTTCCCGATATGGACTCTCCCTTGACAACATGCAAGCGGATTCTGTACTTAATAAGTATCTCAAAATAAGGATTCCAAAACCAATGGAAAAGCGGAAACGAAGGCCGGGTGGCGGTCGCAAGCCCGGAGAATTTGGCAAACTCGGGGCAATGATGTCGCTGCGGCTGCCGGAGGATTTGAAGGCGCGGCTTCAGCAGGCCGCCGAGCGCGATGGCCACACCCTCAACGCGGAGCTGGTCCGGAGGCTGAAGGCTTCCTTTGAGAGTAGGGCCGCGAGCACTATTGCTCAGGAGCTAGCCGATACAGCCGCAAGAGTGGCGCGGGTGATGAAGCAGGCGAACTGGGAACGGGACCTTTCCATGCACCTAAAGCCGTGGTCCAAGCGAGGGAGGCACAAATGAAAGGACACGTCCGAGAGCGCGGCAAAGGCAACTGGTATGCGGTGCTGAGTACGCGAGACCAGCAAACCGGCAAGCGCAAGGTCAAGTTCATTTCGTTGCCGGATGCCCGGGGCAAACGGGAGGCGCAACAGGCGCTGGCGCATATCCTTGCCGAACTGGATTCCGGAACCCTGTCGAGCCGAAAAAGACCACCGTGGCGGTATTCTTGGCGCGTTGGCTGGTGCACGTCAAAACGCAAATCGGTGCAGCCTCATTCGAGCGATACCGCCAATATACCAATGTCATCATTCCGATATTGGGCGCTGTGCCGCTCACCAAGCTCCGGCCGGAACAAATTTCCGAAATGTACAGCAAGGCCCTGGACAGTGGCCGTCACGACGGCAAGGGCGGGCTGTCGCCCCGCACCGTCCACCAGATCCATACGATGCTGAAACAGGCGCTCACGCAGGCGTGCGCGTGGCGCGCCATACCATACAATCCCGCTGTGCTGGTGAAGCCGCCGAAGGTACCGCGCAAGGAAATGAAGACTATCGACACCGAGACGATGGCTAAAATGATCGATGCGGCACGAGGCACACCAGTATTCATCCCGGTCCTGTTGTGCGCCCTTTGTGGGATGCGACGTGGCGAAGTTATTGCCTTGCGCTGGCGCTCCGTTGATCTGGACAACGGACAACTCGCCGTCGTTGCCAGTGGGGGCCGTGGTAAGGGGGAAGTAATCGAGAAGGAACCCAAGGGCGGCAGGGGTCGTCTGATTGCGTTGCCGGTTGTGGTTGTCACTGAACTGCGCCGGTATCGAACCCAACAAGCCGAACAACTCTTGCGGATTGGCGTTCGGCTCACAGACGATCATCACGTCTATGCCAAGGAGGACGGCACGCAGTACTGGCCCACCGTAGTGTCGCGCAGCTTCAAGCGCTTCATGCAGGATCATCAACTGCCGCAGATACGGCTGCACGATCTCCGGCACAGTCACGCAACGCATTTGCTAGCGGCCGGTGTTCACCCCAAGATTGCCCAGGAGCGGTTGGGCCATTCCAGCATCGCCATCACGATGGATACCTATAGTCACGCGATGCCGAACATGCAGGCCGATGCGGCAGCCAGGATTGACGCAGCGATGCAGACGGCCCTGAACAAACCCAAGACAAAGTGAGGCGGATTGGCTAGCAAACCGCTAGCAAACGGCACGCTGGCCGCTAAAAAATGCCTATTTTATTGAGGTTTCTGCGGCCGGTTACCGATGTTCCTGATCTGCCTCAATCCGCCGGCGCCTCCTCGATCGGATCATAACGGCTGGCGTCAAGCCCCAAGAGATTGCACGACTGCTGCATATGCGGCGGCAGCGGCGCGGTGACGTCGATCACGCCGCCGCGCGGATGCGGCACGGCGATGCGGCGGGCCAGAAGGTGAAGCCGGTTCTGCATGCCGCCGGGCAGTTGCCAGTTCTCGCGCGAGAAATATTTGGCGTCGCCGACGATCGGGTGACCGAGATGCGCCATATGCGCGCGCAATTGATGGGTCCGCCCGGTCACCGGCTTGAGCGACAGCCAAGCCAGCGACGGTCCGGCCGTGTCGACGACTGCATAATAGGTCACCGCGTGGCTTGCGCCTCTCTCGCCGTGACGAGCGATCCGCATCATCGATTCATCTTCGCGCTGATCCTTGGCGAGGAATGTGGAAATGCGCCCCTGGCGCGGCTTGGGCACACCGGCGACCAGCGCCCAATAGATCTTTCGCGCCGAGCGCGAACGAAACGATTTTGCCAGCGCTGCGGCGGCAAACCGCGTTTTAGCGACGAGGAGGCACCCGGCGGTGTCTTTGTCGAGCCGATGCACCAGGCGTGGGCGCTGGCCGTGCGCATCGCGCAGCGCCTCGAGCATGCCGTCGACATGCCGCGTGGTGCCGGAGCCGCCCTGCACCGCGAGCCCCATCGGCTTGTTGAGCACGAGCACGTCGGCGTCTTCGTAGAGCGTGATTGACTTGAGAAAGGTGCGGGTCGGCTCAGCCGCCGCATTGCCTGGCGCGCGCGATCGCGCCGGCTCGAAACGTAGCGGCGGAATGCGCACGATTTGTCCGGACGCAAGCCTCGCGCCCGCGTCGACACGTTTGCCGTCGACGCGCACTTCGCCTTTGCGGATCGCGCGCTGGATGCGCGCGAAGCTCAGCTCGGCAAGCCGCACCTGCAAGAAACGATCGACGCGCATGCCGCTTTCGTCGGCGGTAACGGTAACGTTTTGCACTTTCCCCTCCCCCCGCGCAGCGGAGCGGAGCGGAGGTGAGGGGTCGGGGGTGGGGGGCAGCTGCTTTGCGAAAGCGCCCCCCACCCCGGCTCGCTTTGCTCGCCGACCCTCCCCGCCACGCGCTCCGCGCGCGTGGGGAGGGATGGAGAAGCGTGGCCCGGCGATCTGTTTGCCGCCGCCGGGCTGGCGCGGTCCGCGGCTGCCTCTCACTGCACGCCTCCAACGGGCACGCCCACGATCCAACCTTCTTTGCCGCCGACAATAGGATCGTCGAGTGCAGCGAAGCTATCGACGTGCTCCGCTATTGCTGGCAAAGCTGCTGCAATGACAAGTGCGTCGATGGCGTCAACGGACTCATCGCCTTTCAAGGCGTATTGCACGTTAAAGAAACGAAATACGTCGGCGATATGATCGATGTGAGCACCGATTCTAACTTGCCTTTCGCTTGGCCGTGATGATCCGGCCACGCGATAAAAAAGGCTCGGATAGACCTCGCAAAGGGCGAGCTTAGCCTGCCTAATCTCGTCGAAGGGCCAAATAGCGATTTTCTTTGGTGGAGAGCCGGCGAGCGCATGAAGAAACCTCATTCCTGCGAAACTCGCCGTGCCTACCTGAGGACCAACCATTCGATATACCGAGATAGGTCGAACATTAAGTTTTCGTGCCGCTATTTCGGTCTTGCGAAATCGTCCACCGTTAAACAAGTGGCCTTCATGCGAAGCCGGGCCCGACCGGTGTTTGATGAATGGGCGGAACGGGCTTTTATTTGAAGACCAGATCGGCCCGGCATAAAAGAAGGGCTGCGTCGCGCAAAAGCTGTCCACAAAGGCCCACAGGTCACGCACCTCTCGCATTTCCCTCAAGCACATCGGAAAATCAGCAAGATCATCGCTCCAGGGCAGAGAGAAACAAAAATCCAAGCCGATCAGAGTGCGATGGTCAGTTTGACCCTTGATGAAATCCAGAACAGCTTGCCGGCTCCAATACGAGCCCTCTTGCGGGTGCAGCAAGCGCAAAGTCCGTGTTGGAGCAAAAAATTCGGCGACCTGGATACCTCTGTGGAATTCCCCCTCAGCGCCGGACCAATCTACCCCGAGGTAGCGTTCGAAAGCGGCGCCCGTCACTTCCCGCCCCGCTCTTTGCGCAGCTTCGCCCAATATTCGAGACGCTTCCTGATCTCACGCTCGAAGCCGCGCTCCGGCGGATCGTAGAATTGGCGGCGGCCGAGCGCTTCCGGGAAATAATCCTGGCCGGAGAACGCCTCCGGCGCGTTGTGATCGTAGGCGTAGCCGGCGCCGTAGCCTTCCTGTTGCATCAGCCTGGTTGGCGCGTTGAGGATATGCTTGGGCGGCAACAGCGAGCCGGCTTCTTTGGCCGTGCGCATCGCCTCACCGAACGCGGCGTAGGCAGCGTTCGACTTCGGTGCGGTCGCGACATAGATCACCGCTTGCGCGATGGCGAGTTCCCCTTCCGGGCTACCGAGAAAATCATAAGCGTCCTTCGCGGCATTGGCGACGACAAGCGCCTGCGGATCGGCGAGTCCGACATCTTCGACCGCCATGCGCACGATGCGCCGCGCCAGGTAAAGCGGATCCTCGCCGGCATCGAGCATGCGGCAGAGATAATAGAGCGCGGCGTCCGGATCGGAGCCGCGTACCGATTTGTGCAACGCGCTGATGAGATTGTAGTGGCCGTCCTGCGATTTGTCGTAGATCGGCGCGCGACGCTGGACGATCTCTTGCAGCGCGGCGGTGTCGAAGGTTTCGGCGCCGCGTGCGGCGCGCCAGACTTCTTCGGCGAGCGTGAGCGCGGCGCGGCCGTCGCCGTCCGCCATGCGAATGAGCGAAGCGCGCGCATCGGCATCGAGCGGCAATGTCTTGCGCTCGATCGCTTCGGCCCGCGCCAGGAGCGCTTCGATAGCCGCGGCGTCGAGCGGCTTGAAGACGAGAACGCGCGCGCGCGACAGAAGCGGCGCGATCAATTCAAAGGACGGGTTCTCGGTGGTGGCGCCGACGAGCACGATGGTGCCATCCTCCATCACCGGCAAGAACGAATCCTGCTGCGCGCGATTGAACCGATGAATCTCGTCGACGAACAAAAGCGTGCCCTGCCCGGTTTCGCGGCGCAACCGCGCGGCGTCGAACACTTTTTTTAAGTCAGCAACGCCGGAGAAAATTGCCGAAATCTGCTCGAAATAAAGTTCGGTCGCATGCGCCAGAAGGCGCGCCACCGTCGTCTTGCCGGTGCCCGGTGGACCCCAAAACACGAGCGAGCCGAGCGAGCGGGTCTCGAGCATGCGGGTGAGCGCACCGTCGGGGCCAAGAAGATGATCCTGGCCGACGACATCGACCAATGTGTCAGGCCGAAGCTTGTCCGCAAGCGGCCGCGGCGCGGCGCGATCGAGACCGGCGGCGGTAAAAAGGCTCGGCGCCTTTGATTTAGGCTTTGAACCCATCCGGATTGCTAACGAACGTCATGCCCGGCTTTATGCTCGGCATCCACGTCTTTCCTTCTCAGTAAAAATAAAGTCGTGGATGGCCGGGACAAGCCCGGCCATGACGGATGAACAATAATCAGCAGAATTCACCCACTGAATACCACCGAGATCTGCTGGCCGCCGCGCATGATGGTAATGCGCCACTGCCGGCCGCCTGCGGCGGTGACACGTTGCAGATCGGCGGGCTTATTGATCCGCTCATTATTGACCGAGACCACCACGTCGCCCTTCTGAAAGCCGACCGACTGCGCGGCCGAGCCCTCGGCGACGTCGGTGATGACGACGCCTTCGGCCTGCGAATCGAGGCGCAATTCATCGGCCAAAGCAGGCGACAAGTTCGCAACGGTAGCGCCCGTAAACGGCGAGCGGGCCTTGATCTCCACTTCCTGGCGCGGAGTGTCCGGCAGGCTTTGCAGCGCGATCGGGAGCACCATATTGCGCCCCTGGCGGACGATCCCGATCTGCGCCGTGCCGCCAAGCGGCTTGGTGGCAAAGCGATAGCCGAAGGCATTCGGATCGTCGACGCTGGCGCCATCAACGCTGACGATCAGGTCGCCGGCTTTGAGTCCGGCCTTTGCCGCGGGCCCGTCTGAGACGACGCTTGCCACCAGCGCGCCGCTCGGCCGCGCCAGCCCAAGGCTGTCGGCGATGTCGGGGGTGACGTTCTGAAGCTTGGCGCCAAGCCACGGCCGTTTGACCGCGCCGCTACCGCCCTCGGCCGAGGTGACCACGACGCGAACCATGTTCGCCGGGATGGCGAAGCCGATACCTTGCGAGCCGCCGGAGCGCGAATAGATCGCCGAATTGATGCCGACCAGCCGGCCGGCCATGTCAACCAGCGCACCGCCGGAATTGCCCGGATTGATCGCGGCGTCGGTCTGGATGAAGAACTGATAATCGCTGATGCCGACCTGCGTGCGCGCCACCGCCGAGACGATGCCATGGGTCACGGTCTGACCGACGCCGAACGGATCACCGATCGCCAGCACCACGTCGCCGACTTGCAGCTCGTCGGAATCGGCGAATTCCAGCGTCGGAAAACGCTCCTTCGCGTCTTTGATGCGCAGGACGGCGAGATCGCTGCGCTGATCCTTGAGCACGATATCGGCCTCAAACTCGCGCTTGTCGGCAAGCGCGACCTTGACTTGGCTCGCGCCCTCGATCACGTGAAAATTTGTGACCACAAGCCCTGCCGGATCGACGATGACGCCCGAGCCGAGCGAGCGCTCGACCTGCTCGCGCGGCACCGCCCCAAAGAATTGCCGGAAGAACGGATCGGCAAGGAACGGATTGTTGTTGGTAACGACACGCGCCGCGTAGACATTGACCACCGCTGGCGCCACGCGCTTAACGACCGGCGCAAAGGACAGTTCAAGCTGGCCGGCTGAAACCGGAACCTGACGCTGCTGCGCACTTGCGACTGGAGCGCCAATCCGGATCAGGCAAAGCGTAGCGGCGAGAAAAACTGCGACGCGCGGCAGGGGCAGTGGCATGAACACCTGATTCAATACGCCGAGAAAGGGGCGCCGGACCGAGGCTGCAGCAGGGCGGCGACGCCGCTCATCATTCCCTTGGTTCAGGCCGCCGCGGGCGAGGCTTCCGCCCCGACGCGCTCCTGCACCGGGCCGGAGTCCAACCCTTTCGCCGCGACGTCGCGATCGACAAACTCGATCACCGCGACCGGTGCCGAATCGCCGTGGCGGAATCCAGCTTTGAGCACGCGCGTATAGCCGCCGTTGCGGTCCTTGTAACGAGGCCCGATGACATCGAATAGCTTCTTCACCATTGCAAGGTCGCGCATCTGCGCGATCGCCTGGCGGCGCGCATGCAGGCCGCCGCGCTTGCCAAGCGTGACCAGCTTTTCCACCACCGGACGCAGGTCCTTCGCCTTCGGCAGCGTGGTAACGATCTGCTCGTGCTTGATCAACGAAGCGGCGAGATTCGCCAGCATGGCACGGCGATGATCCGAGCGCCGGTTGAACTTGCGGTGGGTTTTGGCGTGACGCATTTCAGATACCAGTGTTCAGTAATCAGTAATCAGATCGACTTCTGACTACTGACCACCGATTACCGACTCCTGTTCAGTAATGATCCTCAAAGCGCTTGGCCAGCTCCTCGATATTCTCCGGCGGCCAGCCCGGCACTTCCATGCCGAGATGCAGTCCCATCTGCACCAGCACTTCCTTGATCTCGTTGAGCGACTTTCTGCCGAAATTCGGCGTCCGCAGCATCTCCGCTTCGGTCTTCTGAACGAGATCGCCGATATAGACGATGTTGTCGTTCTTCAGACAGTTGGCTGAACGCACCGACAGTTCGAGCTCGTCGACCTTCTTGAGGAAGGCTGGATTGAACGCGAGATCCGGGATGGCCTCGTGCGCGGCTTCGCGCTTGGGCTCCTCGAAATTGACGAACACGTTGAGCTGGTCTTGGAGGATCCGCGCGGCATAAGCGAGCGAGTCCTCGGGGCTGACCGCACCGTTGGTCTCGATCGACAGCGTCAGCTTGTCATAGTCGAGGATCTGGCCCTCGCGGGTGTTCTCGACCTTGTAGGAGACTTTGCGCACCGGCGAATAGAGGCTGTCGACCGGAATGAGCCCGATCGGCGCATCCTCCGGCCGATTGCGCTCGGCGGGCACATAGCCCTTGCCGGTGTTCACCGTGAATTCCATGCGGATCTCGGCGCCCTCATCGAGCGTGCACAACACGAGCTCGGGATTGAGCACCACGATGTCGCCGACGGTCTGAATATCGGAGGCGGTGACAGTGCCGGGACCCTGTTTCTTCACCACCATGCGCTTGGGGCCATCGCCCTGCATCTTGATGGCGATGTCCTTGATGTTGAGCACGATGTCGGTGACATCCTCGCGCACGCCGGCAATCGAGGAGAATTCGTGCAGCACGCCGTCGATATGCACCGACTGCACTGCAGCGCCTTGCAGCGACGAGAGCAAAATGCGCCGCAGCGCATTGCCCAACGTCACGCCGAAACCGCGTTCGAGCGGCTCGGCCACGACGGTTGCCGTACGCCGTGTGTCGGCGCCGACGCTGACCTGCAATTTATTGGGCCTGATCAGTTCCTGCCAATTCTTCTGGATCGTCACGTTATCACCCATGGCGTTGCGCGGCGCGATCGGCTCGCGCACCCCACTCCGCTCCGTGGGGTCAATATTGGGTTCAAGATCGAGCGGCGGCAGATGTTGCATTTCTTGCATCCGCCGGAGGTCCTATACGCGCCGCCGCTTGCGCGGGCGGCAGCCATTGTGAGGAATCGGGGTCACGTCGCGGATCGAAGTGATGGTGAAGCCGGCGGCTTGCAACGAGCGCAGCGCCGATTCCCGGCCCGAACCCGGGCCCGCCACTTCCACTTCAAGGGTCCGCATCCCGTGCTCTTGCGCCTTTTTCGCTGCGTCCTCGGCGGCGACCTGCGCCGCATAGGGCGTCGATTTGCGCGAGCCTTTGAAACCCATCGTGCCCGCCGACGACCAGGCGATCGTGTTGCCTTGCACGTCGGTGATCGTGATCATTGTATTGTTGAACGACGCGTTCACATGCGCGACGCCGGAGGCGATGTTCTTGCGCTCGCGCCGGCGGACGCGCGTGGCTTCCTTACCCATTCTCAACCCTTTCGCGGATCGGAGCCGGCTGCTCCGCTGCCGTAATCTGTCGCTGTGTCACGCGCTATTTCTTCTTGCCGGCAATAGGTTTGGCGGGACCTTTGCGGGTCCGCGCGTTGGTGTGCGTGCGCTGTCCGCGCACCGGGAGGCTGCGCCGGTGGCGTAACCCCCTGTAGCAGCCGAGATCCATCAGCCGCTTGATATTCATGGCGACTTCGCGCCGCAGATCGCCCTCGACGACGTAATCGCGGTCGATCACCTCGCGCAACTGCAAGACTTCCTGATCGGTAAGCTGCGATACCCGGCGCGACTCGGGGATCGAAACTTTCCCAAGGATTTCGTGAGCCTTAGCGCCGCCGATGCCATAGATATATTGGAGCGCGATAACGATGCGCTTGTTGGTCGGCAGGTTAACGCCAGCGATACGAGCCAAGTCAGTTACTCCCTGCGGCGGCCAGACCGCGCCAGACCTGCGGGCCGCGGCCGCCAGTCATCGGTTTCAATGTCACCTGAGAAAGGCCACAAACGTAAAAAGCCAACGGCTGCCCTGCCTTTGCGGCCCGGCATCGCTGCTCGATCTCCGACTGGATATTTGAGGCTTATTAAAGGATTCCGCACGCTTTCGTCAACCTCGGACGGCAAATTCTTGTCCGTAACCCCGCGGCGGGCTCCGCTGCCCGATTCTAACGCTTTGTAGGGCTTCGTGGTGCCTCCTCTTCCGCAACCGACCGGCGGTGGGCCCGTCGGCTGGATGATTTTTTTCCTATTTCGCCCGAGGGTCGCTGCTGTTGAGCCGGCCCTAATGGCTGACCCGCTCACCTTTTTGCGCCGGCAGATCACGGCCTTTGGCCGAAGGCAAGGCGGCCAGCGCCTTGTCGATCGCTGCCGTGACCTCCGGGATCGCCGCCATGCCGTTGACCGTGCGCAGGACGCCCTCGTTCCGATAATAGGCGATGAGCGGCGCGGTTTGGTCCCGATAGGCCTTGAGCCTGGTATGGAGCACGTTCGGATTGTCGTCGTCGCGCAGCGGTTCGCGGCGTGCCCGCATTTCGGCGATGCGGCTCTCGATCCGTTTAAGGAGCGCCGCCTCGTCGACCCGCAGCTCGATGACGGCGTCGAGGGCGAGCCCCTTGCCCTTGAGGAGACGATCAAGCGCTGCCGCCTGTGGGACGGTGCGCGGGAAGCCGTCCAGGATGAACCCTTTGCGTGCGTCCGGTTGCGCGATGCGCTCTCCGACGATGTCGACGACCAGGTTGTCGGGGGCGAGACGCCCATGGGCGATGACGTCCTGCACTTGAAGGCCGATCGGGGTCGCGCTTTTGACTGCTTCGCGCAGCATGTCCCCGGTGGAGAGCTGGATAATTCCGTGTTTGGCAGCGAGACGCTGGGCTTGTGTTCCCTTGCCAGCCCCCGGCGGGCCGAGCAGGATCAATCTCATCGACGGCGCCCTCGCAATTTCGATCTCTTGATCAAGCCCTCGTATTGATGCGCCAACAGATAGCCCTGCACCTGCGCCACCGTATCCATCGTCACGCTCACCACGATGAGCAATGAAGTGCCGCCGAAATAGAATGGCACCGCGGCGTAGGAAATCAGCATTTCCGGAAACAGACAGACCACCGCGAGATACGCAGCTCCGACTGCGGTGATCCGCGTCAATACATAATCGATGTATTCGGCGGTGCGCTCGCCGGGCCGGATGCCGGGAATAAAGCCGCCATGTTTCTTCAGGTTGTCCGCGGTCTCGGTCGGATTGAACACGATCGCCGTATAGAAGAAGGCGAAGAACACGATCAGCCCGACATAGAGCAGAAGGAACAGCGGCCGGCCGTGGGACAATTGCGTGGTGATGGCCGTGAGCCATCCCGGCCCCTGCCCCGAGACGAAATTGGCGACCGTGGTCGGCAATAAAAGCAGCGAGGAAGCGAAGATCGGCGGAATGACACCCGATGTATTGAGCTTGAGCGGTAGGTGCGAAGATTGGCCCTCGAACATGCGATTGCCGACCTGACGCTTGGGATACTGGATCAACAGCCGCCGCTGCGCGCGCTCCATGAACACGATGAAGGTGATGACTGCGATCGCCATCACCAGGACGATGAGAATGAGGCCGGTCGAAAGTGCACCCTGGCGGCCGAGTTCGAGCGTGCCGGCGAGCGCCGACGGCAATTGCGCGACGATGCCGGACATGATGATCAGCGAAGTGCCGTTGCCGATGCCGCGCTGCGTGATCTGCTCGCCAAGCCACATCAAAAAGACAGTCCCGCCGGTGAGCGTGATCACCGTCGAAACGCGAAAGAACAGGCCGGGATCGCTGACCACGCGGGCGCCCGCGCCTTCCAGCCCGATGGCAATGCCGTAGGCCTGGAAGGCGGCCAGAAACACGGTGAGATAGCGCGTGTACTGGTTGATCATCTTGCGGCCGGCCTCGCCCTCCTTCTTGAGCTGTTCGAGGGTCGGCGACACCGTGGTCATCAGCTGAATGATGATCGAAGCGGAAATGTACGGCATGATGTTCAGCGCGAAGATCGCCATGCGGTGAATGCCGCCGCCGGCGAACATATTGAACATTCCTAAAATGCCGCCTGCTTGTGACTGGAAAATCTGATCCCAGGCGGCCGGATCAATGCCGGGCAACGGGATATAAGTGCCGAGCCGGTAGACCAGCAGCGCCCCAAGCGTGAACCAGATTCGCTTCTTGAGCTCTTCGGCTTTGACCAGCGCCGAGAAGTTAAGATTGGCTGCCAGTTGTTCCGCTGCAGACACCATCGGCCAATGCTCCGTCTATCGTCTGAGCCTATATAGGCATCAGGCAGCTTGCTCGCTCGCCTGCGACTTCGGAGCAAGCACTTCCACCGTGCCACCGGCTTTCTCTACTGCCGCGATGGCCGATTTCGACGCGCCGTAGACCGAGAGCGCGATTTTGGCCTTGATCTCGCCAGCGCCAAGGAGGCGAACGCCGTCCTTGGTACGGCGGATGACGCCTGCCTTCACCAGCGCCGCGGCGTCGATCTTTGCCGCCGCATCGAGCGTGCCGGCATCGATCGCAGCCTGGATGCGGCCGAGATTCACCTCGTTGAGCTTGCGCGCGAACATGGTGTTCTTGAAGCCGCGCTTCGGCAACCGGCGATGCAGCGGCATTTGCCCGCCCTCGAAACCTTTGATGCGCACACCGGAACGCGCGGTCTGGCCTTTGCCGCCGCGTCCGCCGGTCTTGCCCATGCCAGACCCGATGCCGCGTCCGATCCGCTTGCGGACCTTACGGGCGCCGAGCGGCCCGGCGAGTTCGTGAAGCTTCATTACAACCCCGCTGCTTTGATCGTCATGCCCAGCCTGGCGCCGGGCATGACGGGCGTTATTCCTTCTCCACCACTTCGACCAAATGGGCGACCTTGGCGATCATGCCGCGCGTTTGCGGCGTGTCGGCAAGCTCAGCGACGCGTCCGATCTTGTTGAGCTTCAGCCCAACCAGAGTCTGGCGCTGGCTGTAGTGACGCCGCATCGGACTGCCGGTTTGGCGCACCTTGACGGTCTTGCCGTTTGGCTTTTCGGCATTCATCGCAGGCTCCATCACTAATCGGCAGGGGCTTCGGCATCGACATCGCGGCGGCGCGCCTGCAGCGTCGAGACCTTGACGTTGCGGCGCGCGGCGACCGAGCGCGGTGAATCCTGGCGCTTGAGCGCGTCGAACGTGGCGCGCACTACATTGTACGGGTTCGACGTGCCGAGCGACTTCGCGACCACGTCTTGCATGCCGAGCGTCTCGAACACCGCGCGCATCGGCCCGCCGGCAATGATTCCAGTGCCGGGCGGCGCGGCGCGCAGATAGACCCGCCCGGCGCCGTGCCGACCGGAGACGTCATGATGGAGCGTACGGCCCTCGCGCAACGGCACGCGGGTGAGCCCACGCTTGGCAGCGTCGGTCGCCTTGCGGATCGCCTCCGGCACTTCACGCGCTTTGCCGTGACCGAATCCGACCCGGCCCTTTTGATCGCCAACCACGACCAGCGCGGCAAAGCCGAAGCGTCGGCCGCCCTTCACCACTTTGGCGACGCGGTTGATGTGCACGAGCTTGTCGATGAACTCGCTGTCGCGCTCTTCGCCTCTTCGCTCGCGGGGTTCACGCGCCATGTTGGTCTACCATTTGTTCAAACCTTTATCTCACCGATGCGACCACAGACAACGAACGACAGACGATGGATAAATTTGACGTCTGGCCGCTTGCAACAATCCGTCCTCTGTTGTCCGTCCTCCGTCCTCAGAAACTCAATCCGCCTTCGCGCGCGGCCTCGGCGAGCGCCTTGACGCGGCCGTGATAAAGATAGGCGCCGCGATCGAATATCACCGCCGTGACGCCCTTCTCCTTGGCGCGCTCGGCGATCAGCTTGCCGACCGCCTTGGCGGCATCGACACTGGCGCCGGTCTTGAGCGTTTCGCGCGTCGATTTTTCGATCGAGGACGCCGACGCCAGCGTGAGGCCGCGATCGTCATCGATCACCTGCGCGTAGATATGTTTCGACGAACGATAAACGGAGAGCCGCTTGCGCTCGCCGGCAGCGCGGCGCAACAGGCCGCGCACCCGGCCCTGCCGCTTCTCGATCCTGTCACTGAGCTTGGTCATCGCGCCGCCCCGTTACTTCTTCTTGCCTTCTTTGCGGAAAATCCGCTCGCCGGCATACTTGATGCCCTTGCCTTTGTAGGGCTCGGGCGGCCGGTACTCGCGGATCTCGGCAGCAACCTGGCCGACCTTCTGCTTGTCGCTGCCGGAAACGACGATCTCGACCGGCCGCGGTGTGGCGATCGTGATCCCTTCCGGGATTGGATAGACGATGTCATGGCTGTAGCCCAGCGCGATCTGCAGATTCTTACCCTGCACCGCCGCGCGATAGCCGACGCCGCTGATCTCAAGGCGCTGCTCGAATCCCTTGGTGACTCCAGAAATCAGATTGGCAACCAGCGTGCGCGAGGTGCCCCATTGCGCGCGCGCGCGCTTGGTCTCGGCGCGTGGCTCGAGCTTGATCTGTCCGCCGTCGAGCTTGACCGTCACGTCGTCGTGCAACGCCGCTTGCAGAGCGCCCTTCGGTCCTTTGACCTTGACGGTCTGGCCTTCAACATTGGCGGTCACGCCTGAAGGCACCGCGACTGCTCTCTTACCGATCCTCGACATCAGAACACCGTGCACAGGATCTCGCCGCCGACATTGGCGTCGCGCGCGTCATGATCGGCCATCACCCCTTTGGGCGTCGACACGATGGTGACGCCGAGACCATTATTGATGCGCGGCATGTTCCTAACCGAGGTGTAGACGCGACGGCCCGGCTTGGATACCCGTTCGATTTCGCGGATCACCGGCTCGCCGTCGAAATATTTCAGCTCGATCTCGATCTCCGAGCGACCGTCACGCTCGACGACCGTGTAGCCGCGGATATAGCCCTCGTTCTTGAGCACATCGAGAACGCTTTCGCGCAGCCGCGAATTGGGCGAAGTCACCTTCGACTTGTTGCGCAGCTGCGCGTTGCGGATGCGCGACAGCAAGTCGCCCAACGGATCATTCATCGACATCGTGCGAGCCTCCTTACCAGCTCGACTTCAACAATCCAGGGATCAGCCCCTTCGAGCCGAGTTCCCGCAGCGCAATGCGCGACAGCTTGTGCTTGCGATAAAAGCCGCGCGGCCGGCCGGTCAGCTCACAGCGATTGCGAATGCGCGTCGCCGAGGAGTTGCGCGGCAATTCGGCAAGCTTGAGCGTGGCGGCAAAGCGTTCCTCGACCGGTTTGGTTTTGTCGCGAGCGATCGCCTTGAGCCGCGCGCGCCGGCCAGAATATTTCTTCGCCATGCGGCGGCGCCGGTTGTTCTTTTCGATTGAGCTCTTCTTCGCCATTGCTTCTCCTTAATGTCCCGCGTCTGAAGCCTTCTGCCTCACTGCCGGAACGGAAAATTGAATGCTCGCAACAAGGCGCGCGCCTCGTCGTCGTTGCGCGCCGTGGTGCAGACCGTGATATCCATGCCCCAGACATCGGCGGTCTTGTCGTAGTCGATCTCCGGAAACACGATGTGCTCCTTGATGCCGAGCGTGTAGTTGCCGCGGCCGTCGAAGCTCTTCGGACTAAGACCGCGGAAATCGCGCACTCGCGGCAGTGCGATGTTGATGAGCCGATCGAGGAACTCATACATGCGCGCTTGGCGCAGCGTGACCTTGCAGCCGATCGCCTGGCCGGCGCGTACTTTGTAGGTCGCGATCGATTTGCGCGCCTTGGTGACGACCGCCTTCTGGCCGGCGATCAAGCCGAGATCGGCAGCTGCGCTGTCGACTTTTTTGCGGTCGGCCACGCCCTCGCCGATGCCCATATTGATGACGATCTTGTCGAGTCGCGGGACCTGATAGCGATTCTTGTGACCAAGCTCTTCAGCGAGCTTGCCGCGGATCGCCTCGTCAAATTGTACCTTCAGCCGCGCCGGAACGCGCGGCTCCGGCTCGCGCGGCGCCGCCTCGGTCTTCTCGGCTTTGCCAGCCTTTGCGGCCTCTTTGGCGCGCTTTTCGCCTTTGCCGGATTTGTCAGCGCGCTCGGCCTTGTCGGCCTTTTCAGCCTTGACCGACTTATCGCCGCCCGCCGGCCGCTGCTGCCGCCCCGGCTGATCCGCCGCTTGATCGCCGCGCTTGGTCTGTTTGTCGTCGGTCTCAGCCATCGATCTCAACTCCCGAACGCTTGGCGAAGCGCACTTTCTTGCGGTCGTCGTCCTTGCCGACGAACTTGAAGCCGACGCGCGTCGGCTTGCCGTCCTTGGGATCGGCGAGCGCCACATTCGACAGATGAATCGGCGCTTCCTTGGAGATGATACCGCCTTCCTGCTGCGCGCTCTGACGCTGGTGGCGCTTGACCATATTGACGCCGCGGACCAGCACCCGGCCGTCGTCGCGGCGCATTTCGATCACCTCGCCGGTACGGCCTTTGTCACGGCCCGTGATCACGATCACCGTGTCGCCCTTTCTTATTTTTGCCGCCATCACAACACCTCTGGCGCCAGCGAAATGATCTTCATGTGATTCTTGGCGCGCAGCTCGCGCGGCACCGGTCCAAAGATGCGCGTGCCGACCGGCTCCATCTGCGGATTGATCAGCACCGCGGCATTACGATCGAACCGGATGATCGATCCGTCCGGACGCTTGATGTCCTTGGCGATCCGCACGATCACCGCCTTCATTACGTCGCCCTTTTTGACCCGACCGCGCGGGATTGCCTCCTTCACTGACACGACAATCACGTCGCCGATCGTGGCGTATTTGCGCTTGGAGCCGCCAAGCACCTTGATGCACATGACACGGCGGGCGCCGGAATTGTCCGCCACGTCGAGATTGGTCTGCATCTGAATCATGACGACGCTCGCTTCTTCTCGCCGCGAACCACCGCCCAGCGCTTGAGCTTGGAAATTGGGCGATGCTCCTCGATCCACACGACGTCGCCGACCTTGAACTCGTTCTTCTCGTCGTGCGCGTAATATTTCTTCGAATGACGTACCGTCTTCTTGAACAAAGGATGCGTGAAGCGGCGCTCGACGCGCACCACCAGCGTCTTGTTCTGTTTGTCGCTCACCACGACGCCTTGGAGCGTTCGCTTCGGCATATCGATTCCCTCAACTCTTGGTCGCGCGTTTAGGCGCGCGCTTGGCCGTGGCCCGTTTAACCGCGACCTTCTTGGATGCGCCGGTTTGAGCCGCACCCGTCTGCGGCGAACCCTGGCGCTTGACCCGCCCGATCGTCTTCAGCCGCGCAATGTCGCGGCGCACTTCGCGCACGCGAGCGGTGTTCTCCAGTTGGCCACTGGCGCGCTGGAAACGCAGGTTGAAGTGCTCCTTTTTGAGTTTGAGCACTTCGTCGTCGATCTGATCGATCGTCATCGCTCTGATATCGGGGGGTTTCATGACACGGCTACTCGGTGATGCGCTCGACGAACCGGGTCTTGACCGGCAATTTGGCGGCGGCCAACGCCAGCGCCTCCTTGGCGACGTCGATCGATACGCCGTCCACTTCAAATAGGATGCGTCCAGGCTTGACGCGCGCCACCCATAGTTCGGGCGTGCCCTTACCCGAACCCATGCGCACTTCAAGCGGCTTCTTCGATACCGGCACGTCGGGAAACATCCGAATCCAGACGCGGCCCGAGCGCTTCATATGCCGGGTGAGTGCGCGGCGCGCGGCCTCGATCTGCCGCGCGGTGACTCGATCTGGCTCAATCGCCTTCAGCCCATATTGGCCGAACGCAAGGTCGGCGGCGCTGGTAGCGACGCCATGTATGCGCCCTTTATGCGCCTTGCGGAATTTGGTTCGCATCGGTTGCAGCATGGCTCTAAGCCCTTCGCACTTTTCGTCTCGTTGCCTCGATCAAGCCGCATCTCGGCGCGGCCGGCCGGCATCGCCTTCAGCCATCCGCTTATCCTGCGCCATCGGATCGTGTTCCATGATCTCGCCTTTAAAGATCCAGACTTTGACGCCGCAGGTGCCGTACGTGGTGAATGCAGTGGCGACGCCATAATCGACGTCGGCGCGCAGCGTGTGGAGCGGCACGCGGCCCTCGCGGTACCACTCCATGCGCGCGATCTCGGCGCCGCCGAGCCGGCCCGAGCAATTGATGCGGATGCCGCCGGCGCCAAGCCGCATCGCCGACTGCACCGCGCGCTTCATCGCCCGCCGGAATGCCACACGCCGCTCAAGCTGCTGCGCGATCGATTCGGCGACGAGCTGGGCATCGAGCTCGGGTTTGCGGATCTCGACGATGTTGATGACGACGTCGCTATCAGTGAGCGCCGCTACTTTCCGGCGCAGTTTCTCGATGTCGGCGCCCTTCTTGCCGATGACGACACCGGGCCGTGCCGAATGAATAGTGACGCGGCATTTCTTGTGCGGCCGCTCGATGACGATCTTCGATACCGCGGCTTGCTTTAATTCCGCCATCAGCGCCTTGCGGATTTCCATGTCCTCATGCAGCAGCGACCCGTAGCTCGCCTTGCCGGCATACCAGCGCGAATCCCAGGTTCGGTTGATGCCGAGACGAAGCCCGACCGGATTGACCTTCTGACCCATCGTTTTCTCCTCGCCGTCCGCTTTATGCCTGCGCCTCGACTTCGCGCACCACGATCGTGAGGTTTGCGAACGGCTTGAAAATCGCGCCGACCCGGCCCCGCGCGCGCGCCGCGTGCCGCTTGATCACCAGCGCCTTGCCGACATGGGCCTCGGCGACGACGAGATCGTCGACGTCGAGGTCGTGATTGTTTTCGGCATTGGCGATCGCCGATTCCAGACACTTGCGCACGTCACGCGCGATGCGCTTGCGCGAGAATTCGAGATCGGCGAGCGCGGTCGAAACCTTTTTGCCGCGAATGAGCTGTGCCAACAGATTGAGCTTCTGCGGACTGATCCGCAGCATGCGGGCCACCGCCTTCGCCTCGGTATCGGACAGCGCGCGCTCGCGCTTTTTTTTGCTCATCGACGCTCTCCCACCCTCACGACGTACCGCCGGCCGGCGAGGCGGCGGGCGCCGGCGCTGCGCCTTCAGCCGGGGCGGCGCCGGGCGCGCCTGGGACAGTGGCGCGTTTAGCCTTGCGATCCGACGAATGGCCATAGAACGAGCGCGTCGGCGCGAATTCGCCGAATTTGTGACCGACCATTTCCTCGGTGACGATCACCGGGATGTGCTTCTGGCCGTTGTAGACGCCGAAGGTGAGCCCGACGAATTGCGGCAGAATCGTCGAACGCCGCGACCAGATGCGGATCATCTCGTGACGTCCGGACGAGCGCGCGGCATCTGCCTTCTTCAGCAGATAACCGTCGACAAACGGACCCTTCCAGACCGAACGCGCCATGCTCTCTCCTACTTCTGCTTGCGCGCGTGACGGCTCGCCATGATGAACTTCGCCGTACGCTTGTTCTTGCGCGTCTTCATGCCTTTGGTCGGCTTGCCCCACGGCGTCACCGGATGGCGGCCGCCGCGGGTGCGCCCGCCGAGCGGATGATCGACCGGATTCATGGCCTCGCCGCGAACATGACCGCGCCGACCCATCCAGCGCGTCCGCCCAGCTTTGCCGATCGAGACGTTCATATTGTCGGGGTTCGACACTGCGCCGATCGTGGCGATGCAGCGGCCGTGCACCATTCGCTGCTCGCCGGAATTGAGCCGCAGGATGACGTATTCGCCGTCGCGGCCGACGATCTGGGCATAGGCGCCGGCGGAGCGCGCAATCTGCCCGCCTTTGCCGATCTTAAGTTCGATATTGTGAACGACGGTGCCGACCGGAATATTGGCAGTCGGCATGGCATTACCGGGCTTCACGTCGACATGTTCGCCGGCGACGATGGTGTCGCCCGGCGCAAGCCGCTGCGGCGCCAGAATATAGGCGAGCTCGCCGTCTTCGTATTTAACGAGCGCGATAAAGCCGGTACGGTTGGGGTCATATTCGAGCCGCTCGACCTTGGCCGGCACATCGAACTTCCGGCGCTTGAAATCGATCTTACGGTAGGCCTGCTTGTGGCCGCCGCCGCGGTAGCGCGAAGTGATGTGACCATTATTGTTGCGGCCGCCGGTCGAGTTCTTCCCCTCGGTGAGCGCCTTGACCGGCTTTCCCGCATGCAGGCCGGTGCGATCGACCAGCACCAGCTGGCGCTGCGCCGACGTAACGGGATTGTAGGTTTTTAATGCCATCGCCCGATCCTCACAGCCCCGTGGTCACATCGATGGATTGACCCTCTTCGAGGGTCACCACCGCGCGCTTGGTGTCGGAGGTGCGGCCGTAGCGGCCGCGGAACGTCCTCCACTTGCCCTTGCGGCGCAGCGTGTTGACGCTCTTGACCTTGACGTCGAACAGCTTCTCGACGGCCTCCTTGATCTGCGGCTTGGTCGCGTGCATGGCGACTTTGAACACCACCTTGTTGAATTCGGACGCGTTGGTCGCTTTCTCGGTGATGAGCGGGGCGACGATGATGTCGTAATGACGCGGATCGGTGGTGGTCATTTGAACCGCGCCTCCAGCGCATCGACCGCGGCGCGCGTGAGCACCAGTTTTTGCCGCCGCATGATGTCGTAGACGTTGATGCCGGCGATCGGCAGCACATCGATATTCGGAATGTTGCGCGTCGCCTTGCGGACATCGGCGGCGACTTCGGCGCCGTCAATGAACAGCGCATTGGCAAGGCCGAGCTTTTCGAAATGCCCGCGCAGCGCCTTGGTCTTGGCCTCCTTCACGGAAAGCGCCTCGATCACCAATATGCCGCCGTCTTTGGCCTTGGCCGATAGCGCATGCTTGAGCGCCAGCGCGCGCACCTTCTTCGGCAGGCCGATGGCGTGGCTGCGTGTGTGCGGGCCGAAGGAACGGCCGCCGCCGCGGAACAGATTGACGCGGGCCGAGCCGTGGCGCGCGGAGCCAGTGCCCTTCTGCCGATACATCTTCTTGCCGGTGCGGTGGATGTCCGCCCGGTTCTTCACCTCATGCGTGCCGCGCTGACGTTTCGCCAACTGCCAGACGACGCAACGGTGAATGATGTCGGCGCGCGGTTCGAGCCCGAAAATGGCATCGGACAACTTGACGGAGCCAGCCTTCTTGCCTTCGAGCGTGGTGACTTCAAGCTCCATATCACTCGCCCTTCTTCGGCTTCTTGCCGGCGGCCGGCTTGGCTTCGCCCTTTGGCGCGGCGGGCTTGGGCGCAGCAGGCTTGGCTGTCGCCTCCTTGCGCGGAGCCGGTTCCGATGCTGGCTTCGGCGCTGCCGCAGCTTGCGGCGCTTGCGCTTTAGCGCTGTCCTTGGCGGCGTCCTCGGCCGGCGCTGGCGCCGCCTGTTCGTCCGCTTTGGCGGCAGGGCCGGCTTCGGCCAGTTTGAACTTGCCCGGCTTCGGCGCGCCGTCCGGCAGCTGCTTCTTCACCGCATCGCGGACCATGATCCAGCCGCCTTTGACGCCGGGCACGGCGCCTTCGACCAGGATCAGTCCGCGCGCGACGTCGGTCTGCCGCACTTTCAGATTGAGCGTCGTGACGCGATCGACGCCGAGATGGCCGGCCATTTTTTTATTCTTGAAGGTCTTACCGGGATCCTGGCGGCCGCCGGTCGAACCATGCGAGCGGTGCGAGATCGAAACGCCGTGGCTGGCGCGGAGCCCGGCGAAATTCCAGCGCTTCATCGGGCCGGCCCAGCCCTTGCCGGTGGAGGTGCCGGTGACGTCGACAAATTGGCCGACCACGAAATGGTCGGCGGTGATTTCGGCGCCGATCGGGATCAAGCCCTCTTCATCGACGCGGAATTCAGCGAGCTTTCGCTTTGGCTCGACCTTGGCGACGGCAAAATGGCCGCGGTCGGCCTTGGTGGTGCTCTGCGCCTTGCGCATGCCGGCGCCGAGCTGCAACGCCACGTAGCCGTTCTTCTCTTTGGTGCGGTGGCCGATGACCTGGCAATTGCCGAGCCGCAATACGGTCACTGGCACATGTTCACCGCTTTCGGTGAACAGGCGCGTCATGCCGATTTTCTGTGCGAGCACTCCGGAACGCATTGTGTTCTTCTCCGAGGCCCTTACAGCTTGATCTCGACGTCGACGCCGGCGGCAAGATCGAGCTTCATGAGCGCGTCGACGGTTTGCGGCGTCGGATCGACGATATCGAGCAGACGCTTGTGCGTGCGCATTTCAAACTGCTCACGGCTCTTCTTATCGACGTGCGGCGAGCGGTTGACGGTGAATTTCTCGATCTTAGTCGGCAGCGGGATCGGGCCGCGAACCTGCGCGCCGGTGCGCTTGGCGGTGTTGACGATCTCGCGGGTCGACGCATCGAGAATGCGATGATCGAACGCCTTGAGCCGAATGCGGATATTCTGGCCGTTCATTGTCTTCGTCTCTCTGCCCCGTCATTGCCGGACTTGGTCCGGCAATCCCAAATAACCCGCACCGCGGTGCCTATTTGATCGAGATGGCCGGGACGAAGCCCGGCCATGACGACACGTTGATCCTCACTCGATGATATTCGCCACGACGCCCGCGCCGACGGTTTTGCCGCCCTCACGGATAGCGAAGCGCAACTTCTCCTCCATGGCGATCGGCACAATCAGCGTGACCTCCATGGCGATATTGTCACCCGGCATCACCATCTCGGTGCCTTCCGGTAACGTCACCACGCCGGTCACGTCGGTGGTGCGGAAATAGAATTGCGGCCGGTAATTGGTGAAGAACGGCGTGTGCCGTCCGCCTTCCTCCTTGGTGAGGATGTAGGCCTCGGCCTTGAACTTGGTGTGCGGCTTGACCGAGCCCGGCTTGCACAGCACCTGGCCGCGCTCGACTTCCTCGCGTTTGGTGCCGCGCAGGAGGCAGCCGACATTGTCGCCGGCCTCGCCCTGGTCCAAGAGCTTGCGGAACATTTCCACCCCGGTGACGACCGTCTTCTGCGTTGGCCGGATGCCGACGATCTCGACTTCCTCGCCGACCTTGATGACACCGCGCTCGATACGGCCGGTGCAGACCGTGCCGCGGCCGGAAATCGAGAACACGTCTTCGACCGGCATCAGGAACGGCTGATCCTTCGGACGATCCGGCTGCGGGATATAGTCATCCACCGCCTTCATCAGCTCGAAGATCGAATTCTTGCCGAGCTCCGGATTCTTGTCCTCAAGCGCCATCAGTGCCGAGCCCTTGACGATTGGAATCTTGTCGCCCGGGAAGTTGTACTTCGACAACAGCTCGCGAACTTCGAGCTCGACGAGCTCAAGGAGCTCCGGATCGTCGACCATGTCGACCTTGTTGAGATAAACGATGAGCGCCGGCACGCCGACCTGACGCGCCAGAAGAATGTGCTCGCGCGTCTGCGGCATCGGACCGTCGGCGGCACTTACCACCAGGATCGCACCGTCCATCTGGGCGGCGCCGGTGATCATGTTCTTGACGTAGTCGGCGTGACCGGGGCAGTCGACATGAGCGTAATGGCGCTTGTCGGTCTGGTATTCGACGTGTGCCGTGGCAATCGTAATACCGCGTGCCTTCTCCTCCGGCGCCTTGTCGATCTGGTCATAGGCGGTATAGGTCGCCTGACCTTTCTCCGCCAATACCTTGGTGATCGCAGCCGTCAACGTCGTCTTGCCGTGATCGACGTGTCCGATCGTACCGATATTGCAATGCGGCTTGGTACGCTGGAATTTTTCTTTGGCCATGGGACTCTCCGTTCCGGCTCCTTGCTCTAATCCTTGTGACTATGTTGATCAGGCGAACTTCGCCTGCACCTCTTCGGCGATGGCTTTCGGCACTTCCGCGTAGTGATCGAATTGCATCGTGAACGTCGCTCGCCCCTGGGACATGGAGCGCAGATTGTTGACGTAGGAGAACATGTTGGCGAGCGGCACCATCGCGGCAATGACATTGGCATTGCCGCGCATGTCCTGACCTTGGATTTGCCCGCGCCGTGAATTGAGATCCCCGATGACCGAACCGGTATAATCTTCCGGCGTGACGACCTCGACCTTCATGATCGGCTCGAGCAGCGCGGGCGCGCCCTTTTGCAAAGCCTCGCGCAGCGCAGCGCGCGCGCAAATCTCGAAGGCCATGGCCGACGAATCGACGTCGTGCGAGGCGCCATCGATCAGCCTGACCTTGAGATCGACCACCGGGAAGCCGGCGAGCACGCCGGAGCCCAGCATCGCTTCGAGGCCCTTTTCCACGGCGGGGACGAATTCCTTCGGCACCGCGCCGCCGACGACTTCGTTCTCGAATTCGAACCCGGTGCCAGGCGAGGCCGGTTCGGCGACAATCTTGATGCGCGCAAACTGGCCGTGGCCGCCGGTCTGCTTCTTGTGGGTATAGTCGACGGTTGCCGGTCGGGTGATCTTCTCGCGATAGGCGACCTGCGGCGCGCCGATATTGGCGTCGACCTTATAAGTGCGCTTGAGGATGTCGACCTTGATGTCGAGATGAAGCTCGCCCATCCCCTTGATGATGGTTTGGCCGGATTCCTGATCGGTGGTGACGCGGAACGATGGGTCTTCGGCGACGAGCTTGGCCAGCGCGACGCCGAGCTTTTCCTGATCGGCCTTCGATTTCGGTTCAATCGCGATCTCGATGACCGGATCGGGGAATTCCATTTTTTCCAGGATCACGGCCTTCTGCGGATCGCACAGCGTGTCGCCGGTGCGTACTTCTTTCAGGCCGGCCAGCGCGACAATGTCGCCGGCATAGGCCTCCTTGATGTCTTCGCGGTTATTGGCATGCATCAACAGCATGCGGCCGACGCGCTCTTTGCGGTCTTTGGTCGAGTTCATCACGCCGGTGCCGCTTTCGAGCTTGCCCGAATAGATGCGGCAGAAGGTGATGGTGCCGACGAACGGATCGTCCATGATCTTGAACGCCAATAGCGCCATCGGATCGGCGTCGGAGGATTTGCGCTCGACCTCGTTGCCCTTGAGATCGACACCCTTCACCGGCGGAACATCGACGGGCGACGGGAGAAAATCGACCACCGCGTCGAGAAGCGGCTGCACGCCTTTGTTCTTGAACGCGGAACCGCACAGCACTGGGAAGAACGTGCCGGCGATCGTGGCTTTGCGGATGAGGCGTTTGAGCGTGGCGACGTCGGGCTCTTTGCCGTCGAGGTAGGCGGCCATGACGTCGTCATCGAGCTCAACCGCGGCCTCGACCAGCTTTTCGCGATATTCTTTCGCTTGCTCGGCAAGCTCGGCCGGAATTTCAATGTCGTGATATTTGGCGCCGAGCGTCTCGTCGTCCCAGACCACGCCGACCATGCGGATAAGATCGATGACGCCCTTGAACTGCGCCTCCGCGCCGATCGGCAGTTGAATGGCGACCGGCCTGGCGCCGAGGCGGTCAACTATATCTTTCAGGCAGTGAAAAAAGTCCGCGCCGATTTTGTCCATCTTGTTGCACAACACGATGCGCGGAACTTTGTAGCGGTCGCCCTGCCGCCAAACCGTCTCGGTTTGCGGCTCAACGCCCTGATTGGAATCGAGAACGCAAATCGCGCCATCGAGCACGCGCAGCGAGCGCTCCACCTCGATGGTGAAATCGACATGGCCGGGAGTGTCAATGATGTTGAGGCGTTTGCCGTTCCAGAACGCGGTGGTCGCAGCAGACGTGATGGTGATGCCGCGCTCCTGCTCCTGCTCCATCCAGTCCATGGTCGCGGCGCCTTCATGCACCTCGCCCATCTTGTGGCTCTTGCCGGTGTAATAGAGAACGCGCTCGGTGGTCGTGGTTTTCCCAGCATCGATGTGGGCCATGATGCCGAAATTGCGGTAGTCCTCGATGGGGTGGCTGCGGGGCATTGGGTAATCCTTCGCTGTTGCCGGTTCACCAGCGATAGTGCGAAAACGCCCGATTGGCTTCGGCCATCCGGTGCGTGTCTTCGCGCTTCTTTACGGCGTTTCCCCTATTATTGGACGCATCGAGCAGCTCCCCTGAGAGCCGCTCGGTCATGGTTTTTTCATTGCGTTCGCGCGCCGCGGCGATGATCCAGCGGATGCCAAGCGCTTGGCGGCGCGACGTGCGCACCTCGACCGGGACCTGATAAGTGGCGCCACCGACCCGGCGCGAGCGTACTTCGATCGAAGGCATAACATTGTCGAGCGCCTGCTCGAATACGGCGACCGGATTCTGGCGGGTCTTGCCTTCGATGATATCGAACGCACCATAGACGATATTCTCCGCCACCGACTTTTTGCCGGCGTGCATCACCGAATTCATGAATTTGGTGACGACGATATTGCCGAACTTCGGGTCCGGCAGGATGTCGCGTTTATCGGCCCTGTGGCGGCGGGACATCTCGTTTATTCCTTCGTCTCACGTTCCCTTGAAAGACACAAAGCGACCCATCACTTGGGTCGCTTTGCTCCGTATTTCGAGCGTCGTTGCTTGCGGTTTTTCACCCCTTGCGTATCGAGCACGCCGCGCAGGATGTGGTAGCGCACGCCGGGCAGATCCTTCACGCGGCCGCCGCGGATCATCACCACCGAATGTTCCTGAAGATTGTGGCCCTCGCCGGGAATGTAGCCGATCACTTCGAAGCCGTTGGTCAACCGCACCTTGGCGACTTTACGCAGTGCTGAGTTCGGCTTCTTCGGCGTCGTCGTGTAGACGCGCGTGCACACTCCGCGTTTCTGCGGACTCTGCTGCAAAGCCGGCACCTTTTTCTTCGCGTGCTGCGTCACCCGCGGCTTGCGAATGAGTTGGTTGATGGTCGGCATCCGTTATCTTCACTCCAAATTAACGCTGGCACCCGTTTCGCCCGCCTAAGGTCGATCCGCGCAAAACCAAACCGCGCCCCCCGCTTGCCGGCAGCGGAGCAGCGCTTGGCATTAGCAGAGGACCGCGAGGCGCGCGGTCATGCACCGATAATCTGACTTTCCGAAGTCAGAGGCAGCGTTTGAGCTTCCTTCGTCGAGGCGTCACGCCGCGGCCGGCGAGCTTAGAAAGCACTTACTTTCAAAAGCTTATGCGGGACGGGGCAGGCCGTTCCGACTGGCGAAGCTCACCGCCTGCCGAAAAGTGCGGGGTATGTATCGGCGCTGCCGCCGCAAGTCAACCCCAAGTCAAGCTGATATGGGCACAAAAGCGCGGTGGCGCAGCCATTTCCGCCCGCCGCTCGTCATTGCCGGGAGCGTAGGCGACCAAGCATTCCTGTCAGAAGGCGGACTGAATTACTTCGCGGAGCTTTTCATCGGGCCAGCCCGGGTCCCCATCGCGCGCGCCATGGGGTGCGCCGACTTCGGGCCGGACCCGTTGGCTCGCAACGACGTTTTGGCAATGGATCATTTGCTAGGCGGGCACCAAGCCCGTAACGCGCATCAGCCGTTTTACCTCCTCCGTGCGCGTGAAGGCGAGGAAAGCCTGGGCCGCGGCCGTATCGCCGGCGCGCGACGACATTCCGACGGCGTAAATAATGACATTTTGCAATTCGGCCGGCAGCGGGCCAACCAACTCCGCGCCCTTAACTGGCAGGATGGCGATGATCTGCTGCATGCCGACTTCGGCCTCGCCGCGGGCGACAAGTTCCGCCACCGGACCGCTTGTGTGTTTGCTCTTGAGCGCCATCGCATCGGCAATGCCGAGCTTTGCAAGCAGCCCCGCGACATAGGCGCCGCTTGGACCGTCGCTATAAGCGATGGAGCGCGCCTGCAAGAGTGTGCGCCGCAAGGCGGCGACGCTGCTGATATCCGGCTTCGGCGCGCCGGTACGGACCGCGAGGCCGACTATCGAGCGCGCCATGTCGGCTAGGCTGCCAGGCGCGATTGCGCCGCGTTCGGCCAAGTCGGCGAGCTCGGAACGTGGCAAAACCGCAATATCAAATGACGCGCCGTCCTCGATCGCCTGCTTCAATACTGCGCTGAGACGAAATTCGATCTCGACCGCCACCCCGTGCGCACGCTCGAACCGCGGCACGAGCTCGCGCATGAGCGGGCGCATGGCGCCTCCGCTCAAGATTTTCACATTCGCTATAGCTGGCATGAATGTCCCCAAATCGGCCGCACCTTAATAACGTTAGGCGAGGACCCGAGGCGCAAAGGATTAGGTGTGATCCGCTAGCTGAATGCCTGCGGATATACACGTCGAGCCTCTTGCCCGGTGATCACGTGTGGGTGGTGGATGGTGTCCTCCCAATAGGCACCACAAACGTCACATCGGAATAGACGGTAGCCACTTCGATCTCCAGCGAGACAGCGAGGGAACGTTCCCACAGCAAGCCCCCTGCACCGACAGTCGGAACAGCCCTGCTGATCCCCGGATGTCTTCTTTGAGCTATTCATGTTTGAGCTATTCATGTTTGAGCTATTCATGGGCTGCGGCAGATATAAATCGCTCAAAGAAAAAGGGCCGCCTATGGGGCGGCCCTTTGCTTCGCTTCCGTTTGCGGCTTACTCCGCTGCCGGCAAGGCGGCCGGTTCGGCGCCGGCTTCGGCCTTGACCGCGGCCTCCTTCTCGCGTTCGGCGAGGATGAGCTGATCGCGCTTGATTGCGATCTCGCGGAGCTTGTTCATCATTGCGCCGGTCCCTGCCGGGATCAGCCGGCCGACAATGACGTTCTCCTTAAGTCCATCGAGCGTGTCGATCTTGCCATTGACCGCGGCCTCGGTGAGGACGCGCGTCGTCTCCTGGAACGACGCCGCCGAGATAAAGGAGCGGGTCTGCAACGACGCTTTGGTGATGCCGAGCAGCACCGGATGCGCGGTGGCCGGCTTCTTGCCTTCGGCGACCACGCGCGCATTGACCTCGTCGAACTCGATCTTGTCGACCTGTTCGCCTTGGATCAGATCGGTCTCGCCGGAGTCGTTGATCTCCACCTTTTGCAGCATCTGGCGCACGATCACTTCGATGTGCTTGTCGTTGATGCTCACACCCTGGAGCCGATAGACGTCCTGGATCTCGTTGACGAGGTAGCCGGCAAGCTCCTCGACGCCTTTGATCGCCAGAATGTCGTGCGGCGCCGGATTGCCTTCGACGATGAAGTCGCCCTTCTCAATCACGTCGCCGTCCTGCAAGTGAATGTGCTTGCCCTTCGGCACGAGATATTCCCTGGGCTCCGCATCCTTGTCGGCCGGCTCGATAGTGATGCGTCGCTTGTTCTTGTAGTCGCGGCCGAAGCGGACCGTGCCGGAGATTTCCGCAATTACTGCGGACTCCTTCGGCCTGCGCGCCTCGAACAATTCGGCGACTCGCGGCAGACCGCCGGTGATGTCGCGGGTCTTGGCGCTTTCGGTCGGGATGCGGGCGATGACGTCCGCCGCCTTCACATGCGCGCCCGGGTCGACCGAAATGATCGCGTCGACCGCCAGCATGTAGCGGGCCTCGCCGCCGCGGCTCAGTTTGAGGATCTTGCTGTCCTTGTCCTTGATGACAAGCGCCGGGCGCAGATCCTGCTGGCCGCGCGCCGAGCCCGAACGCCAATCGATGACAACGCGCTTGGCGATGCCGGTCGATTCATCCAGCGTCTCGGTCATGGACTGGCCTTCGACTAGGTCTTCAAAGCCGACGGTGCCCTCGACCTCAGTGAGAATCGGACGGGTATAGGGATCCCACTCGGCGATGCGCTGACCACGCTTGATGTGTTCGCCATCGGCAACCTTGAGCCGCGCGCCGTAGGGAATGCGGTGCACGGCGCGTTCGGTTCCGTCCGGGTCGAGCACGGCCACGATCAGATTCCGGTTCATCGCGATCAGATCGCCGTCCGAATTGCGGGCGACGTTCATATTCTTGATCTTGATCGTTCCCTCGAAGTTTGATTCGACGAACGATTGCTCCGAAATCTGCGCGGCACCGCCGATGTGGAACGTGCGCATGGTGAGCTGGGTGCCGGGCTCGCCGATCGACTGCGCGGCGATGACGCCAACCGCCTCACCCATATTGACTGGCGTGCCGCGGGCGAGATCGCGCCCATAGCACTTGGCGCAGACGCCGTTCACGGTATCGCAGGTGAGAACAGAACGGATGCGCACCTCCTGCACGCCGGCACTGATCAAACGTTCGACCTGAGGCTCCTCAAGCAGTGTCGCGTTAGGCACGAGCACTTCGTTGCTCGTCGGGTCGCGCACGTCCTCGGCCGTGGTGCGGCCGAGAATGCGGCTGGCGAGCGAAGCGACGACCTGACCGGCGTCGATGATGGCGCGCACCTTGATGCCGCGGATGGTACCGCAGTCCTCATCGGTGATGATGCAGTCCTGCGCTACGTCGACCAGACGGCGCGTCAAGTAACCGGAGTTGGCGGTCTTGAGCGCCGTGTCGGCGAGACCCTTACGGGCACCGTGCGTCGAGTTGAAGTACTCGAGCACCGAGAGCCCTTCCTTGAAGTTGGAAATGATCGGGCTCTCGATGATTTCGCCTGATGGCTTCGCCATCAATCCGCGCATGCCGGCAAGCTGACGCATCTGCGCCGGCGAGCCGCGGGCGCCGGAATGAGCCATCATGAAGATCGAATTGACCTGCGCCTCGGCATCTTTCTCCAGCGCCGGCTTGGCGGCGGAGATTTCCTTCATCATCGCTTCGGCGATTTCCTCGGTGCATTTCGACCAGGCATCGACCACCTTGTTGTATTTCTCGCCCTGGGTGATCAGACCGTCGTTATATTGCTGCTCGAATTCTTTGACCGCTTCGCGCGTCTTCTCGACGATCACGCGCTTGGAACCGGGCACCACCATGTCATCCTTGCCGAACGAAATGCCGGCCTTGAATGCATGATGGAAGCCGAGCGCCATGACGCGATCGCAGAAGATCACCGTCTCTTTCTGTCCGCAGTGGCGGTAGACGGTGTCGATCATGCTGGAGATTTCGCGCTTGGTCATCAGTTTGTTGACCAGATCGAACGACACCTTGGCATGCTTGGGCAGAACCTCGCCGAGGAGGGCGCGGCCGGGCGTGGTCTCATAGGCCTTGCGCACGGCCTGGCCGTCGTCGTCGACGCCTTCCCAGATGTACTTGATCTTGCTGTGCAGCCCGACCGTCTTTTCCTGCAGCGCGTGCTCGACTTCGCTGATGTTGCGATAGTAGCCCTGCACGATGTTTCGCTTCTTCGGATCGCGCTTGAGCTGTTCAGGCGAATAGAGCTCGAGCTTGTACTGGCCCGGGCCATTCTCGATCATAAGCGAGAGATAGTAGAGGCCAAGCACGATGTCCTGCGACGGCACGATGATCGGCGAGCCGTTGGCTGGATGCAGGATGTTGTTGGTCGACATCATCAAGACGCGCGCTTCGAGCTGCGCCTCGAGCGACAGCGGCACGTGAACGGCCATCTGGTCGCCGTCGAAATCGGCGTTGAAGGCCGCGCAAACCAGCGGGTGAAGCTGGATAGCCTTGCCTTCGATCAGGACCGGCTCGAACGCCTGGATGCCGAGGCGATGCAGCGTCGGCGCGCGGTTGAGCAGCACCGGATGCTCGCGGATAACCTCGTCGAGAATATCCCAAACCTCGGGCTTCTCCTTTTCGACGAGCTTCTTGGCCTGCTTAACGGTGGTCGACAGGCCTTTGGCATCAAGCCGCGAATAGATGAACGGCTTGAACAGTTCGAGCGCCATCTTCTTCGGCAGCCCGCACTGATGCAGCTTGAGCTCTGGGCCGACCACGATCACCGAACGGCCTGAATAGTCGACCCGCTTGCCGAGCAAGTTCTGCCGGAACCGGCCCTGCTTGCCCTTGAGCATGTCGGCGAGCGACTTGAGCGGGCGCTTGTTGGCGCCAGTAATGACGCGGCCGCGCCGACCGTTGTCGAACAGCGCGTCCACCGCTTCCTGAAGCATTCGCTTCTCGTTGCGAATGATGATGTCGGGAGCACGCAGCTCGATCAGCCGCTTCAAACGATTGTTGCGGTTGATGACGCGGCGATAAAGATCGTTGAGATCGGACGTGGCGAAGCGGCCGCCGTCGAGCGGCACCAGCGGCCGCAGGTCGGGCGGAATCACCGGCACATGCGTGAGCACCATCCATTCCGGCTTGTTGTGGGACTGGATGAAAGCTTCGATCAGCTTGAGCCGCTTGGCGAGTTTCTTCGGCTTCAGATCCGAAGTCGACTCAGCGATCTCCTTGCGGAGGTCCGCTGCCATCCTCTCCAGATCGAGCGCCTTGAGCATTTCGCGGATCGCTTCCGCGCCGATCATCGCCGTGAAGCTGTCGGCGCCGTATTGATCCTGCGCCTTGATATACTCCTCCTCGGAGAGGAGCTGACGGTCTTTCAGCGGCGTGAGACCCGGCTCGAGTACGACGTAGTGCTCGAAGTAGAGAATGCGCTCGAGATCCTTGAGCGTCATATCGAGTAGAAGGCCGATACGGCTCGGCAGCGATTTCAAGAACCAGATATGCGCGACCGGCGCGGCGAGCTCGATATGGCCCATCCGCTCGCGCCGCACGCGCGACAACGTCACCTCGACCGAGCACTTCTCGCAGATGATGCCCTTGTACTTCATCCGCTTGTACTTGCCGCACAAGCATTCGTAATCCTTGATCGGACCGAAAATGCGCGCACAGAACAAACCATCGCGCTCGGGCTTGAAGGTTCGATAGTTGATCGTCTCCGGCTTTTTGATCTCACCGTACGACCAGGACAGAATCTTTTCCGGGCTCGCGATCGAAATCCGGATCTGGTCGAAGACCTGAGCCGGCACCTGCGGGCTGAAAAGATTCATGATCTCTTGGTTCATAATCGTCTCCGTTTCAGATGACAGATGACGGATGCCAGACGACAGATTGCCGTCTCATTGTCCGTCCTCTGTCCTCCGTCATCCGTTCCCTGATTACTCCGCCGCCTCGGCGACTTCGCCGCCGCGTTGCTGCTTAGAATTGTGCAGGTCGACGTTGAGGCCGAGCGACCGCATCTCCTTCACCAACACGTTGAACGATTCCGGAATGCCGGACTCAAACGCGTCGTCACCGCGCACTATTGACTCATAGACCTTGGTGCGGCCGGCGACGTCGTCGGACTTCACCGTCAGCATTTCTTGGAGCGTATAGGCCGCGCCGTAGGCTTCGAGCGCCCACACTTCCATTTCGCCGAAACGCTGGCCGCCAAACTGCGCCTTGCCGCCCAACGGTTGCTGGGTGACGAGGCTGTAGGGACCGATCGAACGCGCGTGGATCTTGTCGTCCACGAGGTGATGCAGCTTCATCATATAGATGTAGCCAACCGTGACCTTGCGATCGAAAGTATCGCCGGTGCGACCGTCAAACAGCGTCACCTGACCTGAATGATCGAGTCCGGCAAGATCGAGCATATGCTCGATGTCGGTTTCCTTGGCGCCGTCGAACACAGGCGTCGCGATCGGCACGCCGTGGCGAAGATTAGTGCCGAGCTCCATCAAGCCCTTCTCATCGAGCGACTTGATGGTCTCGTCATCGCCGTAGACTTTCTTGAGCAGGTCTTTGAGCGGCTTGGAGTCCCTCTTGCCGTTATGAAGGTCGACCGCGTGACCGATCTTCAGGCCCAAGCCGGCGCAGGCCCAGCCCAGATGCGTCTCCAGAATCTGGCCGACATTCATTCGGCTCGGCACACCCAACGGATTGAGCACGATGTCAACCGGCGTGCCGTCGGCGAGGAATGGCATGTCCTCGAGCGGTACGATCTTCGACACTACGCCCTTGTTGCCGTGACGGCCGGCCATCTTGTCGCCAGGCTGAATCTTGCGTTTCACGGCGACAAACACTTTGACCATTTTCATCACGCCGGGCGGCAGTTCGTCGCCACGCTGCAGCTTTTCGACCTTGTCGAGGAAGCGCTGCTCGAGCCGCTTCTTCGATTCGTCGTATTGCTTGCGAATGGCTTCGATCTCCGCCATCACCTTGTCGTTCGGCGAGGCGAACATCCACCACTGCGAGCGCGGATATTCTTCCAGCACCGCACGGGTGACCTTGGTGTCCTTCTTGAAGCCCTTCGGCCCGGCAATGCCCTGCCGTCCCTCGAGGAGCTCGGCGAGCCGGCCATAGACGTTGCGATCCAGGATCGCCTGCTCGTCGTCGCGGTCCTTGGCCAGGCGCTCGATCTCTTCACGCTCAATGGCGAGTGCGCGCTCGTCCTTTTCGACGCCGTGGCGGTTGAACACGCGCACTTCGACGACTGTGCCCTGCACGCCCGGCGGCACGCGCAATGACGTGTCACGCACATCGGAGGCTTTTTCACCGAAGATGGCGCGCAGAAGTTTTTCCTCCGGCGTCATCGGGCTCTCACCCTTGGGCGTAATCTTGCCGACCAGGATATCGCCGGCACGTACCTCGGCGCCGATATAGACGATGCCCGCTTCGTCGAGGTTCTTGAGGGTCTCTTCCGATACGTTCGGAATGTCGCGGGTAATTTCCTCAGGGCCGAGCTTGGTGTCGCGCGCCATCACTTCGAATTCCTCAATGTGAATCGAAGTGAAGACATCGTCTTTGACGATGCGCTCGGAGAGCAGGATCGAATCTTCGAAGTTGTAGCCATTCCACGGCATGAACGCGACCAACGCGTTGCGGCCAAGCGCAAGTTCGCCGAGATCGGTCGACGGACCGTCGGCGATTATGTCGCCGCGCTTGACCTGATCACCCACCTTCACCAGCGGCCGCTGGTTGATGCAGGTATTTTGGTTCGAGCGCTGGAATTTCTGCAGCCGATAGATGTCGACGCCAGGCTTGGTCGGGTCTGGCTCGTCGGTCGCGCGGATGACGATGCGGGTGGCGTCGACCTGATCGACTATGCCGGTGCGTCGGGCCGCGATTGCGGCGCCGGAATCACGCGCCACGATGCCTTCCATGCCGGTGCCGACGAACGGCGCTTCGGCGCGCACCAGCGGCACCGCCTGACGCTGCATGTTGGAGCCCATCAGCGCGCGGTTGGCGTCGTCGTTTTCCAGGAACGGGATCAGCGCCGCCGCAACCGAAACCAGCTGCTTCGGCGACACATCCATGAAATCGACTTTGTCCGGCGGAATGAGCTGCACATCGCCGGCATGCCGCACCACGACGAGATCTTCGGTGAAGCGGCCGCGCGCGTCGATCGCGGAGTTGGCCTGCGCCACGGTATAGCGGCCTTCCTCCATCGCCGAGAGATACACGACCTCGTCAGTGACTCGGCCGTCCTTGACCTTGCGATAGGGCGTCTCGACGAAACCATATTTATTCACCCGCGCATAAGTCGCGAGCGAATTGATGAGGCCGATATTCGGACCTTCCGGCGTCTCGATCGGGCAGATGCGGCCATAATGGGTCGGATGCACGTCGCGCACTTCGAAGCCGGCGCGCTCGCGCGTGAGCCCGCCCGGGCCGAGCGCCGACAACCGGCGCTTATGAGTGATCTCCGACAGCGGATTGGTCTGATCCATGAACTGCGACAGCTGTGAGGAGCCAAAGAACTCGCGCACGGCGGCGGCGGCCGGCTTGGCGTTGATCAGGTCCTGCGGCATCACCGTATCGATATCGACCGAGGACATGCGTTCCTTGATGGCGCGCTCCATCCGCAACAGGCCGATGCGATACTGATTTTCCATCAGTTCGCCGACCGAGCGGACGCGGCGGTTGCCGAGATGATCGATGTCGTCGATGTCGCCTTTGCCATCGCGCAGGTCGACCAGCGTGCGGATCACCGCGATGATGTCCTCCTTGCGCAGGATGCGCATGGTATCTTCGGCGGTGAGATCGAGCCGCATGTTCATTTTGACGCGGCCGACCGCGGACAGGTCGTAGCGCTCTGAGTCGAAGAACAGCGACTGGAACATCGTCTGCGCGGTATCAATCGTCGGCGGCTCACCGGGACGCATCACGCGATAGATGTCGAACAGCGCGTCCTCGCGCGTCATGTTCTTGTCGACGGCGAGCGTGTTGCGGATGTAGGCGCCGACATTGACGTGGTCGATGTTCAGAAGCGGCAGCTCCTTGTAGCCGACCTCGGTGAGCGTCTTGAGTGTCTTGTCGGTGATCTCCTCGCCGGCCTCGGCGTAAATCTCGCCGCTCTTTGGATTGACGAGATCCTCGGCGATGTAATGGCCGATCAGCTCTTCGTCGGAGAGCCGCAGCGCCTTCAATCCCTTTTCCGCGAGCTGGCGGGCCTGACGAACGGTGAGCTTCTTGCCGGCTTCCAACACCACTTTGCCGGTATCGGCGTCGACGAGATCGTTGATCGCCTTGTAGCCGCGCAACCGATTGGCATCGAACGGCACCCGCCAACCGTCCTTAGCGCGCTTGTAGATCACCTGCTTGTAGAAGGTGTTGAGAATTTCTTCCCCCGTCATGCCCAGCGCATAGAGAAGCGAGGTGACCGGAATTTTCCGCCGCCGATCGACACGCGCGTGGACGATATCCTTGGCGTCGAACTCAATGTCGAGCCAGGAACCGCGGTACGGAATGATGCGGGCGGCAAACAAGAGCTTGCCTGACGAATGGGTCTTGCCCTTGTCGTGATCGAAGAACACGCCGGGCGAGCGATGCATCTGCGAGACGATGACGCGCTCGGTGCCGTTGACGATGAAGGTGCCGTTATTGGTCATGAGCGGGATGTCGCCCATGTAGACATCCTGCTCTTTGATGTCTTTGACCGATTTGGCGCCGGTTTCCTCATCGGTATCAAATACGATGAGCCGCAGTGTGACCTTGAGCGGCGCGGCATAGGTCATGCCGCGCTGTCGGCACTCATCAACGTCGTATTTCGGCGCCTCGAATTCGTATTTGACGAATTCCAGCATCGACGAGTTGGAGAAATCCGAAATCGGGAAGACCGACTTGAAGACGGCTTGGAGGCCTTCATTGGGCCGGCCGCCTCGCGGCTCCTGTACCAGCAGGAATTGGTCGTAGGACGCCTTCTGAACCTCAATGAGGTTCGGCATCTCCGCGACTTCCTCGATTTTTCCGAAAAACTTTCTTACGCGCTTCCGACCGATAAACGTCTGCGCCATCATATCCTCTCGCTCAATCGAACCATCGGGTTCGCGCCAGCGGCCACAACCGCTCCGTTTGAACCATCGCCTCGGCCCGATGCGCCGCATCGCCAGCTTTTCGGCCAGCTATTCGCGCGCGCCGTTCCAAGGCAGCGAGGCGACCAAGACGACTCTCCAGACGGCCGCAATCCATCGCGACCGTCGGGACAGGCGTCACTCGCCTTATTGTTCCACCCTACTATGGGCGATTCGGCGCATGTCCGAATCGCCGCAATGTCTTGCCGCACTCTCCGGTCGGCTTGGTCGCCGGCCGTGACACTCCGCACTTATGGATTCTCCCGGGTACTGTTCCGCTTGGCCCCGGGGGCCTCCCCTAAGTAAGCGCTGCTTACTTAAGCTCAACCTTGGCGCCGACTTTTTCGAGCTGCGCCTTGATCTTGGCCGCGTCGTCCTTGCTGACGCCTTCCTTCACATTCTTCGGTGCGCCTTCGACCAGGTCCTTGGCCTCTTTCAGGCCGAGGCCAGTAATGGCGCGGACCTCCTTGATGACTTCGATCTTTTTCTCCCCAGCACTGGCGAGAACGACCGTAAACTCGGTCTTTTCTTCGGCAGCCGCCGCTCCCGGCGCGCCGGCGCCAGCGGGGCCCGCGGCAACCGCGACCGCGGCGGCGGCCGATACGCCCCACTTCTCTTCGAGAAGCTTGGCGAGTTCCGCCGCCTCCAACACCGTGAGGCTGGAAAGATCGCTCACTATTTTCTGCAGATCAGCCATGAGTTTTTCCTTCGGTTCTAACCTTTGCTCTAAGCTTCACGGCCTCAGGCGGCCGCATTTTCCGTTTTGCTGGCATAGGCCTGCACCACACGTGCAAGCTTCGCTGCCGGCGCGTTGGCCAACTGCGCGATCTTGGTCGCCGGCGCCGTAATCAAGCCGACAATCTTCGCCCGCAGCTCGTCGAGCGACGGCAGTGCAGCGAGCGCTTTGACGCCGTTCGGGTCGAGCGCAGTGGTCCCCATTGCGCCGCCAAGAATGATAAAGCGCTCATTGGTCTTGGCGAATTCGACCGCAACTTTAGGAGCCGCGACCGGATCGCCGGAAAAGGCGATCAGAGCCGGCCCCTTCAAGAGTGGTGCGATCGAAGCGACGTCGGAACCTTCGAGAGCGATCTTGGCCAGCCGGTTCTTGGCCACCTTCACACTCGCACCCGCCTGCTTCATTTGCCGGCGCAGCGTTTGCATTTGGGCGACGGTCAGGCCGGAATAATGCGCAACGACGACGACCTTGGTGGTTTTGAAAACCTCGCCAAGGGCCGCCACAAGTTCGCTTTTTGCTGCGCGATCCAAAGCTCTCTCCGGTTGGCGGTCCGCCTTGCGGGGCGCCGGTTTGCTTGACCAGTCATCCCGCTCAACCCCCCGCAACAGGCAAGGGTTTTGGGCAGGACATGTTCACACCCTGCCCCTCGGCGTGCTTTCGCCCACCGAGCCATCGAGATCAGAACCGAAGGCGCCCGAGCTGGCTAAGCCCAAAGCCCTTGTCCCTCACCCGTCTATGCAGGCCATTTGCGATTAAGCCGTCGCCGGCGCCTGCAGTCTTGGACAGGAGCGCTCTCCAAATACCACTAAACTCCTCGACTTCTTAGAGAATCCGAGCCGGAAAACTAAGAAGTGGTCTCGCTTGGATGGTGTTCGAGAAGCGCGCAAAGGCGCGCCGACAAAACGGGCCGGCACGCCCATAGCCGTTATGTAACTCACTCGGCCGAAATTGCCAAGCCTTTAGTGCCAAGCCTTTAGTGCCAAGCCTTTAGTGCTGCGGCTGCGCCGACGCGAACAGGCTTGCTGGCTCGACCTTCACGCCGGGTCCCATGGTCGACGAGATGGCGACCCGGTTGATGAAGTGACCCTTGGCGCCGGCCGGCCGCGATTTCTGTACCGCGTCGGCGAAGGCACGAATGTTCTCGATCAGCTTTTCCGCACTGAACGAGGCTTTGCCGATACCGGCTTGGATAATACCGGCCTTCTCGGCGCGGAATTCCACCGAGCCGCCTTTGGCGCCACGGACCGCATTGGCGATATCCATGGTCACGGTGCCTACCTTAGGATTGGGCATCAGGCCGCGCGGCCCCAGCACTTTGCCGAGGCGGCCGACCAGCGGCATCAGGTCCGGCGTCGCCACGACGCGGTCAAAGTCGATGCTGCCGCCCTGCACCTTCTCGACGAGGTCCTCGGCACCGACAACATCAGCGCCCGCGGCCTTGGCCTCGTCCGCCTTGGCGCCGCGCGCAAACACAGCGACCCGGACCGAACGGCCCGAACCGTTCGGCAAATTGACAACACCGCGCACCATCTGGTCGGCATGCCGCGGATCGATACCAAGATTCATCGCCACTTCGACGGTTTCGTCGAACTTGGCCTTGGCGCGCTCCTTGACCATCTTCACCGCTTCGGAAAGCGGGTAAAGCTTTTCGCGGTCGACGCCTTCGCGCGCGGCTGTCGTGCGTTTGCCCAGCCTGCTCATGGCTTCACCTCATAGCCCATCGAACGCGCCGAGCCCTCGATCATACGCATCGCGGCTTCGATCGTGTTGGCATTGAGATCCTTCATCTTCTGCTGCGCGATCTCGCGGACCTGCGCCTTGGTCACCGAGCCAACAATATCACGGCCCGGCGTCTTGGAGCCGCTTTCGAGCTTCGCCGCCTTTTTCAGGAAGTGCGAGACCGGCGGCGTGCGCAGCTCAAAAGTAAATGAACGATCGGCATAGACGGTGATGGTGACCGGGATCGGCGCCCCCTTCTCCATCTTCTGCGTCTGCGCGTTAAACGCCTTGCAGAATTCCATGATGTTCAGCCCGCGCTGGCCGAGCGCCGGACCGATCGGCGGCGACGGATTGGCCGCCCCCGCTGGCACCTGCAACTTCACATAACCGGTGATTTTCTTCGCCATTCTCGCCTACTCCTCATAGTGGTGCGGTTATTGACGGCTGGCGACCGCCTCACCTCCCACAGCTGACTACAGCTTCTCCACCTGCCCGAATTCCAGCTCCACAGGCGTGGCGCGGCCGAAGATCGACACCGCCACCTTCACCCGCGAACGGCCTTCGTCAACTTCCTCGACCGTGCCGTTGAACGAAGCGAACGGTCCATCCGATACTCGCACCTGCTCGCCGACTTCGAATGAGACCGAAGGTTTCGGCCGTTCGATGCCTTCTTGCACCTGTTGCAACAGGCGCTGCGCTTCAGCCTCGGACAACGGCATCGGTTTGTTATCGGAACCGAGAAAGCCGGTCACCTTGGGGGTATTTTTGATCAGGTGATAGGCTTCGTCGGTCATCTCCATTTTTACCAGGACGTAGCCGGGAAAGAATTTACGCTCGGCGTCGACTTTGCGGCCACGCCGCACTTCGACGACCTTTTCCTTCGGCACCATAATGTCCTCGAACAGGTTAGCTAGCCCGCGCTGCTTCGCCTGTTCGCGGATCGATTCCGCCACCTTGTTCTCGAAATTCGAGTAAGCGTGTACCGCGTACCACCGCGCTGTCATGTGATGAATTCCGGATCGTTAACTTTGCTCATCAATGCGAGATTTCAGATACCTAGGATGAAACTCACCGCAATCCGCATCAGCTGATCGGCCAACAAAAAGAATACTGACGCGATGGCGACCATCACGAACACCATGATCGTGGTGATGGTCGTTTCCTTGCGCGTCGGCCAAGTTACTTTTTGCGCTTCCGCGCGCACTTCCTGCATGAACTTAAACGGACTAACTTTCGCCATCGCGCAATCCAAACGGCAGTTCCCCGCCCAAGTTTAAGGACGAGACCGGCCGGCGGTTCCTTTTTTGGGGAATAGGTTCGTCGCGGAAGTCCGTCACCGGGCCGCTGACGATGGATGTTACCTACTGCCGGTCCGCCAAATCGTCAAGCGAGGCCGGAGTCCCCCTGCCCGCTCAGGCGCTTACCAGCGTTATTCGGCCTCAATATCGGCCTCACGAATGACGCGGCCGTACTCTTCCTGCTGCTTACGCAAATGGGCCGCAAGCTCCGCGCCCGGCTTGCCGACTGGCTCGAGACCCTGCAAAGCCCATTTTGGTTTGAGTTCGGGCGCGAGCATTGCGGTGTTGCACCATTGCCCCAACTGATCGATCACGGGCGCAGGCGTGCCGGCCGGCGCGAACAGGCCGTACCAGACGCTGACCTCATAGCCGGGATAGCCGGACTGGGCGATTGTCGGTACGTCCGGCATCCATTCGAGCGGCGCCGGCGAACCCACCGCGAGAGCCCGTAAGCTTCCAGCTTTTATGTGCTCGGCCACTTCCGCATAGTTGGCCATGACCGCATTGACGTGCCCGCCGAGCAATTCGTTGACCGCCGGGCCATTGCCGTTGAACGGCACGTAAATCATCTTGATCTTGGCGCGCAGCTTGAAGAGTTCGAAGGCGATGTGCTGGGTCGTTGCCGGGCCGACGCTTGCGTTCGTCAATTCTCCGGGCTTCGCGCGCGCGGCCTCAACCAAATCAGCGAGCGTATGGAACGGCGAAGCGGCATTGACGACGATGACTTGCGGTGAATTTGCAAGCCACGCGACCGGAGCGAAGCTTGTCAGCGGATCGTAATTCAGTTTTTTAAGAAACGGGTGAATGATGAACGAATTTGCCGCGATCAGCACCGTGCCGCCATCCGGCGGCGCCCGCGACACGTAGTCGGTGCCGACGATTGAAGCGGCGCCCGGCCGGGTTTCGACCACGGTCGTCACACCAGCGCTGCGGCCGATCTGTTCCGTCAATACGCGCATGAGGAGGTCGGCGCCGCCGCCGGGCGGAAAGGGCACGACGAATCTGATGGTTTTCGGCGCCTGCGACCTGGCTTCGCGATTGTCAAGCGACGGAAGTACAGTCAGTGCCGCGGTGCCGGCGCTCAGGCGGATCAATCGGCGACGTGAGATCTGGCTTGAGACTTCTGGCGAAGTTTGGCTTGTTTGATTTGGTGTTTGGTTTGTTACTTGGTTTGTTGCCTGACCCTGGCAGGAGTGGAGGGACTCGAACCCCCAACCCCCGGTTTTGGAGACCGGTGCTCTAGCCATTGAGCTACACTCCTAGGCCTTGCTCACATGCCCTGCCACATTCGAGGGCGCAAGCCCCTAAAATGCTCCTCCAAGAGTTTGCTGTCGCCCGCGCGGCGCGGCATTCATTCTGGCACAAGCGAGTTTACTTACCGTTGCGAGTATTCGCTCGTTTACGATTCGGCATTCTCGTTGCCGCGAGCGGCATCATGTTTCGAGCGCATTAGCGTCAGCCGACCGTCGAATTTCTTGTCAGCATGCGGTCCGTCGCGATCGACATAATGCAGGAATACCTGGACCAGCGCCTCGCCTTCGTAGACCTCACGCCAATGGAATAGATCGATGCCCCGATACAGCAAGGCGTCTCCCGGCAGCAGCGATGCACTGAAAGATTCGCGCTCGCTTTCGACGCAGAGTGGCCACGGCTCTGCCGGTCGCTGACCGATATTGAGACTGAGGCTTATTTCACAGGCCTTTCGGTCGCGGTGGCGCTTGAGCACATCGCCACGTTTGTAAAGGCGAAGGTAGGAATTCGACCTTGTCTGCACGGCCGGTCTGCATTGACACTGTTCACAAAATATTTCATATTGCGACCAGTGACCTGTTTGGACATGGGGGCAATGCCAATGAAATCGAGTCACCTCAAGCTGGTCGAACGCACTGTTTTGCGACCAGTGGCCGCGACGCGCAAGCCAAACGCAGCCTATCGTGTCCGCGAGCATTTGACTGAAGCCGAAATGGACAAGCTGCTCGCGGCGCTCAAGCGCAACCGGCACGGCCATCGCGATTGGCTGACCGGCTTATTGATCTACCGCCACGGCCTGCGCGTGAGCGAGGCTTGCGACCTTCGTTGGGATGACATCGATCTGGCCAAGCGGACCATCATCATCCGCCGCCTCAAAGGCAGCAACGACAGCACGCATTACCTGGAGCGCGATGAGTTGACCGGCCTCAAGGCGCTACAGCGCAGCTACGCCAAGCGTGGCATCAACTCGGCTTGGGTTTTCGTAAACGAGCGCGGGCAACCGTTCGGTCGCATGGGGATCGCCCGCATGATCGAGCGAGCCGGTGAAGCCGCCAAGCTGCCGTTTCCGGTTCACGTTCACATGCTGCGGCATTCGACCGGGTACGCCCTGGCCAACAGAGGGATGGACACTCGCCGACTGCAGCATTTCCTGGGTCACGCTAGCATTACGAACACGGTACGCTATACCGCGATGTCGCCTGAGCCGTTCAAAGACATCTGGCGCTAGACGGCCCGCAATCGTCCATAAACCGCCGCTGGTGAGAGTCTGCAACTATCCTCCTCCGACCCGTTCTCGGCCATGGCCGAATGATGCATGCTGCAATGACAGCACGAACCTCAATGGCGCAATCTGTGATCTGGCGAGCATACTTGGATGACAGCGGCCATCTCGAACATTCGCCTGTCCTGGTGCTTGCTGGGTGGATGGCACCGATTTCGGTATGGGCCGATTTTATTCCGACGACAGGAGATCGATCGTCGATCAAGGAGGATTGTCATGATCAAGGACGCGTCGCGGTGGGGCTGTCGGGGCTGCTCGGCCTGGGCATCATCGCCATCGGCGTCCGCTTTCTGCTGGCGCCTCGGGCCGCCGCCGCGTACGGCGTCGCCATCAATGAGGACGCCGGTGCGTACCTCTCGGCCAAGGGCGTGCGCGACATCGTCTCCGGCCTGGTCGTGTTCCTGCTGATCGCCACCGCGGGACATCGGGTGCTGGGAGGATGGATGCTGGTCATGGCCCTGATCCCCATCGGCGACGCGGTCGTGGTGCTGCGATCGGGTGGTTCAAAGGCCGCCGCCTACGGATGGCACGTCGCGACGGCGGTGGTCATGGCGGTGATCGGGATCCTCCTGCTGGCGCAAGATTCCGGAATTATTTCGACAGGCTAAATAACGCGAGATTTGACTTATCGGCACGGTACAGGGCTAAGCGAAGCCGTTGGTTTGTTGTGCCAACGGCTTTGCTGTGAATATGTCAAGCGCGGACCATGAATGCCGCCCGCCGCTTTCCGCCGCGACCGACTGCAAAACAAAAAGGGTTAATTGCCCCGGCGGCCGTGGATAGGTACTTGCTGCTGATTTCCGTTATGCGAGCGTTGCAGACGTAACTTGGACATCGTGCCATTACCGGAATTAGGCGTGGGCGGTTTCGCCTATGTCTTTGTGAGTCGTTGCAATCGCTTTCGAGCTAGTGAAAGACGAGGCGACATTGGGAGGCTTTTTGAAAGCTAGAGCAAGCCACTGCAGTCCCGTTATAGTCTGGCTCAACGCAGTGAGCCACAAATGCAGCGTTGCGAATACGAATCCACCACCAACGAGCGCAAGTCCAGTTGGTATGCATGTAAGCAGAGGCGGCCTCTCAGGCTGGCGAAGCATTGGTATCAGCGTGAGGCAGAAAAAAATGTTTCCGGCAGAAAGCATTACGTCCTGCCAGCGACCCTCATCGCCGACCAGAGAAAATAAATACTGTGCTGTGAGCATCGCCTTCTCCCCAGCCGTTGAGAGACATGCAGCGGAGTTCTAAACCCGGTTCGTGACCAAAACACATTAAATTTCGGACATCTTCGAGCGCTATGCGAGTTGGCCGGCAACAGTTAGAGCGAGATGTCCGGAAGCTCTCTGCTGACCAGCGCAGCCCAAGTCGCGCAGACGAGGCGCCGCGGATCGCGGCGAACATCGCCAAGGGCTGATGTTTGATTGCCGCAACGTTGTATATTGCCTTATTACTTGCAGTTACTTTGTTCCGGCGGGAGGTTGCGATGAAGCGGCGCGCGTTCCTGGCGATGCTTGGTACTGCGGCGGCTGCATGTCCACTGACCGCGCTTGCTCAGCAGACGACCAAAATTCCGAGGATCGGTGTTCTTTGGCACGCTGGAAATGAGCAACAAGAGGCGTTGTTTCTAGGTGCGCTGCGAAAAGGCTTAAACGAACTTGGCTACGTCGAGGGCAAGAACATTGAGCTGGTGAACCGCTTTGCTGACGAGCATTATGATCGATTTGATGGACTTGCCGCCGAGCTGGTTAAGGCAAAAGTGGATGTAATAGTTGGTTCCATTAGTTCGGCCGCCACCGCAAAACGTCAAACCGCGACCATACCAATCATTTTTATCGCATCGGGCGATCCGATAGGTATGGGTCTGGTAGATACTCTGGCTCGTCCAGGCGGCAATGTGACTGGAACTTCTAATCTGGTCGTCGACATAGCGTCCAAAAATCTCGAGCTTCTCAAAGACTGCTTTAGCAATTTGTCCGCAGTTGGAGTACTCGCGAATTCAAATACTAATGCTGCTTTTCTTCGATCATATGTATCTGCAATGCAGGCCGCCGCCGAGGTTTTGCATGTCTCCGTTCATGTGGTTGGGGTACGGTCGCCGGATGAATTCGAGCGTGGCTTTTCAGAAATGGGCAATGCTCACGTCGATGCCGTGATACTCATGCCAGATGGAATGTTCAACAACGACCGAAACCGCATTGCTGAGTTAGCATTAGCTCACAACCTTCCTGCGATTGGATGGTCGGCTGAATTGGCGGAGGCGGGCGCACTCATGTCGTATGGCGCGAACAGCGCTGATATGTTTCGCCACGCAGCCTTCTACATCGATAAGGTACTGAAAGGTACCAACCCGGCCGACATTCCTGTAGAGCAACCCATGCTATTTGATTTCGTCGTGAATTTAAGAACCGCCAAAGCACTCGGTCTTTCAATCCCACCCACTGTGCTTGCGCGCGCTGGCAAAGTGATCGACTAAATTATTGTGGAGCATGAAAACCGGGCTGACGATCTTAAGCTGCTCACCCGCGATGAGGCGCGAAGGATCGCGGCGAACCGTTGCCAAGCTGCCAGAGCTGTTGCGCCAGTAGACTTTCTCTAACCGGGCGATCCTGCGACGTGCGATACGGGGGTATTCGCGGTCGTCGTGCTGCTGCCGTGATAAGCCACCGCCGCAGCGATAACGGCAATAGCAATAGCAAAGGCGCCAAATATCCAACCAACGGTGTCGATTTGCGCCCCATACTCAGGATCATTCTTCTCGTGCAGGTCTGTCATCTGAGACCTCCACCGTAAACTGACACCCGCCTAAAGTAAGCACGAACGCTTTCCAAAATAAAATCAAAAGCCGGTGTAAAATGTTAATCTCAACATCCTGCAGAATCGGATGTGCAATGCAGCAAACGCGACTGGCGGTCCCGGTCTAAGAGGGCATGAGAGATCGCGGATGGCCGAACAGGAAGTGGAAGCTGCATGGCGCGCCGAGTTGGAACGCATCGGCGAGACGCAACACCACGACGCGCCAAAGCTCGGCGAATTGAAGAGGGAGGCGGCATTTCGTTGGTCTGGCGATGAAGCCCAAGCGCGGCGGGTTCAGGAGGAGCAAGCTCACCACTATCTAAGGTGGAGCTTCTTCGCCGCTGTCGGTGCTGTAATCGCCGGTTTGATCGCTGAGGGCTTGATGCTTTTGCATTAAGGTTGCTTCGGCGCAGTATTCATCTGCGTCAGCGCCGCTTTCACCGCCTGTCGAGGAATTGGACGCTTGCTTTGTCGTGCGTGACGGTTACTTCGACGATAAACTGCCAACTCTTGCGACGATGCCAGCCAATACAAGCATGGCGGACATACCAATAAAAACGTACCACCCGTATGTGTTGAGGTCGAGGTAACTCGCTGCGGCGCCAAGCCCGGCCGAACCTGCTATCAGACATACGGACGACAGAAACTCGTTCGTGCGAAACGGTTTGTTCGTCTCCTTGAGTAGAGCCAGTCTCTGCTCCACATCGACCAGAGCCAGTTTGTCCTTCAGTCGTTGGTTTTCTTCGGCGAGCCTGTTTGTCTCAGCGATGAGAACTGTGGACTCCGCTTTCACATCTAAGGCATTGATCGCTTTGGCGCCGCCGTTGGAACCGACCGAAAGCGCAGAGACGGAATCGCCGGTGGCGGGAGAGGAAAGTTCTCCGGTTCCCAAATCACCTGTCATGACCGCACCCCCTTGCGTAGAAGGCTGAGTCTAGCTTTGCGGGTTTGATCCGAATCGGGCGCGGAAGAGGGCGGCCAAACTTAAAGAGGCTAACCACAAAGAGTAATCTCGCGGCGACGAGGCGCGAAGGATTGCGGCGAATGTTGCGAAGTTGCCGGAGTTATTGAAAAGCCCCAATCTGAAGCTACGGCTCTGGCAGGCCAGGGGGGGCACTCCATGAGCGCTTCAAAGGCCACGAGCGCCGCAATGGTTCGCGCAGGCATCCGGCTCGGCTTCGTGCTGGCCGTGGCTGGCCTTGTCGCCGGCTGTGGTTTTCAGCCGCTCTATGGCCAAAATCCTTCCGTCGCGGACGAAAGCGTTCGCGACAAGTTCGCAGAGGTTTTGGTCGTGCCGATCCCCCAGCGGCAAGGATCGCCGCAGGCACGTGTCGCCGTGGCTCTCCAGAACGCCTTAAAGTTCGATCTTAACAACGGCGCTACACCCGTCGCGCCGACCCATCGGCTGGAGGTGGCGGTAACGCCCACCGACATAACGGTGTCGATCGATCCGGTCACCGGCCGACCAGAGGAGGAAATCGGCGGCGTGACCGCAACCTATAAGCTGGTCGAAATCGCAAGCGCCAAGATCGTGCTCGTGGATTCTACCTTCGCGAATGTCGGCTACGATATTCCGGGAACGCAGCAACGCTTCGCCAAGCAGCGCGCCGCGGTAAACGCGCAAGACCGTGCCGTCAATGTCGTTGCAGACGCGATCCGCAACAGGTTCGCTTCGTATTTCGCCGCTGGTACCTAAGTTGCGGCGAATATCGCCAAGCTGCCCGAGCTTTTGCGTAAGCGGTGACGTGAGCCAGAGGAGGATTGGCGATGGCAGTGGAAGGATGGCGGTCAATCCATGAAGCAGTGATTATTGCCCTAGTTGGCTTACTGATCGGATCCGTAGCTGCAGTTGCCCTCTATTATTTCATGCTGTGAGACAGTGACAACCGCTTCCCACCGCCCTGGTCTGTCGAAGAACTAGACGCCTTGGAGCTATTCACAATGCTGATGGCAAGCCCTTCCTCGACAAGGCCCGCTATCAGGTGGTGTCGGTGGTCGATACCGGAGTAATTCGTGGTGGCTATAAGACCTTTACCGAGGCTGACGGGTCGAAAGTGTTTGCCAAGTACACCGTGACGGAATTTAAGCTGCCGGAAGTCAATGGCACGTTTGAGTTCACAGGCGGCACCGGCAAGCACCAAGGCATCACCGGCAACGGCTCGTTCCATTACGTGCGCGTCAGTGACAAGGCGGCATGGGACGAACTTGTTGGTGAATACAAGATTCCATCGGCGGCAGCGGGCACAGCCAGTAAATAAGCAGGATCACGCCCGTCTGTACGCTGCCATCTGATCCGCGCGCCGAGCCGTTCGGTGGTGCCGCTCAAGTTGCGCCCATCAAATTTCGCCTCGGTCTGGAACTGTGCGACCGCCCAAGTTGTACTGATGAAGAAGGTGCTTATTGAAATCTTTGCTTGAATAGCATCGCTGGTTTGCTTGGTATCCGGTCTCCGTCGTGCGTGAGAGAAAATTGCGTTACGCGTGGTTGCGATTTGTCGAACGAAAGTGGGGCACCAGCAGATACAGCGGCAGAATGAAATGGCGCTATCGCCTCCCTACGCGCTCACGAACGCGATAGATCGCGGATCGAATATTGCGAAGCTGACGGTGTTAATTCGCCAAGTAGTCTGATCGCGTCATCTTAGCTTAGTCAGCCAGGCGGGCGTGATATGCGCCAACAACGTAGCGGGAAGGCGGTCACAAACGAGAGGGAATATCCCTACATCGTCGAGTTTGCCGTCGATGATGATATGTTGGATGTCGAATTGAGCCGCCGGATGTTGGACTTCCATAGGTCGCGAAAAATTCAGGCGCGACATGGACGGAGAATTATTGGTGGAAGCCACATCTATTATCGGTGGTGTTTTCCCGATTCGGACACGGCCAGCGCTTTCAAGGAACAGTTCGGCGGAGAACTTCTGCAGTCCGAACGGTGAAGACGTTGGCGCGCGATGAGGCGCGAAGGATCGCGTCGGCCGCTTTGCAGCCCTGCGCGCTCAATGCCGACCAGACTTGGACGATTTAAGGTTAGGCAGCACATCCAAAGGAGGAAAAAATGAAACAGTTACCTCAAGTGTTGTTTTGGTTAGGACTCATTTCTATCCCGTTCGCATGGCTGGTTTGGTACGTTGGGCCTCAGATGGAAATGGTAAGGCCAGTGCTGGCAAGTATTAGCGATCCGGCTCTAAGGGCCGCTCTGCAAGAGGCTCATGCAGAGCGGCTGGGACTTTGGGTCGCTGTTTGGCCAGTAACACTCCTAGTTCTGAGTCAGATCCTTGAATGGAAAATGCAGGAATAAGACACATCTTCGCTATCGCTGACAAAGTTGGTTCCCGATTGAAAATTTGAACGGGCCAATCGGTCCGCACGTAACGCTCGTCTTGCGTTCTGGGGGGTCGTGCGCCGCTTCCCGCCGCCTTGGTCCGTCGAAGAATTGGACGTTTGCTTTGTCGTGCGCGACCATAGCGGACAGCAACTCGCCTATGTGTATTTCGAGGAGGAGCCGGGGCGGAGATCGGCGGCGAAATTGCTGACCAAGACGGATTGCGGTGAATTTTGCGAAGTGCCGGAGTTATATCAAAAAATCCAAATAACGCGAGATTTGACTTATCGCAAAGTTCCCCGAACGCTTCCGCTATATAGGAGGTCGAGAGGGGAAAATGTTCTCATCAGACGATTGTAGAGCCAAGGCGGTAGAGTGTCACCGAGCCGCACAAAAGGTGGCTAAATACGATAACCGGCGCGCACTGTTGCGCCTCGCTGTTCAATGGCGGGCATTGGCCGGTCTAATGGATCGTGTGAACGGACGTAATCCTTTGGTTTTATCTTGTTGCGCACCGGCTCTGTCGGGACGGACTTTTGGTCGATAAGCAATCGGACCCATAAATCCTACACTCCATACAAATCCGATCTTGTTTAATCGCCGCCTCCGCTCTGTTGACAATTCCTTCCTCTTTCTACGCTGCGTCGCAACCCACCACCCAAGTTTGAGATCACCTTCGCTGTGAAATGTTGGTACGCAACAGTGTCCCTCCCGCCGCTTGAACTTTAATAGGGCGGCAAAGTTTTGTTCCCAAAGTTGGTCTCGCCAGTCCCAAACAAATCCTATCGTGTCCAAAAGCCGTTTACGCTCCACTGGTACAAACTCTTTGCGATAGCGCTGAACAGACACCCATTGGCCTAGCTTGAAATTGCCTTCAACATGACGTCGCTCCGGACAACAATGACCTTCGCGCCTACGAAACTTTAATAGCGCCGCAACGCCGGTTTCCCAACGCTCTATATTCGGAATGCTCCAACTTGACGCCAAGGTGCGCCCTCAAACAGAATGCGCCGACGACAACGACATACGAAATTATATGATTATCGCCCTAGACTTTCGTCCAAGTCCTCTTCCTCTTCTATTCGTTTGATTTGATCGTCCTCATGTACCCATCGCCTATACCCACGGATAAGGACTACTACGACCACTACCCAGAACACAGCAATTAAGAAACCTATGAGCATCGCCACCCAGAGCATAGTGGCAAGGAAACTCAGGATCACCATCACACCCTCTTACCGCCTGGCTAACGGTCACTCCGTTACCCTAGCTGATTTAACGTCAATCGACGCTGCCGCTCAAGGTGGTGCAGTGCAAGGGTCGAGGAATTTTCATTCGCAATAATTTTTGAATGCGTTCGCATCTTCGTTTTCAAAACGCAACCCGCGGAAGCTTGCCCTGTCGGCAGCTTTTCGTTCGTGAATGCTTCCCCTCGTCGCTTCCCGCCGCCCTGGTCCGTTGAAGAATTGGATGCCTGCTCCCTGTCGCAGAATTGTTGCGTTGTGTTCCTCACTCGAATGGATAAGTGAACAAAACTGCATTGCCAGAATGTTCAGGCTTTCCCCCGCCAATTTCGCAATAGCTACAAACTCTCGTTATGTTGCTGACATGAGAGTGAGCCGGGGCGGCGATCAGCGGCTAAGCTAGTCAGCAAAGGTGAGGCGCGGCGGATTGCGGTGAATATTGCGAAGCTGCCGGAGCTATTGGCCTAGCGGCCTCAAGCCCCGCCGCCTTGGTCGTGCACGGCAAGCCTGCGAGCAGAAAGCACGATTCCGTGACAGCCATCACAGAATGCATGACAGGTTTGCCAGAATATGCATCAAGCGAAATTGGGGAGCTGACCATGAAGACGTTAGTAGCTGGTGTCGCGTTCGCGATAGCGGTGGCTTTCGCCACACAAGCGTCCGCCCTTCCGTATTGCCCGCATGGCATGTGGCAACACGGTCATTACGTCTGTGCCACTTATGACCAATAAGAACCTCGTCGGGGTTGCGAACATCTGTGAAGCGGCCCTGAAACCATGAATGCCCGAGACACCTTAATGGTGGTCTATTACGTGCTGTTGAGCGGCGCGCTGGTGTTCATGCTTGGCTATCTCGCCGGCTGGCGCCGCACCAAGCGATAATGGTGCAAATGTTACTGTGGCCAGCCGCAGTCGTACCAGTAATAGCCGTTAGTGCAATAAGCCCAGGTGACGGCTTGCCGCTCGGCACTCGCAGCTCGCTCTAGCGCCGCGTCGGGAACGTCGAAAGTAAGAACGTCCTCGTCGGCTTCAGCTTGGTTTTTTATCCGATCGTCCATAGTGCGCCCGCCTGGATTATCCTAACTTCAGCATCGTTGCAGCGCTTGCCCGATCAGACGTTAGCCGGATTGCCACAGGGACTGATTGACGCGGCTTGTAAAGCTATTGATCTTTCGTAGGCCGGAAATATTCCCGGCAATCGTGATGCTGGCTGGAGATTGAAAGCGGAAGAGGAAAAGATGAACGTATCACCGCTCATCATCTGGCCTATCGTCGGTGCGATCCTCGGTTGGCTTGCTCGTATATGGTTGTTAAAAACGCACCGATGAAAGCATCGATAATCGCGGCAAATGTTGGCCGCGCGGAGCACCGCAGTTCATCCGTGCAAGCGCTCAACGCGCGACCGCCCCGAGTGAGCTTCTCGGAGCAACTGCCCGGCTGGGGAGACCACCGGAAGAATCAATCTGCAACTTTCGGATAGATTAGCTTGCGGTTGAAATCGCCGCTGATGAACGGAGCCGCGTCAGTTGGCGGCCAAGCTGCTCACCAAAGATGAGGCGCGACGAATTGCGCTGAACATCGCCAAGCTGCCGCAGCTGTTGCGCAAAGCTTTGATGCGCAGCTTCGGCGCGCTGTCAGTCCCGAGCGACCACGGGTTTCAATTCCCGCGCTAAAGGCGGTCTCGGATTACGGGTGAGGCGGCGGTATTGGTGCCCGCGATGACGACGCCGGCACTGCTGTGGGCTTGCGCGCTGAGGCAACAGTGGGTGGCGGCGGAGGCGCTGGGATCTTCGCAAGAACTTCCTGGTTGGAGGTAAGGATTTCCTGGTTCGAGGTCTGTAGCATATCGATCTGGTGCACCATCTGGTCTTGACTGGCGGCGAGCTGGTCCACGGTTCGCCCCAGCGCGGCGAGATCCATCGCTATCTGATGTACCTGCTCCGGGTCGATGGAGGTAGTGGGCGCTTTCGCGGGCACGGTCTGCCCAACCGTTGCCACTTGCGTCCCCAACGCGGAAGGCCGAACAGCAGCGATTTCGGGACCGGCCGACGGCTTCGTCCAGCCGAGGCGCTCGACCCAGCCCGCAATGATTTGCTTGGCTTCCGGCGACCAACCAAGTTTTGGGGCGCTAGTCGCGATTATCTGCTGTGCTGGATCGCCGTAGGATTGCCAAGCCAGGGTTGCTGCAACACCGATACAAATCGCGAGCAGATAGCGGGCGGAGCCTCTTCGCGAGGCTCGCCCTTTAATATCATCTTCTATCGCTAGAAGACGATCATAAACTGCCTTTAGTTTCGAAGTCCCGTCGTCGAGGCGATGAATGATCCCCACAAGAACGTCATCCAACTCCATTGGCTTCCCCTGATCGCTTTTCATCGGGCGCTTCCTGGCTAGGGAGCATGTTAGCTAAGGCAATTTCAGCGAATTTATCGCGACTTTATTGCGGTCTTTTCGTGGGAATACCGGGCATCGGCGTCGAGGAGCAATCCACCTGCTTTGTGCATGCAGCGGGCACCAATTGTCCTATGTCTATTTCGAGGATGAGCCGGGGCGAAGGTTGGCGGCGAAGTTGCTCACCAGAGATGAGGCAAGGCGCATCGCCGCCAATATCGCCAAACTCCCTGACTTGTTACGCAAAGGTCAGTCCTAGATGATCACGATGTCAGGGCGCAGCCACAAGTGGGCCGGGAAAGCGTCGAGATGGAGCGGGCGAAGATGCTAAAGCTGATCGGAAATGCTCTGATGTGGGCAAGCATCGTCATCGCAATCAGCGGGATTGCCTATTCTTACTGGATCGGAACGCAAGACATGTTTCCAGTTTACGTCGCAGCCGGTATCGGGGTGTTTGCTGGAACGCTTGCGCGCTATGTCGGTGCCAACGCCCACAACCTTCGCTTTGACCGTGATGGATGGTAGATGTTGTAGGCCGTCTGCCTTGTCGGAGCGTTTCGGGTCGAGGATTTTCTCACAGAATTTGCGCGGGGTCGTTTGAGCGCCCCTGTACTGTGTCGAGATCATTAGCGCGACATGCGCAAGTTTTGGATCATTCTCGCAGTCTTGCTGATCCTGATCATTGTCGCTTCGAGAGTTGTCCATTTCCCTCCGTAATGACTGCCCGCCGCTTCCCGCCGCCTTGGACTGTCGCCGATTTGCAACAACGCTCAATAAATCTTAGCCGCCACAGATTAGCCGTCGCTCGCACACAATTCGCGGTGAGGATTTGATGCCTCCGTTGGGATGGGAAAAACGGGTGCGGAGGCTAGGAAATGCGAGAGGCGCCTGGGGAGGCGCCTCTCGTTTAATGGCTGAACGGCTGGGGTGTCGGGGGATGGGGGTAGCCGCTCAACTTGCCCTTAACCTTACGACCGCGCCGTTCAAACGCAATTCAGCTTTTGGTGATCACTCCTACTACTTTGGTGTAGGGCCTAGCTCGTTTGTTGTGCCTGCTGCTATCGCGTCAAATTAGTTTGACGATTTATTTTCGGAGAGATTAGCAGCGTTTATGACGAAACGCCGCTTTCTCCCACCTTGGTCCGTCGAGGATATTGGTGCCGCCTTCGTCGTGACGGACACCGCCGTCCACTTTCCTGTGACGCCGGTCACACCCCCTTGCAGAATCATAATGTAACTTAACGTTGTGATTTGTTCAGAGGGGAGCTGCAATGAGTACGACCTCCCAAACCACCTCAACGAGCCTCATCGGTCTGCGGCATCGAATTTCGGCTGTCGTGAATGACCCTGATTTTGCTGCCGTGGCCCTTTTCTCCGCGTTGGGCCTGTTAGCATCGTTCTACTTTATGACCCATTTCGCGCTGCCAGTTGAAGACCCTTCGTTCTTGGCTCAGTGGCTCTAAACACGATTAGGCCATTCGCCAGAACAGGTGAGTGACAGACCATGCGCATCGCCGCTTCCCGCCGCCGTGGTCGATCATTCGCCTAGCACGCGACGACGATGTTCTTCCCGATTTCGTCGGCGTGGTCGTTCGCGAGAGCGGGTTAATGCGGACAGGAGTCTTCGAGCTTATCGAACATCGACACGATCTCCTGGCCATCCTTTGGCGGCAGGTTCATCTTCCCTAGAGACTCGACCAGCCCGAGGTATTCCGGGCCGAGATTCTTCTCCAATTCGCGTAGCTTCGGAGCCAGCTCATCGAACTTCTTCTTGTCTTTCGCCTGAGCGGCCTGGTTCATCTGCTCACCGACGATGGCAATTTGGCAATAGCTCTGAGTCTTAGCCTTATCGCCACTGATGATGCTGATAACTTTTTGTGCGTCCGCCTTCACCTTGGCAGGATCCGGTTGTTGACCCTGCGCGGCCAGCGGCATGGTCGAAATAATCAAAATCCCCACGATAAGTAGCCGGTACATAAATTTCCCTTGATCCCTACGTTGAGTGTCTTTTCCTGCTGCTTCAAGCAATGCACCCATCTTCGGCGTCGAGCTTGTCAATAGAACGTCGTTTCCGCGCCACCTTGTGGGCCAAAGTGCCCCATACGAAGGCCGGGAATAGCTGACTTGATCGGCGCAAGGCCGGACGAGTTGCGTAATTGTTCGGCCGATACTGGAGCCTCGGTCGGAACGAACCTCCCGGCCGGGGCTCTCTTTCGTTGTTTTGAACGAACGCTTCAAATGCCCACCTTTCTGATTTCTGATCATGGCAGCCGCCTTGATCATCCAGTTTTTGCCCCAATGATCGCATTGGGTTTGGTGCTGGCAACTCGAACAGGTGCCCTGTCCGCCGCATTGAGGTGTTCCACCATGCTGCGCATAACCCTCTACGCTACGCTGATCGTAATTCTGGTGACGGGCGCCGCTTCCGCTCAGTACGATCCTTGGCGCACCCAACATCAAAAGAACAACGACGAAGACATTGATCGCGCCTACCAATCGACGATTGAAAGGCTTCCGAATCCGAAAAAAGAGAAATCTGATCCCTGGGCCGATCCCCAGCTAACTCCATCAGGGGCGGCTACAACTCCATCAGCGGCGGCCAAGCAAAACGGCCGGTACTCTGGAACACCTCGGCCAGCAAAGGATTAGGTGCCTTGGGGGAGGCGGTGTTTTATGCGCACCAACCGCACACCAGACGAATGGACTGATTAGTGTATTGCCAGAAACCGACGAACTTAGAGACTACTATCGTGCGTGTACGACCGGGGAATTACCACCTCAATTACTCACGCTTTCAAAAAAGCTCGACGAAGAGCTCCTCAAATAGCGCCGTTGCCTAATCGCCGCTTTCCGCCGCCGTGGTCTGCCGAAGAACAGCCCGCCTCCGTCGTCGAGCCACGAAAAACCACAACTCCGTTGTGATCAGGTAAAGGATGACAGCCGTCAAGATACCGATCATTTCAGAACGCCTTCTTCAAGCTGGCGTGGTTCCTCCGTGCCAGCGTCTTTTCTTGTTCTGTTACGCAAACTAGAGCAGGAATGGGGGGCACTCAATTGCACCGACGTAGGAGCAGGCGTCAAAGAAGATTCAGGTCCCTATACTTTCGTCCAATCCTCCATGTGTTGGTCATCACCAAAAATACGAATCTGATGCCGCAGTCGCGCTCTCAACCGATTCTTACTTGCATTTAATCTAGTCGACGGGTTTTCGTAATGTAGTGCGACCTACATGGCATTGGTGTCTTGCAAGGAGGAAAACCAATGTCAGCCGGTCACCGCTTTGCACCCCCCTGGTCTGTCCAAGAACAAGACGGCTGCTTTGTAATTCGGGACCGTAATGGACAGGCGTTGAGCTGCGTTTATTTCAAAGATGAGCGCACCCGGCAATCGGTCGCCCCGCTATTCACGCGCGATGAGGCCCGGCACCTTGCTGTTGCTGTAGCAAAGCTTCCAGACCTGTTCGCCTCAACTTAGGCGAATATCATCTGCCGAGGCATATCTCGCGAGGAAGCGCGGCGGATTGCGGCGAATATCGCCAAGCTGCCGCGCCATCGATTAAAACCGAGCAATTTCCGCTTTGGCATAGAACCAGTACGCCCTGCGTATATCTTTGCTATACAAGTCTCATCCGTGACGGTCATCACCAAAAACGCGAATGCGATACCAATTTTTTTGTTTGTTTGTTAGTTCACCATTACCGCATTGATGCGCTAGCCCTTCCGCTGGTCTGCTTCGCACCACGGTGCGGTTCGAGGACCGTTTTCTGCCATGCGCAACGAACATTCTGGTAAATGCACGTCAAGGCCGCCGCATTGCCCAAGCTGCGCTCAAATCATGCGGCTCGTTCGAATAACATCACGATTTGGGAACCTGCCCGACCTTTATATCTTTGAATGCCGAGCTTGTGGCGTGTCGCACATCGACGCCGTTTGCGAGCAGATCGCATGAAAACCTCAGACGCCCTGATGGTGGTCTATTACGTGCTGTTGAGCGGCGTGCTGGTGTTCACGCTCGGCTATCTTGCCCGGCTTAAGTCACGCTCAGCCGCCAAGCTGCTTACCAAAGATGAGGCGCGGCGGGTTGCGGCGAATGTCGCGAAGCTGCGGAGCTATTGCGCCGAAACTAGCGAGGGCTCTGATCGCTTGGTCTAAACTGGCATCAGCACTGCCAGCCCCAGCAATCACGCCCCGCCCCAACCGACATTACCAACGGGGACCCCAACCCCATCGGGGACCCCAAGCGGCATATAATCGGGGACGACCCCAACCTGGACCCCACCCTGCATTCCAACCTGGACCCCAACCCGCACTCCAACGGGGAGGACCCCAACCTGGGCCCCAACCCGGACCTGGGCCCCAACCCGCACCTGGGCCCCAACCCGGACCTGGGCCCCAACCGCCACCGTTGACGATGATGACGGTTTGCGCCGATGCAGTCGACCCTTGGGGATAAAGAACGAACGCCATCAATAAAAGCATCATCGTAACGATCAGCCGGACGATAACATTTACACTCGACATCTTGACCTCCCTGTAGAGTTCGACGTCCGCCATCTGATTACACTTCGATCAGCAAACATTTGATGTGGATCAAGAACGCACAGGCCCTCTGATACCCCGCCGCTTCCCGCCGCCGTGGAGTGTCCAAAACAGAAACTCGCTTGACTGCGGTCTCGGTCGGAATGGTTTAAAGGGTGCTGCCGTCCTCCGCTGTGACCAACAGCGCATGGTCAAGTGTCGTAGGACCAGCACGGAAGCCTCGGGGGGCAACGTCCGAGGCTTCTTTTATTCTGTGAGCCAATGCTCGCCCGCCGCTTCCCGCCGCCTTGGTCAGTCGTTGAACTGGAAGCCTGCTTTGTCGTGAAGGATGCCGCAGGGCAAAAACCAAGGAGCGTATCGCGTGGTCGGCAAAAATCGCTAAACCATTGGTTAGCGTGGCTGTACGCCGCGGCGACCTGAATTCCAAACAAATTCAATTCGATGCTGGCGAAACATCATTCCGTGACCGACGTCACAGCACCAACGGGCGCATTTTTGACATCCTTCCCTAACGAGATGTGCCGGAGCCAGCGAGGAGCCTTCCAATGAAAACGATGGCGACGGGAATCGTATTGGGAATCGTGTTCTCAATCGCACTCATTTTCAGCAATCGGGCGTTCGCTTCGGATACCCTGCCAAGCTGCGACTACATGGTTTGGAAGCACGGGCGCTATATCTGCGCCGACTTCGACGTCAACCACTAGAAACAATTCCAGGCGGCGCGCTTTTGGCTTGAAAGAATGGCCCGCCCGCCGCTTCCCGCCCCTTGGTCTGTCGAGGAATTGGACGCACAGTACGCCATCGTCGGCTGCGACAAGCGCCGGTGGCTGAGAGAACTGGATCGCGCTCCCGCCTCAAAAGATGGAGAGACTGGTGCCGCGATATTTTTTCACAACATGCCGCTTGAACGAGATTAAGGAACATGATCCTCACGTTGCGGATTTGCCGAGTGTTGCGGCAGCACTCTCATATGGCTGAACGCAGAATCGGGGAGCTGCAAAATGTGATCAGGTACGACCATCCGGGACTAATGATGATCGTGAAAGATGAAGCCCGGCAGACCGTTTTGTCTCTACCGTTCCTTGCGGGCTGCGCGTAGCATTATAATTTTCTGCCGCCCATCGACCCTAAGGGGGACTGCTCACACGCGACGAGGCGCGGCGGATCGCGGCGAACATCGCCAAGCTGCCGGGGTTGGTGCGCAAGCCGTGAAGCGCGAGGCGTTGTTCAACTAACGCGGTAATTTTCAGGCGGCCGACTCATTACGCCAAGCAGTCAGTCTAAGCTCGTGACTACAGTCTGGGCATCGAAAGATGCGAATTTCGGTATCGCCACCAGCTACTGGTACGATAGCCATTAGGCTCATCTCGGCGGCACAACGGCAATCAGGTAACTCCGTTGAACCCGCCTCTAGCAGGCGCTCGAATTTTGACATAACACCCCCGTCCCCGTGGGAAAGTGTATGTCTATCAACGTCGGTCGCCAAGTAAATTTAATTGGTTTTCACCCGTGATAGAAAGGGCAACCGCCGCTTCCCGCCGCACTGGTTGAACGCGCAATCGCCGATGCAAGTCGCGGTGGCAATCGCGGCACAGCACATGCAGCAAAACACGGAGGCGCAAATGGCCGATTCGCTCGAATGGCGGCAGCGTTTAGAAAGGACGCACAAGCAGCTGCTAGATGCAATGACGGAGTTGATCACCAACAAAAATTATTCGGAAGCTGAACGCTTACTGTACGTCGTCGATAAGCTTATGCTCGATTTGATCGAGGATATGGGCGGGATCGTCGTCAGATCCGGTTTATGGACATGATTTACCTTAGTTTCTCTTTGGTCGGTCGCCTAATACGCGCCGCTGATGCCACTCGCGCATTTCGTCGGCGATGCTTGTTCGCGACAGACGCACGAGCCCGGCAAACGGCGCTTCGACTGTCAATAGAACGTCATTGCCACGCCGCCGTGTAGGCCCAAGTGCCCCCTACGAACGCCTTAAATACCTGACTTGATGGCAGAGCGTCGCCGTAAGCGAGCAACCAAAAATTATCGAGAAGTTGTCATGCCTCTTATTCCTGACAAAGCTGCCTTCCAAAGCAGTCTCGCCAGCCTTCCGCTCGTAACCTACCAGCCCGGCGAGACTGTGATCGTCGATGGTTCGAAGACTGACCGGCTGTTGATCCTCAAGAAGGGCAATGTCGCGATCGTGAAGGAGGACACAGAGATCGCCAAGGTGGCGGAGCCTGGCGCCGTATTTGGTGAGCTCTCTGTCTTGCTAGACCAGCCGCACACAGCGGACGTGCATGCATTGGAAACCTCGCAGTTTCACATAGCCAATGCGACCGCGCTTCTAGCACAAAATCCGATCGCGGCGCTGTATGTTGCAACTGTGCTGGCACACCGGCTCGATGGCGCGAATCATGCTCTTATTCAACTAAAAAACCAGCTTCAGACCGGAGAGGCGCACAGCGTAGTCGCCCAAACGGTCAGTCGGATGGAGGGCCTTCTCGCCGTCGGCGATGAGTTCATTGATGACTGAGAGCCCCGAGCTATTTTTTTGCAGAATTTTCCGATGCTTTTCTTCTTAGCTTCCGAGGACAATAGGTCATAAGGGATCGGGGTGATCGATCACGCCCGCCGCTTCCCGCCGCCTTGGTCAATCATTCGCCAAGCGCGCCACGACGATGTTCTTCCCGCATTTCGTCGGCGATGCTCGTTCGGAGTAGCTCGATCATCCTTCTGGGCGGTGGAACGCGGTTCTGAAGGATGCTTCGTTTGGCGCAACGAGCGGTCGGGGTGATTACCGGCCGTGCGCTAGTGGCCCCGGACCTCACCCATTTTCCGTGCCCGAGAGCCGGGGCCACGCCCACTCGACTCTTCTGATTTCGGTTAATATTAAACGTGCATGTCGTTGCGTGAGCGTACCCGCCCGGGGCTGGGCATTATCGAACCGTGTCTGTTCCGCCAGGGCCTAATCCCGGCGCAATTTTTTCTTCGCTTGTCGCCAGCGGGTAACACTCGTCAATTCAGACTATGTTAGCCTGGTTATCGGACGTGGAAGCTGATTCGCATGCATGTAGGCCCACCCCGCGATTTTCGCTGCCCCCACTGCGGGGCGTTATATAAGCTCGTGCGGGTGCCAAAATTAGAACCCAATAGACTAGATTATGATCCGGTCGTTTGTATCCAATGCAGTCAAATATTGTCTCCAAATATTTTCATGGTCCAAGGGCCTCACACCAAGAACACAAGCGCAGAAAGTCGCGGGTAGCAGCGGAGTCAATGCCTGGTAAAGGATTGGGTATCCACTTTGCCGTTCAGCCATTGGATTTCTGTTTCTGAAATGCCCATTGTATGCGCCTGCCAGCGTGCAAATTCACTCTCGAGGACCGGGTCGTCTTTTATTTGCTCATAAGTTGTTACAAACTTTTCTAACGCGGCGTCTCGTTCCGCGACCGTCATTATCCGCTTAACTTTCCCCATACATCCCAGCCAAAGGAGTTTAAGCGTGTCGAGTTTTTCAACATCTGTTTTCATCGCGCTGTTCTACGATTTGGCCTTTTGTTGGCTGGCGCCAATCACGGGTGGATGTAGCCGGGCCCAAAAACATAGCCAGAACCCGGACAAAATTCGTTCCAGCCTGTCGAATAGTCGAAGGTCGGATAGCAGCCGTAAAACCCGGTGGCGGCGTAGGCATAGAGAGGAACACCGTAGCCGTAGCCGTAGGGTGCGTAGTCGTAATAGCCGTAGCCATAGGGTGCGTAGCTGTAACCGGGGTACACTACCTGGGCCGACGCGGCACCCGCCGAAAGCGCCAAAGTGGCTACTCCAAGAACCAGCTTGTTCATAAATTCCTCCGTGACAAAACTTGGCCCCTCACTCGACGCCCGAAGCATTAAGCTGGCTGATAAATCTTTGACTTGCGTCAAAAAAACTACTTCAGCATTTGGGCGTGGGCTTCAACCGCCTAAATTGGAGGATTCAACGCCGCGAAGGAAGCGGCGAACCGGCGCGCGGCGGATTGCGGTGAATATCGCCGTTTGCACAAGCCGTATCGGTTAGTGAGAATGGCGCCTCGGGCGCTGGGTCGACCGATATGGTCCCGGTGCGGGCTGGTACATTGGATTGCCCCCACAGTCCCCGCCAGCTCCGCTCACGGCGGCCAAGCATTGTTGAAATGTTGCGAACCCGCAATTCGTAGCGCCGAATTCGGGTCCATAATATGCACACCAGGGATAGTCTTGCGCCTCTGCGGGTTTTTTAAAGCAGGCGACAGCCGCGAAAACACCCAGGATGAATAGCAGAAGCCTCATGTACGGACAATTCCTAGCGCGCGGCTACGTGCGATACAGGAGCATTCCCAAACACCGCTTCGTTGCCGTTGTAAGCAACCATCGCAGCGGCGGCTGTGATAGCGACAGCGACGGCCAAGAATAGCCAACCTACAGTGTCGATTTGGGGTTCGCGCTCAGGGCGGCTCGCCTCCTGCAAGTCTGACATTTCAGACCTCCTACGCGGCCACTCACCCAAGGCTAAACTACCATGATCCAGACCCGCGTCTTTGATCTAAATCATGCGCGATGAGGCGCGGCGGATCGCGGCGAATATCGCCAAGTTGCCGGAGCTATCGCGCAAGCCGTAGTCGCTTAATAAGAATGGCGGCCTTCAATTAAAATGGTGCCTCACGCGCCTAGATGAAGCGGTGTGTCGGGGTTGCCGTAGCAATAAAAGCGTACTTTCTCCTCATCGTCGTTGATTGTTTGGAGATTGATGATCGTGCTGTTGCGTTTGCCGTTGTAGTATCCGCTAAGCCACAACACGATGTCGTGCGTGGGCGGCGGGAGTTGCTCCCTTAGAATCTGCGCGCACGTTATTTTAGCAACGTCTATCGTCTCTTGTGCGTGCATCGTTGCGATCTGCACAAACAGGAATAAAGCGCTGATGAGAAGCAGGCGAAGTTTCACGGCCACCTCCATAGGCTTTGCGGACTCGGCAGACCATCGCGCTAGGGCGTTATGCCCCGCACATGCTCCCTTTTATAGGCAAGCCGTGCGTGGTTGATTAGTTTCCTGTTATGAAAGTTACTTTATTGCTCGCCAATGATAAGGCGCGGCGGATTGCGGTCAATATCGCCAAGGTGCCGGAGCTAGTCGGCAAAGGTTAAACAGCCCAGTCGGGCTTTTGTCATTCAATCGGACACGAACAAGTAGTCATTATAGTGCGAAATAGGTGAAGCCTTCGCGCTCGTGGCGATGATCAATCGATTGTAGGTAAAGCCAGCCAGTGCGGCCGGGGTCACTGTTCTGATGCAGAGCCACGCGTCGGTACCGATCAGAACCAAGACAGCGACAGCAGCGGCGAACAAAGTGACCTTGCCCATGGCACTGCCTCTGCATTCACCTCACCCTCTACTCGTCAGAATGCAGACTAGCTCAGTTCGCAAGTTTGGCATGTAACCTACGTCACAGTGAATTCATCATGCGCGACGAGGCGCGGCGGATTGCGGTGAATATTGCGAGGTTGCCGGAGGTATCGAAGCGGCGCTAGAAGACGAGCGGCAAACTAATCGCGAATGTAAGCTCGTCGAAGCCCCAGCGCTTTTGCAATGGCCTCGCTGGCGCGCAGCTGGCGGCTCAAGATCCTGTTTACGCGACTGCGATCGACGTCATAGCGTATCGCAAAAGCGGTTTGCCCGCCCTCGCGTTCAACTGCTGCACTTAGTAAGCGCGCAAGATCGTCTTCGTCGAATACAACCGCCAAGCGGCCCATTTGATTGGCGGGCATGGTTTTCTGTTTCACTTCACGAGGCATGAGAAATGCCCCACATGTCGGCTATGGCTTGGGGCCGCCCGACCAGTTGAATCGATAATTGAGGCCAACAGTCAAGGCGTGCAGACTAGAGCTTACCGACACCGGAGTGATCACGAAATTGTAGTTCTTGCTGCCGAAATCGTAGAAGTCATATTCGATCTTACCTGAGAGATTTTCTACCAGGCCGAATTCGATGCCTACCCCAACGGTAAATCCGGTGCGGGTGTCGCTTATGTTTTGCGTGGTGACGGTCACGGGGGTGGGCGCGGCGAGAAGATCTTCAGTGTAGGTCACATGCAGCCAGGCGCCGCCCGCCTTCGCATAAAACAGCCAGTCATTGGCGGCATAGCCGACACGGCCCGTCACAGCCCCGAACCAGAGGGCGTTTGAGGTGAAGCGCTCCTGTCCAATCACTGGAGGGGGAACGATCGCCGTGGAGCCAACTCCGATTAAAGTGTTTCCCTGGACCCCGGAGTCGGTCCAAGAGCCTTCGATACCGATGACCCAGGGCGCAATTTCGTAATTTGCGCCTAGCTGCCCACCGCCGATTACACCTGCTGGGCTTAGGTTGCCCGAACCGGAAAGGTTGGTCGCGTTCGGCGAGGCTGAGACGCCATTTTGGCTGACCGAATCGGTCAGGATGCCGCCACCGATGTGGCCACCAACATAGATGCCGGTCCAGTCATAGATCGCGGGTGGGGGCGGCGGATAATAGGAGCGGCTCGGAACGCCCATATCAGCCGCAAGAGCGTGCGTTCCAATCAACGCAACGGCTATAGCGCCGGTTGCCAGTCTTTTCATGGATCCCCCCAAACATGGAGAAATCTACCACGCAGCCCCGCCGGACGGCTGTTGCCATTTCAGCACAGTGGACAGCCAATTCAAAACCAACTTCGCCGCTTCTTGCTCCACGCCCGAATATCGAAATTGCGACTGCCCAGATCCGCGCTGCCGTCGTCTTCTGAAACGACCACAACAGTCGGTTCTGGCGGTGGCGGCGGATAACGGCAATCAAACGCGCGTGAGGCCGTTGCGTGGTTTCAGCAAGGGACGAATGAGCAGCAACAAGCCTTCCTAACTTTATTGCTGTTTAAGCCACGATGACTTGCGTTAGCCGTGTAGCTTTCGTTCATCGTCTGTATTCAGCCCACTTTCGAATCACCGGCCCCGCTGTTCGATCCGAGCAGCCGCGTTGGTTGGTTCAAGGCGCCGGGTACTTCCTGGCGCTTATTTTTGCCAGGGTGGAGGCCGGGAGTTCTATCGCGTTGACGCCCTGTGGCCGGAAGCGACATTTTAACAATAGGGCGGCCGGCCGCAGACGTAGCTTTGGACGGTGCCGGCCCGCCGACGAGTATTCCTCAATTCGCTCCGTACCCTATTCAGGGCTTGTTGAATGGCCAGATCTGATGGCGGCGTCTCCGAGTAAGCATAAACAGTGTGCCGCAACGCCATGAAAGCATTATTTGGTCGCATTTTCTTCTCAGCAAATTCATCCCGAACGATTGGTGCAGCAATCTTGCCAGCGAATTTCTCAATGATTGGTGCAGCAATTGAAACCAGATCTGTTAGCGCCAGCCGCGGCTTCAAAGCGTCGAATGCCCGACGAGCTTCTTCTGCTTCGTCCCGAGCTTCTTCTGCCTCCTGCAGGGGCCTTGGCTTTGCGCCTTTTGGTCGCCCCGCTCGCCGTGGACTAAAGAATTTTTCCTTAGTGGCGTCGGCGAGCCGTATCGCTCGCATCTCGATTAGATTTTTGCGTGGCTTACGGCGAGCACCCTTGAAAATATCGAGTGCGCGTTGCTCGATCACGTTAAGCTGACTTAGATCGTTGATAGCTGCGGCTTCTTCTCTGGCTGCGGCTCGAGATTTGGAGCCACGACGTTGACCAATTTTTAGTTGGTCACCTGTAAGCCTAATATAGTAGAGCTGACGATCGCTGTTTTCATCAACGGTAAGCCCGTAATGCAGAAAACGAGCATAGCTCGATCGGTGGTTTTCTATTCGACGGACTAGCTTAATCCTTATAGCTTTTGCCTGTGCCTGTAGTTCTGAATCGGCCAGTTTGGGATCTTTGGCTTTGGCAATTGTGCGAAGGGTATGCTCCAGCTTGCCCAGATGTTTTTCGTGGGGGGTTGGCGGCGGCTGCGGCTTTTTCGGAGCGTCCGCGTCCGAATTCTCAATGTGACGCGCAAGAGCATCCGCCTCTTCTTGGATCGTTGCGATGCTATCGCTATTCTTCGGATCAGCCTTTGCCACGTGATTATCCCACTGGCTAGGTCAGGCCGTGCGAAGTGTTCAAGCACCTCGCATGGCCGTTTCGTCATCGGCCACTTTGATTAGACGCGAATCACGATCTCCTAACGCATTACCGGACCAACATAGCGCCGTAGTACCCCGCCACAACCCCCAGAACGTTAACCTGCTGGATTAGCAGACTTTTTCGGCATCCATTCGACCAGATTAATTGCAAGCGAATCACTGCCAGACATTTGCCGACGCGCGCTGGTGCGCGTCTGCACGTCTGCGAGGTTCAGTGATGAGCGAAATCAATAGCGGCGCATCGTCCATTTCAACCTTCGCCGAGCGCAATGGCATCGGTCAATCAACTGCGTATAAGGAAATCAAAGCTGGCCGCTTAGTCGCACGAAAAATCGGCCGCCGCACGATCATTACCAACGACGACGAGCGCGCTTGGCGCGACAACCTTCCGCAGCCCAAAGCAGATCAGGAGGACTGAGATAACGAAACTCCCCGGCGGACCCCGCCGGGGAGTTTGACCCGCCTAAGCGAGCAGTACAGGAGTGAAGAGCATGAAAGTGACCAACGGCAAGAGCATCAAATTATTCAATCGGGCAATGGATGCGATGCGCGGACCCGATTCACGACTGATACAAACCAACTATCACGGCGGGCCTGATTTTTGGATTGCCCCAAGCGGTGTCCGCATTGAGCCGGAGCTAGCAAAGAAAATTATAAATCACCCCCAAGTCATTGGCGGAAAGGACGCACTGTTTCCAGGGCAACACCAGACCTGGAGAATGCGTTCAGGTGATGACGCCGCCTGAAAAGCAAAACGCCCCGGAATGGGAACCGGGACGTTTTCAGTTTGTGTGTAACCGCTGGGCGCGGCTACTGGCTAAAAGCTAAAGCAAGCCAACAGACCGCGCCCGAGCCTTCAAGGCAAACCGGGCAAAATGACTTACCAGACAATCACAGCAGAACCGACGACGGTCGAGCCGTCGAGCGGCAGCGATCTCGATCCCCGCTTAACATTTCTTGAACGCGCCGACGCATTGTTGATCCTGATTGAGGCAGCCGAGCTGAGCGTTGATGAGGCCTTCGATCGCCTCACGCCTGCAATATACGAATTTGCCGGATGCCGGTGCTACCGCGAAATAATCGAACACTTCGACGAGGCGGCACGCGACAGTGATCATTGTCGTGATCATCATCGTGACGACCACGATCTTGAGGATACTGCCTATCCTAGCCGTGCTGCCGCCTCGACTGTCGAGGCCCTGGAATACGAACTTCGTGCCTACGGCATCGACCATCTGAAAAAACCGCGCGCACAAGCGCGCCTTGCCCATCTTAATGCCGAGCAGATGGCCGACATGGTCGCCTCGCTGCGCCGGATGCAGCCGCGCTATCCGGCCATTACCAACGAGTTGATTTCTTTCCTGCAAGGGCTGTCGAAATGAATGAGGAAGAAAAGGCCGAGATCGCTGCCAGTATTAAGGGGATGCAGGATGACAGCGCGCGGCCGAAGCAGTCTGACATCTTGATCCAGATCGCGAAGCGGGGCGCGTTGTTTCACAATCATGAAGATGTTGCGTTTGCGGATATTGAGTGCAACGGGCATCGCGAAACCTGGCCGGTGCGGTCGGTCGGATACCGCAAGTGGCTGCTGCATTGTTATTACAAAGAGAACGACAGCGCGCCGAACAACGAGGCCGCGGCGAGCGCGCTGAATGTCATCGAGGCCGAGGCAACCTTTCGCGGTGATGAACATCCGGTCGCCGTGCGTATCGGTGGCTATGACGGCAAAATCTATCTCGATCTGTGCAACAAGGATTGGCAAGCCATCGAGATCGACGCCGATGGCTGGCGGGTTGTCCATAAACCGCCGGTTCGGTTTATCCGGTCGCGCGGCATGTTGCCATTGCCGATCCCCACCAAGAAGAAAAAGACCAAGGACGGGATCAGGACACTTAAGCAATTTATCAACGTCAAGGACGACGCCGACTTCTCTTTGGTGGTCGCCTGGGTTCTCGGCGCATTCCGCGATCGTGGACCTTATCCCGTTCTCGCCTTCATCGCCCAGCACGGCAGCGCCAAGAGTACATCGCTGAAAGTCTTGCGCGCGCTGATCGATCCTAATGCCGCCGATCTGAGAGCGCCGCCGAAAACCGCCGACGATCTCTATATCACCGCCGCGCGTTCGCATGTTGTGCCGCTCGATAACGTCAGCTCGCTGCCCGAATGGCTCTCGGACGCGTTGTGCCGCATTTCGACGGGCATGAGCTATGCGAAGCGGATGTTGTTCACTGACCAGGACGAAGTCTTGATCTATGCGGTCAGGCCGATCGCCATCACCAGCATCGTCGAAATGATCACGGCACCCGATCTGGGCGATCGCACCATCAAGATCGTACCGCCGCGCATCGATGAGGAAAATCGGCGCGAGGAAGCCACGGTGCTTGCCGCCTTTGAAAAAGAGCGTCCGGTCATCCTCGCCGCATTCCTCGATGTGGTGGCACACGGCCTTAAGACCCTGCCGAGCATCACCGATACCAAATGGCCGCGCATGGCGGACTTCGCCAAATGGGTGACCGCTTGCGAGGGTGCCTACGACACCAAAGGTACCTTCCGCAACGCCTACAGCGAGAACCGCAGCAACGCGATCAGTGCGCTTCTGGGTGAGGACCCTGTTGCCAGCGCCGTAATGCAGCTTGCGCTGCCCTGGCAGGGCCAGATCGGCAAGCTGTTAGGTCCGCTGGCGCAGATTGCTGGCGACCAGATCAAAAGCAAGGAATGGCCTAAGAGCGCGCGCGGCCTTGGATCGGCTTTGCGTCGGCTCATGCCGTTCCTTCGCGAGAACGGCATCATGGTCGAACCTCCACCCGAGAAAGATAAGACCCGCACCTGGGTCATCCAGGCTGTTGCGCCACGGCCGCCCGAACAGCCCGACCAACAGCCCAGCCAACAGCGCGACGACAAGCGTTTGAAGGCGCAAGCCGAATCGCAAACTTCGGGCGGTCTGGGCGTTTTGGGCTGTTCTTTCCCTAACTCTACGGGGAACGGCCTAGGCCGCAAGGCAAACGAGGCGGACAGCCAACCCGTAACAGTAGGAAAGCAACCGCCCGAACAGCCCGACGCAGCATTTTCTAGAAATGGCTTCAACGGCTTAAATTCGGGCGGTCGGTCGGGCCATCGATCTGGCGATGACAATCAAACGCCCGAACAGCCCGATGACGATCTCACCGTTTTGCCGAATGGCGGCAATGGAGCCGGGGGGATCCGCTGCGATACCGGTGCCGCGCCGGGTGGTGACGACCTCACCATCCCCCAATACCTCGACCGCCGCAGCGAGGTTTGTGCCCAATGCGGGGCCGGTCGGCCAGATGATCCGCCGACCGTAGCGGTGAGAGCAAAGAACGGCAGCACCGTTTATGTCCATGAGCGCGGGTGCTTGAGGTTCTGGAAAAAGGATCACGGCGATGCGCCTGCGCACGGCAATGGTTTGGGCGACATGGGGGCGAACTCATGACGCGGCCTACGCTCGCCGAAGCGATCACAATTGACGGATTTTGGAAAAATCGCGCTGGCCAAGCAGTCAAGATCAGCCTTTCGACCTTTCAGGGCCGAAACCTTATCGACGTTCGTACTTGGAATACGGTGGACGGCAAACTGAACCCGACGGTGAAGGGCTTCGCCGCCGACATCAAGCACCTACCCCGGCTGACAGCGGTGCTTGTCAAAGCCTGCAGCCGGGCGCGCGAGCTGGGGTTGATCGAAAACGATGCGGAGGGCGCAGAATGAGTCGCCCACATCGCGTCCCGCTCCGCGGTGACGTAACGGCCAGTGCGGTCGCCGAATTGCTTGGCTTGTCGCTTGCCGATTTTGAGGCGCGGCGCACCGAGCTGCGAAACCGGAGTTTTCCCGAACCGGACCCCACAACGGGCAAATATTGCATCGAAGCTGTGGATAGATGGCGCTTGCGACGCCATCCGCAGCTATTTCCCGAATTGACGGCGGCACCGGCAGCAGCACACGCTGAAACTGTCTTTGGTGAGCGGATGAGGCGGTTCAATGGGTAGGGTGAAGATCCCGTATTACGTTGTCGTCAAGCGACGCGGTTATTGGCGACCTCACCCCCGCATGCGCGCTCTCGGGTTTCAAATCGTTCGCTGCGGCCCAGATGGCCCTGAAGCTTGGTCGCTTGCCGCCGAGTGGAATAAGCGCTGGCAGGCAGTACGCAATGGTGAGGTGCAACCGCCTGCGAACTTGGAACAGCTGCCGCGCGATCAGACGGAAGCGGCAAGGCGCTATCCACCCGGCTCTGTCGGTGCCGCCTTTCAGATTTACATCCGTACTGACGAATGGAATGCCCGCGCTCAACTCACGCGCGATAAGATTTGGTGGCCCGCCTGGTTTCGCATTCGGAATATGTGGGGCGACATCGCGCCGGACACGATCACGTTTGAAATGATGTCGAAATGGCGCGTCGCCCTCGAAAGGAAGCATGGGCGCGATACAGCGCACAAAACGTTGCGGGTATGGCGCGCCTTCTGGAAAATCATGCTCGGCATGAAGTTCGCCCGCACAGCAGACCCCTCGACTGGCGTTCGCAATCGCGCACCGGCCCCACGTTGGCAGCGATGGTCCGAAGGCGAGACTGTGCGCCTCGTCAAATCGGCTTGGAGGAGTGGCTATTGCGGTCTGGCGTGCATCATTGCCATAGCCTGGGACACCCAATTCTCGCCCGTAGACGTTCGAACGCTCGCAGCAAGGCATCGCAGTGCTGTCGGTGATCGTCTGATCTTCGATCGCCAAGCGGACGGCCGCGCCGAAACCGGCCGAGCGGCAATCGGAACCCTTTCGACGCGGACTGAGCGGCTGGTCCGCACCTATCTAGCAAGCCTCCAGATCGATCTGCATCCCGAGGCGATATTGTTTCGCACGCGCTCTGGGAGTCCCTATAGTCGCGATACACTCGCCCACGACTTTGCTGCCGTGCGTGCCCTTGCGTTTCCTGGGGACAAGCGACGGCTGATGGACATGCGCCGCTCCGGCGTCGTCGAAGCCATAATCTGGGGGTCTTAAGTGACTGAAATAATTGGAGCGGGTGAAGGGAATCGAACCCTCGTCATAAGCTTGGAAGGCATTTGGAAAAGCTTTTTAGATCAGCGAAGGTTGAGACTTTTTCCGTGCCAAAAACTGTCCTTTTGGGGCGAAAGTTGACACTCCCATACGCTGCTCACCTATCCTGTCGAGATCGATCTGCGCGCTGGCGCAATTCGCTTTCTTTGGCGTCGAACCAAAGACCGATGAGGCGGAAGACGCGCCAGTTGGAGGGTTGCCCACCTCTCGCGCCCAGCCACCGCTCACCGTTCGGTAGGGGCTGCGTTAGTTAAATGAACTGTCATGTGCATCATCCGTTGCGCAGGATCGCGCCGGATGTCGCAGGGAAACCCTAGTTTGTTGAGCAAGCGCGGCGCGCCCTCATTGTCCGCAATCGCGAGTGCGTAAAGACGTTTGAGGCCAGCCTGTCGAGCGATAGAGGACAAGTGCCTCAGCATCGCTGTGCCGATACCTTGCTTCTGATAATCGTCAGCGACGATGAAGGCGATTTCGGCTTCATCCGGCCGGGTGATCCAATACCGCGCTCCGGCGACAATCGCCATTCTGAGATTATCTCGGACAAGCCCGATCAGGCCGACCTGACTGACAAAATCGCAATTCACGAAGGACGCGACATCTTTGTCGGTCAGGTAATGCTTCGGCCGAAGGAACCGATAGAAGAATGACTTGGGGCTGACTTTGCGTTGAATTGCGCCAGCGACGTCATCATGCGGTTCCGTGGCGCGAATTATTAGTCGGAGACCGTTTGGTAACGTTTCAGTCGCGGAATAGTGTGAGGCATTCAACATGGCGTCCTCTCCACCAATGCGTTGGCGAGGCCTAGTATAGCAGCGGTTCACTACCAATGATGCTGACGCAGGCTCATGCCCTCCCCTTGCCGCTTCCCCTGGCCTCGTTCAATGGACCGCTTGCACTAGAATAAGAACGAGACGCCTGCGCCACGCCATCCATTTATGCGCGCGGGCCGGCACCACACATCTCGGCTGGCCTGACCACAACGACATCCTTGGAGGAGCTATCGTTATGGCCAACAGCAGTGTATCCCAACCGTTCTTTGCCGAAAACTCGCCAGGTATGCTCGAACTAGAAAGCATGGTTGATCGCGTCGGCATCAGAAATGTGTTGTACGCCCTGGCGAAGATTTGCGATGGCAAAGCAGAGGCCACTGCATCGATGTGGCAGGATGAGACGCTCGCGCAAGTGTGGAACAGGTGGGCGTCTAGGATCGAGAGTTTGGCGGAAGGCAGCACACTCAATCGCTGGCACAACTGCGTCGATCCGCTAGCGCGCGACTGAACACAAATCACAACATCTGAGCAAAACAAAAGGCCCGATAAAACGGGCCTCTCTACTTAACGAAACTCAGGAACAAAACGATGGCAACAATCGTATATGCAAGAGTGAGCATGGATGGCCAAGCTACTCACCAAAGATGAGGCGCGACGTGACGTCTCAATGCCGTGTGGTCGGCCGACGTTGACCTTGCTCACGCGCATTGTTGCCCGGGACACCGGGGCCCTCCAGCGCATGCATCTCGGCGCCGGCCTTCTCGAACCAGAACCGCATTTCCATCTCATGGAACAGGCTCATCGCCGTCGTCAGATGCACCGTGGCCCGCGGATCGCCCACTCGCCCGAGGAGCTTGCCGAGGCCGAAGTGGCAGCGAGCGACGAGCGGGCGCATGCCGATCTCCAAGGCCAAAGTCGTGGAAGTGGCGTAGTGGGCTTCGACCGCCGCTACGTCCGGGCAGTCACGATGTGACGCCACCTCGCCGAGGAGGTGGTAGGCCCAAGCCTCGTGACCGCGTTCCCCGTCGACGAAAATCGCTCAAGCGGTGCGCGATACGCGGGGTGTATGAGCGCTAACCCTAAGTTCCGGCTCCTCGTCAAAATACACAGTAGGTGAGCTGCAGGCCGTTGTGGCCCCGCACGATAAAGCAGGCGTCCAATTCCTCGACAGTCCAAGGCGGCGGGAAGCGGCGGACTGTCACCTGCGGCGCAAGCCGCAACGCATTACCGGTCTGAATTCCGTAATCCCTCAATACCGATGATACCGGTGATATGAACAGTGGCGACGGAAATTGTTGTCAACCCAGCACGCACCAGGACCAACTGGCGGTCCCCAAAACGGTCGACCGTAAACACCGCCAATGACTCCTCCGGCGACCGCTCCAACAGGGCCCGCAACCAGTAGGCCCGAGCCCGCTCCGGCGGCAGCGCCGACCATGTCGGCGTGGGCGGCCGACGTAATCGTCGCGACTGTGATGATGGTCGCGATTGCTAGAGCTGGCGCATTGCTCTCTCTCCATGAGACGAGCCTCGGGCTATCGTCGGTCTGACACCCAAACGGCGTCAACCCGTCCGCGAACAAGTTTCGTGAGCGTTGCCGAGAAGCCACAGCTCATCTTCAAAAAAGACATCAGCGAGCGCCTGCCCGTTGTGGTCGCGCACGATAAAGCGAGTGGATTGCTCTTCGACGCGGATGCCCGGTATTCCCACGAAAAGACCGCAATAAAGTCGCGATAAATTCGCTGAAATTGCCTTAGCTAACATGCTCCCTAGCAGGAAGCGCCCGATGAAAAACGATCAGGGGAAGCCAATGGAGTTGGATGACGTTCTTGTGGGGATCATTCATCGCCTCGACGACGGGACTTCGAAACTAAAGGCAGTTTATGATCGTCTTCTAGCGATAGAAGATGATATT